>Ga0163180_10000136_pt1 | contig 39096 bp, 24 predicted proteins | sample AtlANTMetagenome_2_FD_109647 | JGI IMG/M metagenome (GOLD analysis project Ga0163180, IMG submission 109647) | Marine eukaryotic phytoplankton communities from the Atlantic Ocean - Atlantic ANT 4 Metagenome | ecosystem: Environmental > Aquatic > Marine > Oceanic | place: North Atlantic Ocean...
CATGACTCTTTGTTCGTCTTGGATCATAAACCTGTTCGTCGCGACTGCCGATGGGAAACACCAAAACACTTCGCACGCTAAGCACAATTCTGGGTTATTCTGCTCGCCGCAACGTCCAGAAATGCACGATCCCCCGTTGCAACACGTGTATCCTTGCAACGACCCGTACATTTGTTTTTTTCTCTGTTGCCAGGCAACGCAAGGAGAACAGAATGTCGCGTACATGCAAAAACCAGGACGCGCGCACGGTGCTTTCATCAACTCCACCGCCCATGAATTCGCGTACAGTTTGCGCATTTCTGCCTCGCGAATTCTTTTCTTGTCTTCCGGGTTTTGCCCACCCGGGCCACCGCCTCCATAGCCTGGTCGATTCATTTCACATACGTCTGGCGACGAACTCTTCTTTTCCCATACGTAAATAATACTTTTTCGAATTAATTGGTGTTGACTTTGTCATTTGTGACTTGACTCTCTCCTCTCGCACTTTTTATTTCTTTACGAATTGAGGAGGAGGGAGGACTTGACGACACACAAAGACAACCCAACAAAAAAGGAAGTCGTCACAACAAAAAAATAGAAAACACTTTAGTTCCACCATGTTAGGCTTAACCATGCGAACGGCATCCTTAGTTGGAACCTCGGTTTCCTCCACGTCCACAAACAACAGAGGTACGCATTGACGTCGGGTCGCGCGTTTGCTTGTTTTTTCGCAGCGCACGCGCGCGCTAAATTGCGCGATTTGTGTCTCCGTCGCCAGAGGAGACGTTTGCCTCGCTGATGCGAAAATGTCGCGAGAATACCTACGTTCGAAGAACTTTTGAGCTCGAGATAGCTCGTTTAAAGGACGCGATTGTTTAGAATCGGAATTTGTGCATCCGAAAGTGCCTTTGAATCGAGTATTCCCTCGTCGCGCGGGATGTCGAGCGCGCAAAACGCGAATTTTCGGGCTGCGTAAAAACCTCAACATTCTATCTTCTTCTCTCTTGTTTGGGAAAGCTTTTGCATCTCTTTTTTTACGCAACGAATGAACGAGAAACTCACCTCTATCTTTCTACTCGATCACATCTCATACAATTCTACAGTCGCGCAACAACCAAAGCAAAAATTGGCTCCGGGCGTTGCTTTTGCGTTCAAAGGCGCGTACCAAACAGAAATCAACGTCGGTGAAGGTGAAAACGGAGAGGCTGCGTTGAGACGTTTTCGCAAACAAGTCATGAACTCTGGCCACATCAACGAAGTCAGAAGACGACGATATTTTGAGAACAAACAAGACATTTTGAAGCGAAAACAGTCGACGCCGAGAAAGTTGAAAGGACCGAAGCCGAGAACCGCGGCGCAGGCGTTAGCGGATAAAGAGGCGGGGCGAGAGGAAGGACAAAGACCGCAGAGACGATTCAACCGCCCAGGCGATCAGAAGAAGCAACAAGATCCGCAATAACTTATTGCTGGAAAGGAATTGATTTCTTCTTCTTTTTATTCCGAGGAGGAGTAATGAAGGAATATACTGTTAAAAATTGAGTTGTACTAAACATACCTACTACTTTTAGATCTTACGTATAATAAATTACAGTCCTGTGGTGAGAGATGTCCATTTTCATTCTTTTGTTGAGTTGAGTGTTTTTTTCGAATCTCCCCACAAAATCATAGGATTTAGACCATATGCCCTCGTTATCCCTCAGCACTCCCGCACTCGTACGTTCGACGCCATCAGAGCCACCTTCTGCGAGAATACGACAACAGATTATGACGAGTATTCGCCGGACCGTGTGCTTCTCTTACTCTTCCACCTCTCCCGAGTCAAAAACTGTCAAAAACGAAATGTACTTTAAAAATGTAAACCGAAAGAAAACGAAGACGAAAGCAATGAGGACGAGAAGAAGAGGCATATTTCTAGACGATAGCGGAAGAGGGAAGTTGAGCGTGAATAATAACATTTATAACAATCATAACCCGCGCTTACTTACTGGCGAGATTGGTGGAGGAGGAGGAGGAGGAGGAGGAAATTTTGGTGGAAACTCGGGTGGGGGCGGTTGGAATAACAACAACAATAACAATAACGACGACGAACGGTTTTCGCAAAGCTCATCGATGGCGACGCGATTTCTACTTGCCGCGACTGTCACCTTTCTACTCACCGTCGTGCCTCTCGCAAACGCGAAGAGCTCTAACGCTGCCGCGAATAAAATGAAAGCACAAACCGAAAAAGCTTTTCAGTCGTTGCCGACGAAAGCGAAAGACTTCTTCACATCCATGTTGTATGGTTTCGTCATTTTCTATGGCGTAAAAATGGCGTTGAAAAGCTTTTTCGCTCCAGTAGCGCTGTTTTCGTTCACCATGTGTATTTTGCACAATATGAAAGTCCTGCCGTTTGGACCGATGGAAATGTACGAGAGTTGGGTGCGACCGTACTTGCCACGAGAGTTTCAAAAAGGCAACGCTTTCCTCTACGGCGCAGATACGATTTCGGAAAAATACACGAAAGCGTTCTGGTCTGCCGCGCACAGAATCTTGCCGGCGTGCGATTCTTCTCACGGCGAAAAAGCACTGATTTTAGGCATGCTTTTGGCTGGGTTAGTGTAAAGTAATTGTACCGGTCTTAAAACTTTTAAAAAATTACTGCTGTAACATCGTTCGTTCTCGGTTCTTCATTCTTCACTTTTTCTTGTTTCTCTTCGCTTATCTAGATTGTAATATATCGATAGAGTTCCACTAGATGTCAAAGAAGAAGTCTAAGAAAAATAACAGCAACGAGAGAGACATTTCCCAACAACAAACTCAACAGGACAACGATAACAAAAACAAACAACTCCTCGGTAAACCTGCGAGTGGAAACGTGGAGAAGAAGAGAAATTATAAAGGGAAAACAACGAGGAGGATGAATTATCAAAATAGTTATTACGGTGGAGGCTATTACAGAGGGGGATATAATAATGGAGGAGGATATAATGGAGGATACGGTGGAGGATATGGCGGCAGAGGAGGAGGCAGAGGAGGATATTACGGAGGAGGAGGATATTACGGAGGAGGAGGAGGAGGAGGCCGAGGTGGCGGCCGAGGTGGCTTTTTCGGCCAAAAACAGAAAAAAGTAAAAGTAATACCGGAGAAAAAAATAGCGTACGGGAAGCAGATACGACGTGAGATGGACACGGGGAAGATCTCCCAAGCGTTCGTTTGGTTCGCAAAGTACACCACGGAAAAAAGTAAACCGAATATGGGAAACATTTTACAAAACGCCAAATCGGGAACCGTGGACGAAGAGACGCACACAAAGTTGATTTTGAGATTGTTACAGGCTAATCACGCGAAACACGCAGCATTTGTCGCCGAGATCATGTCAAAAGATAACTTTAAAATGACCTTGAAGAAATTCTGCGAGATATTAATGTCTGTGCCGTGTAGATGTGATTTGGAAGATGCTAAGAAGCTCGTCAACGCATTGTGTCCTTTGACGAAAGTCGTTGAGCACTCGGATGCAGCGACGGCGGGGTATTTCACAAAAAATGCGCGTTTGTTGTTGACGGAGTTTTGCGAGGAGTCGATACAGATTTTAGAGAGAATAGCGAAAAGGCCGCCGGCTGCGGCGGATCTCGTCGCCACGGCGTCGACGTGGAAAGGCGGAAGGTTGTGTCTGTCGACGAAGCCGCAGGTTGGGCCAGACGGCGTCACGAAGATTCCAATGCCAATGTCCTGTTTACAAGGACAAATAAACTTGGACGGGAAACGCATTTTATCCGGTGGGGATTCCGTATTGGTTCGCAAATACGTGGCACCGCCAAAAGCTCTACCGCAAGTGCGGTCGTTCGAATCCTTACCGGATTTATCCCCCGAAGCGGCAGATATGTATAAAGAGACGAAAACGATGGCAATGACGGATGGTAATACTTTAGCTGAGAAACAACCACCGCCACCACCTCCGGCGGCGCCAGACTCGTCGCTCAAAGCGTCAGCGACCGCGTTTGTCCCTAAGGCACCGCCATTACCAGTCGCGCCAAGACCGCTCGATGCACCCGAGGTTGAATTCGAAGAGTTTGAGGGCGTCATCGAATTTGTAAATTTCGAACACACAGAAATTCACATCAACTTGGACCATGGCGAAGTAAAAGATATCATCGGTGAAGGCTGGAGCGTGGATAAGTTGGCAAACAGAGTTTCATTTTCTAGGCAGATTGGAGCGATGCGTGATTTGCTCGAAATCGTCGATCCAAAGAAGAAAGCAAAATGCACGACGAGCCCGGCGTTTCGAAAAATCTTGACCGCTGGATTTCAACACTCGGAACACGCGGAACCGGATGAAATTGATGTGGACAAAGGAGGTGCTACGTACTTGAACGAAATGAAGCGCAGTTCATCTTTTGCGGAAGGATTAGAGTCAATTGAAGAAGATGAAGTCGCGAAGCTTTGCGCAGAGGTAAATGGCGGGAGATACGAACACGTCGTGCGAAACGTCACCCGACAATTTAACCTGAACGAGTCACAACAACGAGCGGTATCGGCGACTTTGGAGCGACGACTGAGTTTAATACAAGGCCCCCCGGGTACAGGTAAAACGCACACGTCCGTTGCAATCGTTCGAGGATTGATAGATGTAGGCAGAGGACCGGTACTGTGTACTTCCGACAGTAATACAGCGGTGGATAACTTGGTTGAAGGTTTGGCTCGCGCTGGCGTTCGCGTTGTTCGAATTGGCCGTACCGAAGCCGTACGCCAAGATCTCGCGATGTATCAAATCGAAAATATGGTTCCGCCTGGGTGTACAAAACACGAAGCGTACGAAGCTCAAATCAGAGCTGTGCGATACGCGCAGGCGGTGTGCTGCACGTGTGCTGGTTCTGGAAGCGACTTCTTGGATCGGATTAGTTTCTCTGCGGTAATGTTGGATGAAGCCTCTCAAGTCACAGAACCGATGAGTTTAGTGCCAATCTCGAGAGGTTGTCAGCAACTCGTTTTAGTTGGAGACCATAAACAATTACCGCCGACTATTTTATCTCGAGAAGCCGAGCTCGGCGGGTTGACGCTTTCCATGTTCGATCGACTCGTGTCCTTAGGGGTTGTGCCTTACATGCTCGACACGCAGTTTCGCATGCATCCTGCTTTAGGGAAATTTCCCTCAGACGCGTTCTACGACAAACAATTGAAGAATGGAACGCCTCGAGCGATGCGACCGATACCAATTGGATTCAATTGGCCGCAACCAAACGTTCCTATTTGTTACGTCCCGACACACCCGACAAACGCAATGGAACTCAATGACTCGAATTCGTATTCCAACAGAGCAGAAGCAGAGCTGGTATTGGCATATTTGCGTGGATTTCTGTTCGCACAAGAGTTGCGACCGAAAGATATTGGTATTGTCACCCCGTACGCGGCGCAAGTTCGTTTACTTCGGCAAATGATTCGCCGCGCCGGAATTCAAACTGGCGTTGATAGGAATACTGGTGAGTGTGGCATCGAAGTCTCCTCCGTCGATGGTTTTCAAGGACGCGAGAAAGAAGTCATGATAGTATCCACTGTTCGTGCAAATACGAACAGAAGTTTAGGTTTCGTCTCCGACCCGAGACGATGTAATGTGACGCTCACGAGAGCGAGAAGGGGGTTGGTCGTCATCGGGCATGAAAACACGTTGCGTTGTGACCGAAAAGTTTGGGGACCGTACATCCAATGGATGATTGAAAGCGGTTTAGCTTTGGGTATAAAAGGACGGCAAGACAAGATAGCGGAAGTTAATGCCATTGAGTGCGATTTAGAAGCCGTTTCGCGTCCTTTTGCGTTGTGATATAGAATTCACTACTTTGTAATTACAAATACACTTGTTCTTGTTCTTGTTCTTTGTTGTTTACACTTTTCATTCTTTCGAAAATGCTAATAATATGGTACAGTATATTTCTCCTAATCTATCCATCTATATATCCATATCTATTTTGTGTCTGCTAATCATTATTTTGAGGATCTTCCTGCTTCGTCGTCGTCGTCGTCGTCGTCGTCGTCGTCGTCGTCGTCGTCGTTTTCTTTGTTGCCTGCAATTTCTTTTTGGGAAGCTCGCCATCTTTCAGGTGCGCGAACCAGTCCGCTTCTGAATCGCCCGCCCAATTGTCTATCAGGTCATTCTTATACTCCCTCTGCGTGTTCATGTGCAATTTCAACTCTTGCAAGAGCATGCCCTCGTAGTATTTCTTTCTTTGGTCCACCGTGTTCTCTTTCGGTGGAGGCTTTGGGTTCATCTTTTGAGAGGGCGAGAGTGAATTGTGAGTAATTTCCCATTGTCACACACAAAAAAAAGGAAAAATTCGGTTCACTTCGGCATTTGGAGCTCTCTTCTTCCCGATAAACAACGAGAGAGAAAGAGAAAGAAATAGATTACAATAGCACGATGAATACCATTATCACTGCGACGAGAACAACGACGATGACATCATTCCTTTCTTTACGCAGAAGAAGAGCACGGACGCTGGTTTCGTCGTCATCAAAGTCATCGTCTTCATTTATCCATTCCGTGGCAAACTCTAGACGAAGAAGACACCAACAACAACGAGAACATCTACAAACGCGATCGTCGTCACCACCGTCATCTAATAACGAAACAATCACGAACACTAAAGGGAAAATACTAAAATGGTCGGATATTGACGAGAAAACGAAGGAGTTACCGGACACGTCCGTGGCAAAGAAGATGCAAATAACTGGTGTGCACCACGTGGCGATTATCGTCAAAGATATGCAACGAACGATGGATTTTTACCAAGGCATACTAGGATTAGCAATTAATCCGGCGAGGCCGAAAGATAAGTTACCGTACGACGGAGCGTGGTTATGGATTGGAGACGAGATGATTCACATAATGGAACTACCAAATCCAGATCCAGACGACATCGAATCTCGACCAACTCACGGAGGCAGGGACCGACACTTTTGCATCGGATGCATGGACATACAGCCACTGATGGACGCTTTAGATGCGAATAAGATTGAATATACGAAAAGCAAATCAGGTAGGCCGGCGATATTCTTCAGGGATCCCGATTCAAACACGTTAGAAGTTGTAGAGGGGTTAGAATGGCGCGTTTAATGGTACAATTATCTGCCTATGAGTACTAGTATTATTGACAACATTTTTCTTCTCAAAGTCTATACAACCGCGTTTGTACTTTACCGCACGCTTTCCCGCTCGGATCGATAGGGTACGATTCTAAGCTTATATCGTAACCTCGCACGTGTTCTGTACTCTTCGCCATGCTAATGCGTCCTTTAATACCCGACGCAGAGGTGTTGTCTAAAACGAGCGGCTCGGGAAAATGTAAAGCAGTTTGGACCCAATGCGTTTTCGGTTCTTTCGGAGACGTGGAAAGAATAACAGGATTTTCTCGGCAGAACCGGCTCGAAAATTCTGTATCAAACCACAAGACAATCCCATAAATCATTTGCGATTGATCTTTCGTCGCATCTTCGAGCGCATCGAGTTTGAATTCCGCACTAAATTCGGTATCTTTGACCGAACATTTGCACAAATCGAGACGTAAAATTTCCGTCTCCGTCGTTCCGATGTGTTCACCCTCGACGTGTTTCACCACGGCCGTCGCCAGTGCGTGATCTAACTGCTGAACGGCAACTTCTTTCATTGAAAATCCATACACGTCGTTCCAGAAATCAAAATCAACCGTAGCCAGTTTCGTGAACCCAGCGATTTTAATGCAACACACGTCTGGTAACAATGCGCCGTCCGGTTTTAAATATTTATCTCTGGCATACAACACGGTATCTAACATGGACTCGAAGAATAACCCATAACCCATCCATTCCGATACGATGACGTCGAACGGTGCACCGCGTATAGAATCCATGTCCTCGAGCTTTCCTTCGATGATTTCAATTTTATCTTGTAAGCCGTTAGCGCCGACGTTCATTCGTGCAACGTCCGCAATTCTGTATGAACCATCGACGCCGACGACGTTTCTCGCGCCACCGTCTCGCGCAGCGAACATGGATAAGATACCCGTACCACAACCGACGTCGAGAACATTTGCATCGTTTATCAGAGTTGGATTTTTGGTAAGTGCATCTCTGTATGCACCCGTCCGTGCTTTATCGCTCAACATATCTTTGTGGATTTCGAAGTACGAGTATGAGTTGAAGTACGAATCGTCTGAATCTCTCACTTTCTCGTCTACCTCGTCTTCTTTTTTCTTCTCTTTCGTTTCTCTATCCATGTGATTCAAATATCTTCTATTCGAGTAGTCGTCATCGTTACTGTGCATCGGTACTGATGATAAGACGTTTGCCCCGACGTTTGCCACTGGTGCGAGCTTTTCCTTCTCCTCTTCTTCGCTAATCATGCCTAATTTTTGCATCATTTCAAACACTTTCAATTTCAGCGTCTCATTCTCGCTTCGCAACGATGATATCATCAATGCCGATGCCGATTGTTCATTTTGAGATGTGCCCCTTTGTTGGTCTGCTTTTGTATCGTTCATCGTTGTCGTTACCGGTGCTTCTTCGTCGTCGTCGTCATCATCATCACCAACGCCGTAGACATACGATTCCCACTCGTACGTCAAAGGGTCCGACCCACTCGCATCGACGGGCATTAAATACACGTCGTCTTTCCATGCCCTGTCGTTGACTCTTTCAATCACTCGTTTCGCCAATTCCTTCTCGTCTTGTTCTTCTTTGTTTTCTGTTTCTTCTAAAACCATTTTACGCACAAAGTTAATCACTTTAATGACGTCGTAAAACTCCAATTCATTTTCATCATCTTCGTTACCATCTTTAGTGATGCTATTCGAAGTTGTTTCGTTCTCGGCATTGTTGTTTGTGTTCAAAACGACTCGTCGTAAATCAAATCCAAAATCAGTGGCGGCTCTCGTTAACGCTTCGTGCGCGTTGGCATACACTCTTTTAGAAAATAAACACTTCGTTTTCCGTTGCTCCGAAATCTCCCCTTCGTCTTCCACCCAGTCTCCGAAGTCTCCCTCTTCCTCTTCTAACGCATCGTCGGTGATGGCTGCATCGCTGCTCATTTTTCTTTACTCGCAAGGACTACTAATTGTTTTGTGGTATGTGGTGCAAGAGGTGTTTTTTTACTCGTCGAATGTCGAAGCACTTTTTTTTTGGCGGCAGTTTTTAGTTAGATTTTATAGCGTCTTCTTTCGACTTCCTTTAACAACAAAAACGACCGCCGACGGTTTTGCGCGGCGTGTCTTGTAGAAAGGAAGAGGGAGGAAGAAAGGACACACTCGAGGAGCGCACAAGACGGAGAGGAGGAACGATACACCGAATCACACTCAACGCTCATGTCGTCTTTACCGACAACGAAGCGCGCGAAAACTGGAGGAAGAGGGAATGCGCACGACACGAATGAAAATGAAAAACTCCTCCCTCACGCGAGAATAAACGTGATCGCACAACTGGTAGATATGGACGGGAACAACGCCGGTCCTCAGCTGGATTTACCGCACGATTGTACCTCGAAACAGTTGGAAGAGTTATTGAACACTTTATTGAATAACACGGAAGAGAAAGGGGAGAAACTCCCGTACGAGTTTTACATAAAAGACGAAACGTTAACGACGGATTTAGGGGACCACTTGGCGAAAGTGAATGCGAGCATGGAACAGGTCTTGAAAATCGTGTACGCCCCCCAGGCACTGTTTCGAGTAAGACCAGTAACCCGGTGTTCATCCGCGATACCAGGTCACGCCGAAGCTATATTATCGGTATCGTTTTCTCCAGACGGGAAGCACTTAGCGAGCGGGTCAGGCGATACCACCGTGCGTCTATGGAACCACGAAAGCGAGGCGCCGAAAACGACGTGTAAAGGACACACGAATTGGGTCTTATGTGTGGCATGGTCGCCAGACGCACAATTATTAGGGAGTGGAGGGATGGATAATATGGTTCGGCTTTGGGACCCAGTCACAGGTGAATCCAGAGGGATTTTGAAAGGCCATAAGAAACACATCGTAGGATTAAGCTGGGAGCCGATGCATGCGTTGAAAACATCAAACGACATTCGGTTCGTTTCCGCCTCTGCGGATGGTTCGGCAAAAGTATGGAACGTGAATAAGAAAATACCTCTGTTCTCACTTTCCGCGCACTCGAGAGCCCTCTCGTCCGTGAAATGGGGCGGGGAAGGCTTGATTTATACGGCGTCGAGAGACACAACGGTGTATGCCTGGGACGCCAAAGACGGGAAAATTGTTCGACAGTTGAAAGGACACGCGCACTGGGTAAACACGCTCGCATTATCGTCAGAATTTGCCTTGAGAACGGGCGCGTTTGATGAAACGGGGAAACGAGAAGGGACGTTCGAAAAAGCGAAAGAACGTGCGCTCGAACGATACAAAAAATTGACTAGAAACAAACCAGAACGTTTAATCAGCGGTTCTGACGATTTTACTATGTTTCTTTGGGAACCTTCGCAATCGAAAACGGCTTTGAAGCGATTGACTGGACACGTACAATTGATTAATCACGTCATGTTCTCCCCAGACGGTAAATATTTTGCCTCGGCGTCGTTTGACAAAGCGGTAAAATTATGGAATGGTGAAACTGGAGATTTCGTGTGTACTTTTCGAGGACATGTTGGCGCGGTGTACCAAATAGCCTGGAGCGCGGATTCGCGCTTCGTGTTATCCGCATCCAAAGACTCGACGTTAAAAGTATGGAGCGTGCGTTTGAAGAAACTCGAGCTCGACTTGCCCGGCCACTCGGATGAGATTTTTGCATGCGATTGGTCGCCGCTAGGAACGAAAGGCGCGAGCGGCGGAAAAGATAAAATGCTAAGGCTTTGGAAACATTAGATACATATGTATGTTAGACGATCCAAAGGAACGCAATCTCAGCAGCAGAATATATCGACTAATTAATAAAAAGAATAGAACTAGAGAGCTAATTTACCAAATGATCTTTCAGCACGTCTTGTAAATGCGCTCTCGCTCTTTCTGCGGCTTCTTCTTGCAACACTTTATCTAAATCAGACGAATCCTTGTCGTTCGTTATGAACGCTTTCGCTCGAGCGTGTTGCTCAATCCTCGCTTCTGCGCGAAGTTCTTCGATGTGCTTTTGCTTCGCTTTTCTCCAAATATTTTGGTGCACTTCATCCCATCGATAAAAGCCTTTCGGTAAATCTACATCATACACTTGCTTCTCTTCTTCTCCTGGCGCCAACGGCGGTGGCGGTGACGTTTTCAACGCCAACAGATTATTCTTATTAAGCTCGAGCAAAGGACGTTGTTTCAAAACGTGTCCTTCTGTATCTATTCCTAATCCCACTAACTCTGTGGGGTGCATGTACGATTTCAACTCGTCGAAATGCCTAAAATCAGATGAAGGCATAATTCGAATCGGCGTTCCTCGCGTTTTGGGAACTCCGTTCTCGCCGAACCGAAATCTTTTCGGGAGCAAGTCTGCCGGTCTCATTCTCATCACTCCGTTTCCATCTTCACTAGCGACGAAGAAGGAGTTCAATCCCGATGCAAGTAACCAAAAAATGGCGGTCAAAATGGCTAGAGTTGTCAACGGATACTCAGATGCGCCTGATTGCCGATAATAATATTGCAATCTCGTGTATATGGCGTTGGCAGAACAGTTCCCACTCTCGGAAAATGCTGAGAAGGACGACGATGGTGATGCTTTTTCTCCCTCGTCTCCTAAGTCGTGTGCGTTCTTTTCATTCTCTTCTTTTTTAGTATTGTTTTTATTGCTCTTGTCGCCTTCGCCGTCGTCTATGCCTAATTCCATCATCCGGAACTTTTGTTCCTCTCGATGACTCGTCATTATTATCTTTTCTTGTGACGTTTACGCGCGTACAGAGAGAAAGAAAGAAAGAAAGAGCGTGTGATTTTGAACGCGTGTGTAGATTTGATTACGCCTTTGCCTTTTTTTTGGGGGGGGGGAAATCCAAAACAAAAAATGAAAACAAACTCCGGTGGACATGCCTTCACAACGTGAAAAATCGAGTAGTATTACAAATTGCATGTGCGATGCAGCTAATGTATCTTTGGCATGTATCCCGAGGGTGCATCGCTATCAACAGACCGATTCACCGCAGGTGAAGCCACCTCTCCGGGAGTTAGAATAGCTCCTTCACCTTCGTCGGTTGTGCCATTAATCTCATTTGTTCGTAACGCCATCGGTATGAAAACAGAACGCGCCGTCGCGAGATCCATGCCAGCAAACTTTTCATACCCCAATGAAGATTGGACGGCGATGTTCACGCCTTTTTTGCACTTTCCTCCAATGCACTTCCCCGCCGATGTTTCGCACGGCCAATTCGAAGGCAAGTCATTCTTCAGACTCTCGGAAATGGCATACGCACCGTTCCTGCGACAGTATTTCCCCGTGCACACTTCGAGAGTAGCGACGGGAATAACGCCTTTGCCTAAAATTAGTGGCGAAAGTAAAGGGCACGCGCCTAATGATGCCAATCCAGCCGGTTCTTCATCTTCGTTGGCGGGAATCTTCGCCTGCTCGGCAATTGCTGCTTGCGAAATAGTCCTTTTGCCTCTCTTCTTCTTTTTCTTCTTTCCTATTCCAAGCGAAAGCATGCTATTCTTCAACGTTTTCACGCTTTTCTTCTTCTTCTTTCCTCCTCCTCCTTTTCCTCCTCCAATGCCGCCACGAGCGCCTTTTCGGCGCCCTGCTCGCTCACACTCTGAATCTGACGAATCGCTACTACTACTACTGCTACTACTACTGCTACTGCTACTGCTACTACTCGAAGAAGAAGAAGACGAGGAACTCCCTCCTCTCTTCTTATTCTTATGCTTCTTCCTATGCTTCTTCTTCGCCTTCATTCCATCGCTCCCTGAGGTGTTTAAGATTAAATTTTCTAGACCTCGCATAGCTTTCTCTCTCGCCTTATCCTGTCTCTTTTTTTTCTTCCCTTTACTTTTACTTTCAGCTTTTCGAGCGATCGAGGATAACGCGTCTCGTCGTTTCCTTCTCGACCTGATGACTTTCGCTTCTCCTTCCTCCTCGAACGCGTTCGTAAAGTCTTCGTCGTCCGACACGCACACTTCCCCGTAGTGCACCTCGTGGGAGTTGTCCGTGAAATTTTTAATTCCAACTTCATCGTCTTGACTAAACACGACCGCATTAGTGTTGGAGGCAGACCTCGTCCTTCTCGTACCCGTCCTTCTCGTGGGTAAAATCCTCGAGGAGAAGCGGGGCGACGACGCCCTTTGAGCGCTCGAGAGTATCATCAGAGAGGCCAGAGCCGGGTATCGTTTCTCTATCTCTCTTGAAACGTTTAAGTGTACGTGTTGGTGTTGGCGTTGGCGTGTATACCTCGGCCTTTAAAGTGGCACACGCCAAAACACTCGACAAAACGACACGACGTCAAAAAAAATCCATCCACAAGACGAAACACAAAAACAAAAAAGACACGTTTCAGACGCGCATCACAAAAGTGCAAGAAGACCACACACGCACACGCACACGCACACGCACACGCACACGCACACGCACACGCACACTACATGGGAGAATGAAGAAAACGCAGCTGGACGAGACGGAGAGAAAGAAGTTCAGACCATTGTGCTCGAAAGAACACGCGAAGACGGTCTGGTTAGCGCGGTATTATTGCAAAGAAGATGAAGAAAAACTCGAAAAAATCTCCATGTTGGACTCCTACGACGACGCGAACTTTCTCTTCCACATCCGCACGAAGGAAAACAAAGAGGGCAACCACGAGAAAAAGAAAGCGAAAAAGTTTATCCTGAAGTTTCACAACGGCGTAGATTCTATGGAACCAAACGCACGTTTATTGGACTGTCACGAGTTTGCCATGCGTTGGCTTTCAAGATTCAATATATGCACCTCTTCAGTCGTGCACACAAACTCGGGCGCGTCCCGTTTCGATTGGACCGATAGTCATAGTAGTACTAATAATGATCATAATAATAATAACAACAATAATAATATCAACGATAGCATAGAAAAGAAGAACCAAAAAACGCACGCCGTGAAAGTGTTGCGGTACGTTGAGGGTACTTTACTGATAGATGTAGTCAACAGCTTGGTGGAGAAACCAGAGGAACAGAAAGCGTTTTGGCGCAGAGTCGGCGAGTTTGTAGGTATAATTTCTGAGACTTTCCTGCGATGGAATCCAGAAAACCCTTCGATTGAAGAAGAAGCAAAAACGCTTTATTGCACACTCGCAACGCGCGAGTCTTTATGGGACGTGCGGAACTTTGAAGACGTCCGAATGTTTCTGGACGCTTTGAAAAGTAAAGGCGAAGGACTCATCAAGGACAAGAATGCCATTGAGCAAGTTTTCAAGTGGTACGAAGAACACGTCAATAGCATTCGAAACGATACGGCCAAACTTCGACTGAGCGTCATACACAACGATTTGAATGAATCGAACGTCCTCGTCACCGCGAGTGATTGGGAAGAGAGAGTAAATAACGATAGCATCGACGTTCTGAATGATTTCGCGTGCATCGATTTCGGCGATATTTGCATATCGTGGACGGTTATTGAAATTGCAACGGCGATGGCATATTGCGCTTTAGCTACGCCGAATGCTCCCTTAGAAAGTTGCGAAAAAATGCTCGAGGGGGTTGCCATGACATTTACTTTGAACGAACACGAAATCAAGGTTCTCCCAGTATTATTGATGAGCCGAGTGGCCACATCTCTCGTGATGGGACTTTACAGCCACCATTTCAAAGCAGATGATACAGTTAGCGATAATAACGAAGAAAAAGACAAGGAAGAAGAGTTTCAAGATAACACGGCGTATTTGTTGAAATCGCAACAAACTGGTTGGAATATTCTCAAAGCGTTCGTACAAGAGACTCCGGAAAAGTTGGCAACCGCATATGCAGGAATCTTTGGGTACATTTAATTTTTTTCTTTGTTATTTATTTATAAAAAAGAATCGTACGCATCTCTCCATCTAAGCCCCAAGCAGCTTGAGCAGTTCTGCGTCTTCGTTGATTGGATTCTTCGCTTCTAACGTGACCAAATCTAATGGCGTTTTTCCGGTGCCATTCTTAGCCGTAATGTCGCTATTCATCTCGAGTAATTTTTGCACCGCGAAAATCTTACCGTATCCGCACGCGTAGTGAAGCGGCGTGTTCTGCTTTTCGTCTCTCGCGGTTAAATCAATAGAGTCCGTACCAACGAGTAAATCGAAAATCTCTTCACCAGCGGTGCCTTTTCCGAACGCAATGGCGTAGTGAAGTGGCGTTCTTTGCGAAGAGTCTCTCGCGTTGACATCTTTGCCAATGGCGAGGAAATCTTCGACAGCCTCGATATCACCGTATCGTGCGGCATCATGTAACGTTTCAACTTCAGGCGGAGGTGCTGGTGCTGCTGGTGGAGGTGCTGCGCCTCCGGGTGGAATAGCATCCGCTGGAATCGCCCCTCCCGCCGCTGCTCGAATGGCTTCTTCGCCGCCGAGTTTATCGTTGAGCTTTTTCAAAAAAGCTTGATCGGATGAATACTTCATCATCGCCCCGGGGCCATTCGTTCGTAAATCGTCGAAGAAGTCTTTAAATTCTGGGTCATCTTTCAATCCTGCGATTCTTTTCTGCATGTCTTCGTTTTGCACCATATTTTGCATCGCTTGCATTTGTTGCTGCACCATCGGGTTGCTCATCATGCCTTGCATTTGCTTCATCTGCTCCTGAATTTTCTTCGCAGTCTCTGGATTCTTCATCGCCTCTTGATACGCCGCTTGCATCTCTTTCATCTTCTCCGGGTCCATTCCTGGCATGTTCGGCATCCCACCCGGGGGGAGCATGTTTACCACCGTTCTTCCCCCTCTTCTTCTGTTGTTGGTGTTATTGCGCAGCGGTGGCGACCGATTCGGACGACGACCACGAGCAGAAGAAGAAGAAGACGCGTTCACGACGACGCCGACGGACGAAGAAGCGGATAGTAAGAGTGCCTGCATTTTATAACGATCGTTCTGTTGTTGTTGTTGTTTTGTAAAAGCGTGTCTCTGTGTGTCTACACACCAACCAACCACGAGGCTTGTGCACGCGCGTCTTTGAATGAAGAACCCAATTTCTTTTTATTATCCATTCGAGAGTTTTCTCTTCTATCCTCCTTTGGAAATCAATCGTCCCATTTTTCTACAAGGCACAAAGGCGACAAGAAAGGGGGGGGAGAAAAAAGAGAGAGAAAAAACTCGCGAAGAAGAATAAATTTGGGAAAATGAAAAAAAAAATTCGAGTGGCACGTAATCGTCATCGCACCATTCTTTTCACACGAAAGAGAGCAACAACGACGACGTCACTGATTTCTCTCACCCGCGCTTCGCGAATAAAGAAAGACACACTGCTGAAAAGAGCGTTTACTTTGACGTTTCCCTCTTCATCATCGTGTTACTCCACTCGTTCGCTCGATCGCTCCGTTTTAAAAACGACAACTTCTGCCATCGTCTTCGCACAAGACAACAAAAACGTCATCCAACAAAGAAGAGGTTTCTTAACAACAATAACCAAGCCGATCAACATGTCTTCTGCGTCATCCATGTCGATGAGATCGTCTTTAACTGCTGTCGCGTTGAAGAGGAGAAATGTTGCCAATGTTCGCTCCGTGAACTACGCTAAGGCAAGAGCGTCCACGGCGTCTTCGTCGTCTTCGCCGAACAACAACAACAACAAGCCGATGCAATCGACAACGAGAAAGAGCCTAACTTTGGCTGCCATTGCCGCAGACAAAGCATCATCGGAATCTATGGCGACAATGAATGCGCCGAGCAACTTGCACGGCTTCGAGCTCATCAAAGAAGAGTTTGTTCCGGAATATAACGCGAAAGGGTTCTTATTTAAGCACAAAAAGACGGGAGCTGAGCTGATGTCGCTCTCAAACGACGACGAGAATAAATCGTTCGGAGTAACGTTTCGCACACCGCCTGCAAACTCGACCGGTATTCCGCACATCCTCGAGCACTCGGTACTCTGTGGTAGCAGAAAGTATCCAATCAAAGAACCGTTTGTCGAGTTGATTAAAGGGAGTTTGAACACGTTCTTAAACGCCATGACATACCCAGATCGAACGTGCTATCCAGTTGCTTCGTGCAATCTCGCCGATTTTTACAACCTTGTGGACGTGTATTTAGACGCAGTGTTCCATCCGAAGTGCATCGAGAACGAGAGAACGTTCGAACAAGAAGGTTGGCACTACGAGTTGAACGATAAGGACGAAGACTTGACGTACAAAGGTGTCGTTTTCAACGAAATGAAAGGCGTGTACTCTTCCCCAGACTCCGTTCTCGCACGTGAATGTCAGCAAGCGTTGTTCCCGGAAAATACGTACGGGGTCGATTCTGGCGGCTCTCCAGAAGTTATTCCTGATTTGACTTATTCCGAGTTCAAAGACTTCCACGGGAAATTCTATCACCCATCGAATGCACGCCTCTGGTTCTATGGTGACGACGATGTTGAGAACCGTTTGAAGCTCTTGAGCGGATTTTTAGACGAGTTCGATGCCAAGGAAGTCGATTCTTCTATTGCTTCGCAACCTTTCTTCAAGGAACCGAAACGAATCGTGAAAACGTACGCCTCTGGTGAAGACGAGGAGGCGCAAAAATGTTTTGTCCAAATTAACTGGTTGCTCAACGATAAACCATTCGATCAAGAGACTGCCTTAGCTGTGGGATTCTTGGACAATTTATTGTTAGGCTCATCCGCTTCTCCGTTGAGACTCGCATTAGAGGAATCTGGTTTAGGCGAAGCCATCGTAGGATTCGGTTTGGAAGATGAGTTGAGGCAACCGTCGTTTGCTATTGGAATGAAAGGCGTGGAGGAGGGTGATATTCCGAAGGTTGAAAAATTAATCTATGATACGATGGAAAAAATTGCCACCGAAGGATTCACGGACGATGCAATCGAAGCGTCTATTAACTCTATCGAATTTTCGCTTCGTGAAAACAACACCGGCCGATTCCCAAGAGGATTATCGATGATGTTGCGATCCTTGTCCGCTTGGTTGTATGAGGGTGATCCGTTCGAACCGTTACGTTACGAAGAACCACTGAAACACTTGAAAACGCGCATTTCTTCCTCTGAAGATGTTTTCAGACCGCTCATGCGAAGAATGTTTTTGGAAAACACGCACCGAGTTACAGTCGAATTGAAACCAGACCAAAACCTCGGCGAAATACAGGCCAATGAGGAAAAGATGAAGTTATCTGCCAAGAAAGCTTCATTGTCCCCGGAAGAAATCGAACACGTCGTTGCAGAGACAGCTGCTCTGAAGCTGTTACAAGAAACTCCGGATTCGCCTGAGGCGCTCAAGTGCATACCGGCTTTGTCTTTGTCGGATATCCCAAAAACTGCCAAGGAAATTCCTTGCGACATTGGGTCCATCGGATCCACCGAACTCTTAACCCACGACTTGTTTACCAACGACATCATTTATGCCGAACATCTCCTCGATATGAAGACGATCCCTGAAGACTTGTTGCCGCTTGTTCCTTTATGGACGCGCGCGCTCGGCAGAATGGGAACTTCGAAAAGAAATTTTATCGAATTTGACCAAATCATCAATGCGCAAACCGGCGGTATTTCTGTTTCGCCATTTGTTTCGCCGATTAGAGGGGATCCAAACGCCATCTCTGCATACATGGTTTTCAGAGGTAAAGCGACCTCGGATAAAGTTGGTATCATGCACGATTTGATGACAGAAATGTTATTCGACTCCAAACTTGACGATCAGAAAATCTTCAAGCAGCTCGTCCTTGAAACGCGGTCTGGAATGGAAGGTCGAGTTCAGGGAGCGGGACATTCCATCGCTGCTTCGCGATTGGAAGCGCAGGACTCTGTCGCCGGGTGGGTGAACGAACAAATGGGTGGCTTGGACCAATTAGAGTATTTGCGAAAGTTGACGAAACGCGTGGATGAAGACTGGGATTCCGTTGTGGCTGATTTGGAGACGATCAGAAAGTGCGTGTCATCGCGCAACAACAGCATCACCAACTTGACGGGAGACTCGAAAACGTTAGATTTGTCGCTCGGTAGTGCAGAGAAATTTTTAGGCTCGTTGAACCAAAGTGCGTCCACTTCGTCGACGAATGCGTGGAAGACTATGAATGCCGCTGTAAACGAACTTCTCACTGTTCCAACTACGGTAAACTACGTCGGTAAAGCAGCCAATTTATATAAAAGCGGATACGAATTGAACGGATCCTCCTATGTAATCAACAAATTGCTCGGGACAACGTGGCTTTGGGACCGCGTTCGCGTTTCCGGTGGTGCATATGGTGGATTTTCTGACTTTGACTCCCACTCTGGAATGTTCACGTATTTATCATACAGAGATCCGAACTTATTGAAGACTTTGGATAACTACGACGGTACGGTGGAGTTTTTGCGCAACTTGCACGTAGACGATGATGAATTGACAAAGTCCATTATCGGTACGATTGGTGAAATCGATGCATACCAGTTGCCAGACGCTAAAGGATACACCTCTCTCATGCGTCATTTGTTGAAAATCACTCCGGAGGAACGTCAAGAGCGCCGCGAACAAATCTTAGGGACTACAAACAAGAGCTTCAACGACTTTGCAGGAGCGCTGGAAGCGGTACGCGCACCATCCGCCAAAGTATCCGCGGTCTGCTCCACCGAAGCTGCTGAAAAAGCTAAAAACGAACGCCCGGATTTAGACTTTCAAATTAAGCGCGTTATTTAATGTTAGGTACCACATTTAATGAAGATCCAAAATAGTACCAATCTAATCTTAAATTAAAATAGCTATAAAATAACTAAAAATGAATGATATACCGTAGCTCCGTCGAGCTTCTCTATTTCCACAACCTCTTTGAAGTTGCCTTTACACTCATGCTATGCGTAGCGAGAGCCGTAAAGCCTACAACCAACAGACTAATGATCAACAAGCCGTATGAGAATTCCTCATCGAGCGCATCGAACGATTGCGATGGGTGCAAACGGGTATAAAATACATCTACGCCTCGGGCAAAACAAAGCACGGTACTCTCCAGAGCAGTGGGCGCCGTCACCACATCTTTCAAACGGGCTACGACGTTCTTGTTTGTCACCCAAGAAGAGGATGATAGTGGTAAGACTTCCATGTAAGGGATTAATCCCTCATCGCGATCGAATATAGATGGTTTCGTCGGTCTGCGAGGATCGAGCCAGCGCTTATCCAGCGCAACCACTTGATCCGTATCTGTTCCGAGGAGAACTTGGTGTCCAGTAATCCCACGAGCCGATGTTGTGACGCGCATAAACTTCGTTCCCGGTCGAATAAAGTAGGATTGGCCCAACACACGAAGCGGTGGCGGCGTGAAGGATGATAGCACCGTTTCATCATCATCTGTCACTTGGCGCATACCAGCCACCAAAGATGACGAAACATTCTTCTTGGAGCTCGTACTCCTCCCAAACAAAGATTTCAAGACTAACTCGGACACTGCTTTATTTTTGCGAGTTTCTGAATCGTCGTAGACTTCTAACACGCTCAGTGCGTGTCTTTGCGCGTCTGTGTCGTAGTAAGAGTACGTAATCCAGTTTTCACATAACGTGGCAAAAACTGGGCCTTTTGCTTTTGCGTGATATACCCTATAAATAATTCTTCCTGAAACACCCTCAACCAAATGCGCGTGAATACCACGTCCATCGTCGGTCGCGATGAAAAATACGTTCGGATTGATGTATTTGAACATAGTAGAACGATCACCTGGAACTTTCACCCACGCATGAACGGGTTCTGTCTGCGCGGCTTTCCGAGAAAATCCTACAATATTCCCAGACTCTGGCGGGAACGTAATTGTCCAAGTGTGTACTCCACTCGCACCAGCACCTTTATGTGTCAAGGCGAAACTGTATCCACGCACTTCATTCCGCTCTTCGTCGACAACATAGTACGAATTTCGTGGAATTGCTCGTCTCACTGCATTCAACGTTGTGCTTTCTCGACTTTCTGTTTCCAGAGGGTACACCGACGCTTCCCCAACATCATCCACAAAGAGAATCCGAGAATCTTCTCCGGATACCTCCAATGGGACTAAACGCACGGCTACAAAGTCGTAATACGTCGTTTCGGCTGCTTTAGCACCGTTTTCCTGATACACGCACTGTACGATGGTCATCGTAGCGTTCTTTGCCACGGTGAGCAAGGCCTCCTTCCCGTCAACCTCCCAAGGAATCAAAGCCGTATATTTCCATTCATTCTTTGCACATCCCAAGTGCGTGCGCCATAAAACTCTACCATCGCCATTGTGTAGCGCAACGAGTGATCCAGTAGGCGTGAGAAAAAGTAACGAGCGTCGAAATCCAATATCATCGCGAGTGGGGAGCAGCTTTGTACCTCTAGATCTGCGGAGTTTTGCCAATTCTGCACGCATTTCAGCATCGGCACGGTTTAAGCGCGCGGCGAGTGCTAAGTACTGCACCCGAGCTGACTCTTTGAGGGAACTTTTCACAACAATCGCATTGGCCTGCTCACGAGCGTCAGTGTGAACTGAAATCGCTTCGGGCAAATACCCAAACATGGATTCGCTCGCCGTAGCTATCGATTCTTCCCGGGTCCAGATTGGATTCGTTTTCGTTGTCTTATCCACAAAAGTTAAAAAGGCATCTCTGTGTACAACCACTGCATTCGTAGTCTTAGGGTCTGCGAATACACTCTTGACGTGAGCGTAGTTTTTCAAAAGATTGCTGTCGTCACCAATTCGCCACTCTGCGATTTGTAGAGCATCGTTGCCGTTACCAATCAAAGCTTGTGAAGTTACTTTCAGAATCGACGAGGAAGAAGAAAGCTTGGAACTTTCCACGACAAATAACTCATCGTTGTGAAACGATACCGCTACCTTGTTCTTATCTGGGAATGAACGCACTGACGTTAACTGCTTCGATTTTTCAAGAAAGCGAAGCAGCGTCACTTCTCCGGCGTCACTTGATAATATCATAGCACCAGCCGAGCGAGAGCTGCGATACGATTTCTCATCTCCAGCTGATGCGACAGAGTTTAACTTGATAAAACTGCGACTGTCGATAATCCCATCGCGTTCTTTGTGGTTGCTGATGCTCGCATCATCATCGTTAATGCCGAGTTTCTTTACCGGGACATCAGCGAATATGGAAGCATCACCCCCCTTCTTCTCAAAAAAGGCTGAAGCATCAATTGTAACGACCGAAAACGTTTGCTTCCTTGGCTTGGAACTCCTTTTCAACGCGACAAAGACTTTGTCGTTGTTCTCTCCCGCGCAAAAGATGGAGTATTTGCCATCTTCACCAACGACCCCGGAAAGCTTTGACCCACCCACAGCAGATTGCGTCACATATCCGTCAGAAACACGCAGTGATGCTCCACAAACACTCGAATCACTGCTGGTTGAAACCCCAACCACGTATACGATATTGGAGCCTTCTTCCAAGCATACTTTCTCTAAATGACATTTTTCGTTGTTCTCTGTTGCGATGGCTTCGGCCACGTTCGTCTTCCATTGCGTCACACCGTCGGCGAGCGATCGTAACGCCACCGTACCTTTTGCGAGCACTAAGAAATCGTGGATTTTATCGCCATCGACATCCTTGCCTAAAGGCAAGATATCGATACCTACGTCTTTCGTTGACTCCAAATATAACTCCTCCGAAGCTGCAGCTTCGGTGTATGCGATAGTCTCCCATATCATTGAGCCATCCTCGATATCGAGCGCTCTTATGAATTTCCCCTTCGAAGACAGCACGAGCAAGGATTTTTGTTGATTCGTATTTGTCGTTGCAGAGACAAGCGAAGCGTAATCGACCGTATCGGACTCATCCAACGTAACTCTCCAATCTATAGCTCCATCTTTTTGATTGAGAGAGGCGATAATGTTCGAATCGTTCGTTGTGACGATGAGCTTATTCCGATCGTTTTTTGTTTCGGTGAGAAAAGAAACGAACTGAACGTCGCCGACGAATTTCAAGTGCCAGTCGTACGTGCCGAGTTGATCTTCGCGCAAAGCATTCGATGTTTTCACGAAGATACCGCATATAAGAAAGATGATCAACACGTTGATAATCGAGAACCATTTTCGATGACGCGTTGCTGATCTGCCTTCTCGTTTCCCCATCGTCTTTTCACTTTTTTTTGTGCTGTTTTCTCGAAGATTGAAATGAAGAATTTTTGTGCTTTTGCGCTCCAACAATTTCACAAACTCCATTTATTTACATTTATCAACAAAAACGTAGTTAAAAAAATATTCACCAACAATCAAATGTACAAAGGCACGCATCGTTACAATCACTCAGTCAGAGATGCTTCTTTGCGCCCGACAAAGATGATGCGTCAGACAAAGCATCGTCCCACGAGTGCTAGTATTCATAATTGTCGTAACTACCACCATCATCATCAAAATCATCAAAATCATCAAAATCATCATAAAGAACGTCACGAAAAGAAAGGAGTCTCCACATCATCATCATCACAATCCAAAACGACGTTGACTTTAATTGCTTCCGCCGCACTGTCTATGTTTATATCGATAACGACGCCAATAGATGCAATTGCTGGCGGTGACGATGATAAGAAATTCGTGAGAAATATGATTGGAGGGTGTACTTCCGACAAGTTAGATTTGTTTAAAGACGTGAGGGCAAAGTTCTCTATGGAGGCTTCCACAGGGGCACTCCCGGAGGCTATATTAGATTTAGATAAGTGCGACTACTCAAACTTAGATTTGGACGCGAAAGTGTTGTCAGGGTTGATTGCTCGGAACGCTAATTTCGAAAATTCACAATTGACACACGCGGAAATGTCGCGAACAGACGCAAGAGGGTCGAATTTCAAAGGCGTAAACTTTAAAGATACGAACGCGTATTCCACGCGTTTTGACGGAAGCAACCTGGAAAATGCAAATTTTGAAAACGTCATCTTATCCGGTGCATCGTTTGGAAAGTACAATGGAGAGTGGGCAAATATGAAAGGTGCAAACTTTGAAGGCGCTTTGTTGTCGTCATCGGACGCAAGAGAATTGTGTAAGAACCCTACGTTGGACCTCGAAGGACAAATGAACGTCGGCGGTTGCTAGAGAAAAATTGCTTTACTTTAACGACCTTTTATTTTGTAAATCGATCATCCAATTAATTCTAATACTGTATCTATATCATTTACTATGTACCAGGTACCTTGGTACCACTGGTACCATTGGTACTTCAAATATCTATTATTGTTGTTGTTGTTGTTGTTGTTGTTGTTGTTGTTGTTGTTGTTGTTGTTGTCCTCCAACATGAGCAGAAGGGGGAGCGGAGGCCGCGGCGGTGGCTTCTTGCAACTTTGACATTTGTATTGACATTTTATTTTCCATTTCTGCATAACGCTCAATCGTTTCTTTGTGCTTCGAAGCCGCAAGTTCAAAGATTTCGATTTCCGATTTACCTTCTTTTCTTGCGTTACTCATAATTTCTTTTTCCCTATGAAAAGCATCTTCGAGTAGTCGAAACTGATGCAGTTTGATGCGGCACTTCTTGATTCTATTCTCAGCAATCGAAGAATTCAATCTCTCAATTTCATTCTCTTCGCTTAACGCTGCATGTTTTACTGCGAGGATAGCAGCCGTGAACAAGGCGTTTGCCGAATCAACAAATTCGCGGTCAGTGATCTCATCCTCTTCATTCACTTTATTTTCAAGCAGTTTCAACATGGCCTCTCGAGCAGCAATAGCCGCGATTCGTGGTGAAAGCATTGTGCTTAGAAAGGAAATGCGTGCCAAAACTGGATTGCACAATTTCTCGTCGAAACTTTTTGCGCAAAAATCATATTCTTTTACATTTCTTGCATCGTCAATTGAAACGCCACGCGGAACGATGACTCGCTTTTTTAAATCATTCAAAACTGCATCTTGAATAGGTAAAGCAACGAAAGCTCGAATGCAATCTTCTGCCGTTCGAGTTTGAACGAAATCAGCAACTTCTTTCCAATTGCCGATGCCATAGTTTTCCAAAGCCTCCAATAAAGCGAGCAGCTCTGTTTCGTTCCAATCCTCAAAACCAATCTGAATTAGATTTTCATCGTCATCTGTATCGTTGATACTAGCTTTACGTGATATTCTGTCATCCTGCTTTGATTCAGCCGTAGCTGTATCCGCCCATATTGATTTGGCTTCAACGCGATCAAATTTGTCCGCTTGCAAACCTTCCGGAAAACGCGCACTCGAGAAGCAACCTTCGCACAAATCGCAATCGAAATCATCCACGAGATGATAATAGTATTTCTTCTTCGCGTCGTCATTGGTCCCAGAAATATCTTCTCTCAAAGAAACATCGCACGAACTGCATTTCATCTCACTTATTATTTTCAATTTTAACATTTGTCTTTGCGAACACGTCGAGGAGTTGCGTTTTGCGTCCAAACACATGGAATCCACCAAAACAAACGAATCGTGCTCAAATGCAGGACGCGATTCTAGATGTCTGATCTTTTCAAGAAAGTCAGAAGAGACGAGCGCAACTGCAGTGTCAGGTGAAGAGTTCACCCGAGGAACGTTTTTGGTCGTTCCTTTCGACCAAGGCCAGTTGATCACATTCCATCTTTCGAGAAACGAAAACACTCGTTGCACCTTCATTTCATTCTTTTCCACAGCAGCGCACGCTTCGTACGCTTCTTGAAGCATGAGTGCAACGCCAGGCTTCAAAGCTTTATATGCATTTATAATCGCATTACGAATTTTGATATACGTTTTCTTACTGTTATCAACGCTTTCTGCCCTATTCTTCCTCCCACTGCTTTTGGATGGGATGAAAAATTCTGGAAGGGACCGCTTCTCGACTTCACTCATTTCCGACCAATCAAACCAAATCGAGCAGTGTACAGGGATTCTGTATACTCCCACATTCTCTTCATTAGTGCTCTTGACGATTGTATCATCGCTGGTTTTATTGTCAGCAACGGCGTTTTCTGCACTCGGAAAAGCAGCGCTCGGAAGCTGACCATGTGTCAAGTTTTCCAAACATATTTTCTTCTTCAATTGGATCAAGCGTTTTTTTGCCTCGAGTTTAGAATCGTCCGTGGGATCTACACTCGCCACGCCACTCGATTTGTCGACATCAAAATCCGCAGAAGCTTTGATGAATGGATGCTGATCAACGACGTATTGACGCGTAGTTCTAAAATCAAGACGTTCTGATGCGCGAGAACTCAAATTCTCCTTACCGAGAGTCTCGTCCAATTCTCGTTCTTTTAGTTTCTTCTCTTCACTCGCAGCAGCATTGTGTTGTTGTTGTTGTTGTTGTTGTTGTTGTTGTTGTTGTTGCTGCTGCTGCTGCTGTTGCTGATTACTCGCTTCCTCCTCAAAATTTGCCCGATAGTCTAACTCATTCATCCATTCGTTGAAAGAAGCTGAGTCTAATAACCACAGTGGGTTTACTACCCAGGCTTTCCCGTTTTTTGGCACAGCGTCTGACATGTCAGTATACGGTGGAGCATTTCCACTCGAGTTTGAGACCCAACAATCATAAGAATCTGGGTGATAAGAATAATGCACAAGCGTCTCGTAACGATCGACCCGAACGGTGCGAGTGAATTCGCTTCCTCGCATACTCAGCGAAGAGTGGACGTCTTGCCCCTTCGGAATTTCTATAACGTGCGTGACTCCCGGATCTGTTGGCTTATCAGCTATGGCAACACGCGTTGCCTTCACGGCATCCTTCAAATATCTCCTCAGCGACGGATTAATATAAACCTTCTTGTGCTTCAAAAAACCATGTGTTTTCAGTTCTCGCTCGGCTCTTTTATACACGTCTTCGATGAGTTCGTTTTTTCGTTGCTCAGACACCCACGAAAAGTTCCTCCAGTTGTGCGAACTTTTCGCTTCGAGCGCGCACAACAAAATTCTAAACAAAGAGCCAGATGGCTTCAAATCAATGAACAGGTGGACTGGTAGCTTCATCATTTGTCTAGATCTCGGACCCATCGGCGTTTTAAAACCGAGACATTCTTCGTTTCCTTGTAAAAGTTCGAGAATGGATTCGACGACTGCTTTTGCGTCCAATCTGTCTGCATACGCCGTTGATGCGAAAGAATCTTCCACGTATATGCGAGCGAGAATAGACTCTAGTCGCGCTAAACCTGCGGGCTTTTCAAAGTCTCTCGCTCGCACATCTGGTTTCCGCTTAATTTCTGGAGCGGTGTATGGGTTACGCGCCGCTTCTTCTCCTTCAGGAGGAGTTGGAAGAGGCGTTGCCATGGAAAAGTGAAAGCAAAAATAAATAAAGACGACTGAAGAAGAAAGACGAGCGAAAAAATTGTTGAGTTGAGAAGAAAAGAAGAAAGAGAAATCCCTCCCCGCCGCCACACTTGACATTCGCACATTTTTCAAGTCGCTTCATAAATACGCAGCGAGCAATACGATTACCAATACCACGAACGATGACGGCTGAGGTCATCGCAGACAAGGACACTTCGTTTCTGTGCGTTCGTCGTCTCGTGAATCAGAGCAAGAGAGCAGAGCAGAAGCTTCATTTTTTTTATTTTGTTCTACTTCTTTCCTCTTCGTTTCCTTTTTTGGGGATTCCACAACAACAAAAAACGTTCCGGTGTTGTTGTTATCATATTCTTCCGACTGACTGACTGACTGACTGACTGACTGACTGACTGACTGACTGACCATCTCGCATTTCCTCGTATTTATTTAACAGTGATATGGTGGACGAACGCGTTCGAAAGATTTACGAGAAGAAGTACGAGCACATCGCAGAACCATCCACGAGTGTTGGAAAAGAGGACGAAGGGAAAGGCGAGTTATGGCTCGTAAAGTTACCACCGGGTTCTCTCTTGGAAGATTTCGACGGCATTACCGTTAAAATTCACAGCGATACCGATAAGAAGAAGGTAGACGAGAAGAGCGTGAACGATTTAAACGCCGACGGTGAGTTTGAAATCGCTCCAAACGAAATCGGTCGATTCGATGCGAACAAAGCGAACGGCGGCGACGACAACAGCGACAATGACAATAGCAGTCGACGGTATAGAATCGTACAAAGCGGCGGTGATGGAGCCAAAGCGCTTCGAGCTGTATATGTTCGCGGAGGCGACATGAAGAAGGCGCTCACAAACGCGGAGATGATTACGAAGCGAGTGCATTTATTACGGACGGGCTTTAAACGACGATGCCAAAAAGTTGAAACAGTAATAGAAGAAGATGAAGAAAAAGTCGAGGAGAAGAAGACGAAAACGAAGAAAGCGTCGACACCGTCGAGAACGAATAAGAAAAGGAAAAAGAAATGAGAAAGACTACTGGTATGAATATGGATCATCCATTGCAAATGATAACTTTTTAGCTTTAAATGTACTACTAGTAGTAGGTAGAACTAGGATGACAACGTACCAAAAATGAAATCCCCTAATGTATAAACGAAATCATTCACCACAAAATTTATTCATCAAAAGAAGAAGACTTATGAACTTAACATCAACGCGCTCATCTCCCTCCTCCTCCTCCTCATCTTCCTCCTCTGATAACGATAGCGGCGATGACGATGAGTTGGACAAATTTTGTTTAAACTGTCGAACGAGAGGTGACTTCTTAAAAGTCTGCGCGAGATGTAAATCGGTTTATTTTTGCAACAGCGAATGTCAACGCGAAGTGCATAAAGAACACTCGAAAGTGTGCGTGAGTAAAGCACCGGCGCCACTAAACTTACCCAAAGGCATGCCTAAACCGAAAACCGAGGAGGAGAAAAAGACTGAAATTGAAAACGAAACGAAACGATTAGAAACAAAGTTAATTCCAAGTGTTCTGAATAGCAAGATAAATGGAGGAAACCCACCGGACGATGCGCTCGTGGACGAGTTGGAAGACGCGCTCGTGTTTGCGATTACGAACGAGAACGAAAGTTTAGAACGAAAATGTCGAGTTGTTTTAGCGCACGCGTATTTATATTCCAGTCGCGCGAAAGAAGGTCTGCATTATCTCGAGCCAGTCGTTGAATACTACAAAAGAGAAGGAACAGTTGAGGCCGTCGAACCTCACGTATTAGCTGCCGAGTGTTGCGTAAAGTTATCATCATCGTTAGGGGACGGAGATGAACAAAAAGAAAAATTCAAAGAACGGTGTAAGGTAGAACTCGCTGCTGCGCTAGATGCGGCTACGGAATATACGCAAAAAGATGAAATGAAGCAGGCTGAGATTCTATTACGTTGTGGTATTTGTCTCCTCGATGCAAAATTATTCGACAAAGCGATTGGCGTCTTCATCCAAGCTTCGGCGTGCGCAGAGAAATTGAATGAACATAGCATCGCTGCACGCGCGAAAAATAGAGTAGGAAACGCGCTGATACAAATGAAGAGACCTAGCGATGCAATCGTCGCCTGGAAAGATGAGCTCGAATCTCTTGAGAAACTCGACAATGAAACTGACAATGCGAGGAATATAAATAAGGCGGCATTTCTTAAATCGATGTGTCACGGGAACATTTTCGCTGCATATGCATTCTTAGGCGCAATTGATGATGCTCAAGTTCATTCAAATCTAGCAATCACAAATGCAAAGAAAAGCGGAGACGCGAACGAATTGAATCGAACACTGTCACAACAGAAAGCTACTTGGGAAGCGTTAAATAAAGACGAGTTGGCTGCTGATGCAGCCGCCGAATTAGAGAAGGTTAGGATTTAGAAATAGTAGTTTTAGTTTGTAGTAGTGAACGCAAATCAATGATATTACGACAAAAATTGTGCGCTAAGTATTCCTCTAATATTTATGTTTATGTTTTCTCTTTCTGTGTTCATCTTTTCATCGATCTACGGGTTTGTTACAGTTCACTTTGAAGTGTGCCAACATGCGATCGACAGTAGGAAACTCCATCTTTCGATAATAGTATCCAACTGGCCTGACTTCGACGTACTCATGATGTACGTTTCCACTCGAGGAAACAATGTACGAAATGCACAGATATCCGTGATGTTTATCTGAAACCGACAAGGCATATGGGCGCTGCGTTCGGTTCTTTCGGAAGCACTCTTGCAAATGTTCATCAACCTCGTGGTCTCTACCGCCCAAAAATTTTCGATGCATCACCGCGTCGCGCAAAAAACCAGCCACAGGTTCAATGTGGCGAGCAACTGCCTCGTCCAAATCTTCATATTTTTCTTTCGAAGTATCGATCATAAGTGGTGTACCTAATCTCAAGTTCGCCGTACCACCAGTTCCTGGTTTCTTGCCTTCTCTGATGTCCATGTGCCAGTACACATCGTCGAACATTTTTATGGTGCACGACAAATTCTTAACACCTTTAGAGGAAGGGCGAATGATGAAATCACCCACGTCCCCGTCGGCAAGCTCTGCGCTTGCTTCAGCGTGCGAACAATTCTTGAACAATGGGTGATCAATCGTGCGCGCAATATAAGACTTTTCGTGTTTAACTTGGTTCGGTTTTTTCTTCGGTTTCGAGGCTCGGGCAGCGGCTAAAGTTTTCTCTCCCGGTAACGGATCCAAGGAATAATACGGCGTCGTTGTCGCAAGAACATGCTCTTCCCATCTTCGGGATTCATCTTCAGAAAGATGCGAACCACGACACGTTAACCACACTTTATGATTTTCCAGATCAATCCCTTTCACTTGCTGGCCGTACGCAGTACTTTCGGGTGCCTTTACTCGAGCAGTAATGACTTGTCCTACGTGCACTTTATCATCGAGACGATCAAAGTGCGAATCCGAAATATCTTGTCTTTCGATAACACCAGTAACTCCAGATTCGAGCTGTACAATCACACAGTTCGCGCGAGCATCGATTCGCTTGACCGTACACGTGATGAGCTTACCAGCTTGCAATGTGTGCACCGTCTCGCCCGTAACCGCGGTGAAGATCTCGTCGCTCGAGAGTCGCGTCCAGTCTGCGCGAACGTCCTCAAACGGCTTGCGCATTTCCATGCGGATGTCTCTGAGAATTTCCAAAGCATTCACACCGCCACCTTCAGGAGTGCTGAGATAATTCGCGTAATCTTCAAGCATTAAAACGCTAAGTTTCGGCCACTCGCGCGGATCGAAACATCTTTCGAGAGCGCGTTCGCGTCCAACACCGGATTCGTCAATTTGAATGTCGAGTGCGTTAGAGGCAATCGCAATAGCTTTGTCATAATGCTTAGGATGAATACGGGAGCCATCGAGAACGTTGCCATCAGTGATATTGATAGCATACGCGGCATTCTCATACACGCGTTCTTCGACAGCATGCAACTCTGTCAAAATTTCTTCTCGTTTATCGAGCGCACCGCCGTCAACTTTTCGAATCGCCGTCAAAAATGGCACCAACTTACGAGGACCCAAACCGGCGACGTGTTCCAAAGATCTAGCGATCCATTGATGCGACAATGCCGCGTTGACATCCACACCAATTTGGTTAATGCAGCAGCGAAGAGCTCTTTCAATACAGCTAATTCTTTCTTCTCGACTTAATGCAGCATCTTGAAAAGGACAGAGAGGAATAGTTGCGGCTTCATGAGAGTCTCCGCTCGGTTGAAGTAAGTTCGCTACAACCGCCGCCGGATCGCGAGCAAACCTTCCCAACGCGACAGCATGGCGAATAATCGCTTGCAGTTCTCCCATTTCTTTCACCGGTGCCTCTGCTGTTTCGTAGAGTGAAGCAACTGAGTCGTTAATAAACTCAACCTCAATCGCACTCACTTCTTCTGGAATAGATTTGACGAAACCATCCTTCTCGAGGAAATCGCCAGTCACGCGATCGAGCTCTTCTTTCAACGTTTTCGCATTTTTCCCTGACGCTGCAACTGCAACTAAGTGTGGTCGGTGGTTCGATATGAACTCTGCAACTTTTCTCTGTTCTTCTTGTTGTGCACCGTACGAACCACCTCTTCCGATCTTCCCAAAAGACGTCAACTCCAGAAAGTCTACGAGTTGTCCAGAACCATCCAAAGAGACGAGCGTGGTCGGCGTTTCTTGATCTAAGGCCGGAATAGCAGAAATAACGCGCACTTCCAAGTGTTTTAAAGTAGAATGTACATCTTCTTCTTTGATGCCAATCAACTGCGGCGTCCAAGACTTCTTGTTCACCAATCTCCACGCTCCGTTGAATGCGGCGATGGTCATCGATCTTTTCGATTCTAATACGAGTTGCGCAGTTGTCTCTCGTGCTATTTGTGGAATGAGCTTTTTCTTGATGGCATCATCAACTACTTTTCGACGAATTGTGTTCCATTGCTCCGCTTTCTCGGAAACATTTTCAGAACAGTATGCGTTTGAAAGATTTTGCACGAGTCTGTCAATTTCTTGGTCCGGTAAAAATGCGTCGAATTCAAGCAAACCTTTCCGAACGCCTTCGGCAACCATTGAGAACTCGATGCCAGAGAAATGGCAAAATGGCTTGTTGACAGTTCTTTTCACCGCTGCTAAAGGATGAAAGGTATCAATTTGCTCGTTGCCGAGTAACGTGGGTTTCGTTGTCGAAAGCGCGTATTGACGATAATGAAATCGAACCCATTGACGAATACCGGGATCGCTCGCGAGTTCAGTCGCGGAAACTTCAATCAGTGCTTTGATGACATCTTCTTCATCTTCATAACCTTGATCGAGATAATGCTTTGCGAGTTCTTCTGGTGACGCGTCTGGCAAAATTTCTGTGGTAGCGTCGTCTTCCACATCAAAAATGCCTTCGGCGTCCCCCCACGCAAATGTGGTATCCAATGCCATCGCAACCTTCTCCGGTGCAGGTGAAGCCATCTTGAACAACTCTAACACATCTTTACTGACGTGCATATCATACGCCGTTCGTCGGCGTGGACGACGACTTCCTCCAGTAGAATTCGCATCCAAGGCTGCCGTTCCATCTTTCAACAAAAGCTGCATTTTCGACTCCACATCTTGAACATTTTCGTCATACTTAGAACTCGCAATAAGCTTTTGCAATCTCATTATCGTACCCACGCGTTGTTGATCGTCGATGTTACCTTCCAACTCCTTGTTTAGCGTTTCGATCGCTTTTTGCTTTCTGTTTTGCAATTTCACGTACGCGATATCCCAATCGTACACCGCTTGTAAGACATCAAATGAACGAGCCTTTCTTTGTATTATGACTTGATCACCGATGAGAGGTGGACGGGCTTCTTCTGGTTTGCCGCGCAAAAGGGGGTGCAGATCATCACGCATATTTGTCGCGAGGTACTCCAATTCATAACCTTGTGTGCGAACCATCTTCAAAAACCATTCGATACAAATCAACACATTCTGCCTCTCCGTGTCTGGCAGCTGACCATTCCCTTCGTTTTGCAGTTGATATGTGCGCATATCCATGTCATCGACGGACTCGTAATCCATCTTTCCACGCAACAAAAGCTCGCCGGCTTCGGTGGGGGTACCTCGAATCGAGCCAACTCCCATAATGCGATCGCAAATCCAAGTAGCTTCTTTGGCAAAATCGCGAGGCGCGTTCAAGTTTGGTACTTGTACGTTTTCAATTGAAAGTCTTTCCGGCCAATCAGCGTTTCTGATTTCATCATCAGTTGCAGTAAGCATTTGTGCTTTGATTACTGACGGTTCGAAAGCAAATTCCGCCCAAGATTTGGTCGGGGTAACTCCGGTTCGTTTCTTGAACTTGCGAACTTTACGCATCTTCTTTTCACGGGGTGGTCTTTCTCCTCCTTCCTCGTCATCGACGATAAAATCGTCCACATCCTCATCGTCGGTTTCGTATTCACTTTGGCTTTCTTCTTCCAACATATCTGGTGGTACACTCTCTCCACCCAAGTACCCTTCGTCTCCTGGTCGCTTTCGGTTGGCGAACAGCTTTTGCAAGTCTGAAATGTCTCCGAAAATGTCGGCAGCCTCACGAACTTGGTCGTACCTAGCTCCACCTCTCTCTCGTTGTGCACGATTATATGCCTTCCTTCGCGCGCGTTCTTCCTCTGTTTCGCGTTCTTCGCCTTCATCGCGAACGATGAAATCTGCCATTTCTTGTTCCGAGTCCTCGTCGTCTGAATCAACGAGTCGTCGTTCGGCGGCAGATTCTTTTCTCTTTTCTTCAGCATCTTTTTCTGCTTGTTTTTGCTCTTTCTCGCCCCCATCCTCTTCGTCTGCATCGGCGACTTCATCTTTTTGCGCGTCTTTTTCGTCTTGCTCATTCTTCTTTTGATAATCCTGTCCATCGTCTTCGTCTTCGTCGTCTTCTCCGATTGTGGCAGCAGATTTCTTCTGCAAACGTTTCTTCTTCTCCTTGCGTCTAAATCCTGTGACTTGATTGTCTTCTAACAAGTCGTAGTCATCCTCGTCGAGCTCTAACGCCCGACGTTTCCTTCTTCTGCGAGCAATCTGAGCCTCGTCCTCGGAATCAGAATCGCCTCCTTTGTTGTCGTTTTCCTCCTCCTCCTCCTCTTCTTCTTTCTCTCCATTTTTCTCTTCTTCCTCTTCGATCGGGGGCCGCACTTCTTCCAATTCATCGATCTTCTCTTCTTCTACTTTTTGGGGAGAGACATCCTCTGCGGCCGGGGCTGCCGCCACCGCGGCTCCGTTCTCATCCTCATTCGCAGTTGGAGATGGTTCAGACATTCTAACCTCTTTTCTATTCTAATGTCTATTATGACTAGAAGAAAGAGAGAGAGAGAGAGAGACGCGAAAAAAATGTGAAGAAGAGGAGATTACTGGTGGTGCGACACTTTTGGGAGTAAGAAAACGAAACAAAAGAAAGTCGGACAAAAGACGTCTGTCTGAAAAAAATCAGAGAGCAGCAGCAGCAGCAGCAGCAGCAGCAGCAGCGAATAAAAGAATAAAAAGAAGAAGAGCTCTCAAAAACTCATTTTATCCAACCGCTTTTTTGAGCGGAAAGAGGTACACAGACAGATGACAACGCTCGCTGTTCAAACAAGCGCTGTCGCAGGGCACGATCATCTCCACGCATCGCATCGATGGCGAGTGCAAGCCAAAAGAAACGAAAAAACATGGCGCTGTTATGCCAAACACCACCACCATCATCAACAAAGGAATAATATCAATAACCGACGACGACGAGAAAAAAATTATTATTCCCAACCCTCGTCTCCGTCTTCAAATCATCGACGCCAGTTAATCGCGAGAACCAAACCACACGCGCAAAGACTTTTAGCGGTTGCGCCGCAGCACGAGGCCAGAGCGTCGACGGAAACGTTTGATGATTTCGAAGCGCAGAAAAGAGAGATTCAATACCTCGTTCCCTATCGAGAGAGACTCTTACAGGAGAGCACTTTGGAAGGGAAAATAGGCATCGTAGACGCGTCTGAGACCGTGCAAGCGTTTATGAACTCTAAGACAGATCTCGTGGACAAAACTATGCCTAGCTTATCGAAAACGGACCAGTATTTGATAAAAGCCGCGGTAGTCTGTGGACAACAACACGTGTTCTCAAAGTACATATCTGAAAATCCAGAAAGCAAAGCATCGCTGCGTAAACTTTTAACTACTTTAAGTAAAGTTGAAGTATTTTACGATATGATTGGTGGGATTGTCGGGTATCAAACCGTTGCTTTAGAACTCATGCATGAATCCTTTGGCGGCCCTCCTGCAGCGATACACGCCGATAAAGATTGTCACGGATTAGACTGCGTTCCGAATTACGACGATGACAATGAAGATGTTTCAAATTGCGAAGATTCTGAATGCGACATGTCGTTGCACGTTCCTTTAGGACCTGATTTAAGAGAAGGCGAAGGTGACTTTGCTCGCAAGGCTGCGAGAATAGGGATAGAAGCGCTCCCGGAGATGTGTGAAATATACCCTCTGGGAGGCGCCGGTGACCGATTGGGTCTCCTCGATCCTGGAAATGGTGAAGCGTTACCGGCGGCTTTTCTTCCGTATAATGGGAGACCGTTGCTCGAGGGTCTCATTCGCGACTTGAGGGCGAGGGAATGGTTGTACTATAAAATAAAATCTAGTTCTCCGGATATATTCGGCGGCGAAGAGATAGAAAAGGCGAGCAAGTTAGTTACTCCAATCGCTATAATGACGTCTATGGCAAAGGGTAACCACCGTCGAATATCAAAGTTTATGAACGATTCAAACTGGTTCGGTCGAGGAAGCGATAATTTTCGTTTGTTTGAACAGCCTTTAGTGCCGGTATTGACGACTCGAGGCGGTCAGTGGGTTAGCGAAACTTCAAGCGAGGACAATGGCAAAAACTACTCGTGCGACATTGCTCTGAAACCAGGAGGACACGGCGCATTATGGAAACTAATGTACGACGAGGGTGTTTTTGATTGGTTAGAACAAAAAAATAGAACTGGGGGAGTCGTTCGACAAATCACAAATCCTATGGCTGGCACAGATACGACCCTTCTCGCGCTCGCCGGGTTAGGACGACAAGACAACAAAGCGCTTGGTTTTGTCTCATGCGAGCGCGCCGTTGGCGCTTCGGAAGGGATAAATGTTTTGGTTGAGAAGACAAATCAAGTCACGAAAGAGCGATGGTATGGCATTTCGAACGTTGAGTACACAGAATTAGATAAACTAGGCATTTCGGATGAGCCGGCTGAAAACGCCGGCGCTGAAGAATCTGCGTATCCCGCGAACACAAACGTTTTATACGTCGGTTTGAAGCACATTCGAGATGCTTTGACGTCCTCTCCGCGAGCTGCATTTCCGGGAATGTTGATTAATTTATCCAAAGCTGTGAAGAATGACGGAACAAAAGGTGGCCGATTAGAGTGTTCGATGCAAAACATCGCTGATGCGCTCATGCGCAAATCTCCGGGGAAGTTAACGAAAGAAGATTGGATGAATCTTCCAACTTTTGTGCTTTTCACTTTACGGCGGAGAGTCACGAGTTCTGCAAAGCGTCAAAGAAAACCTGATGATAAGTCTCTCGCGCAAACACCAGACGGTTCATTCCTTGATTTACTTTTAAACGCCTCAGACTTGCTATCGAATTGTTCTATCGAGCATCCTCCGCCGGACGATGGATCTGCGGAGCGGTATTTGAACACCGGGCCTGGATTTATTTTCACGATCCACCCGGCTCTCGGTCCTTTGTGGGATGTTATCGCGCAAAAACTTCGTGGCGGTTTCATAGCTCGCAAATCGGAAGTAAAGTTAGAAATTGCAGAATTGAATTGGGAAAATGTGCACGTGGATGGATCTTTACTGATTACTAGTACTAACGTGACTGGAGAAGGCACTATGAGTGATGTCGATTGCGGAAGGGCACGAATAATAAACGTCAACGTCCTGAACGCGGGAATCGATTGGAAAAATGAAGAGAACGTCTATTGGAGCGCGAAGTACGCCAGAGACGAAAGTGCGGAAATTATTCTTCACGGCAACGCTGAAATCGATATCGAAGGCTGCACGTTGACCGGCAACTGCAAGTACGAAGTACCGAATGGAAAGCGATTAGTTATTAGAAATGTAGATGGCGATACAGGTTGCTTGAGCGAAACGTACGAAGATATCGTTCCAGGAGTGCCGTCCTGGCGATGGAAGTACACATTTGCCGAAGATGTAATAAAGTTGCATTTGTAAGTTTGTATCTAGGAAAAAAACTCAATTATTTGTATGCCTTGTCGCGAATGTATTCCGATAACGCGTAATTATCGTCATTTTTTGAAGCATAGAGACCTTCAATCTCGCACTTTCGGCCGAGCGCGTGCATTTGCTCGAGCTCTGTCTTAAAAGTAGAGTATAAAGGACCTCGTTTTCTCCTCAGGATGTTCGCGATATCACGCGCTTCTCTTTTCGTATGTTTTGCCGTAAAGACTTTACCCGCCGCGAGAATATCTTCGTGCGATACACCGAGAAATATAGCATTTGGAAGCGCGTAACGCTTGGACTCGTTCGTATTCGATGCACCTCCCGTTACATACGTCGAAAATATCCATAGGCCGCTCGGATTCCAATCGACGAGAATGTATATCTTACACGTGTCTTGCACACCAGTTGAAGCCAACCGATTCAAAAAAGCACGCGTCGGTAAATCTGGAAAGCCTCTAGCTGTGACAACCACGCAAGGATATCTTTCCCAGATTCTTTCTTGTATGAGTTTGTTAAACACGGCGTCTTTCTCCACTATGAGAATGAAGTCGCACGAGGAGGCGTCGATCGACAAACTCTCAATCTGCTTTAAATCACCTGGGATCGAAAAGCCTGCGCTTTCAAGTATCGAGCAATCCACAAAGGTTTGCGTTTTATCGTTATGAAGCGTCACTAAACCGGCAACTAATCCTTTTGGAGTGGATGTGATATTGAGTGCGCCGCGATCGATGCTCAACAAACTCGCGATGTTCTTGATCGAATCTAGTACGTGACCAACTTTAGAAAATAATAAAGGCTCTTTCGCAGAAGCGCAATAATACATTTCTCTTTGCGTGACCGTCTTCCCTTGTCGAACATTTGTATGAATCAAGTTCAACATGGCGATAATTCGCGCAAACGTGATCGTGTTCAATCGTATCGATTTAGTTTTCCCACTTTCAACAAAAGCCTTCGCGTTTTCACACCACTCATACGAGGGTAAATGGATATCGTAATACTCGATTGGAAATGCCTCGTCTTGACATATTTCAGACGCCAAGCTTGACATTAATCGATGAATAACGCGTTCAATTTGAAAACACACTTGATCCGCTTCATCAACTACGTCTATGTGAGGCTCCTCTCTTGGACTTTCCTCGTTGTCGTTTTCGTTGTTCTTGTAGTTGATGTCTTCATTCATTTCCGGTGACTCCAAAAACACACCAACGTCTTCGTTAATGCTTTGTTCGAAAGCATCGCGCTCTCTGGCGGAATCAAATGACATCACGGAAAACAAGGATCAGAGATAGTTGCGCGTTTCGAATGTTTTGTGTGATATTTTTTCGATATTCCGTTTTTCAAACTCTTTCAAAATACATACGAAATACAAAATCAAAATACGAGTACAAGGTGGTAAACAAAAAATTAGGTGTCTGGTTGGTAAAAGTAGGATTACAACAAAAACTGAAAAAAGTAGGTAAAATGTAGTCTCTCTTCTATGACTGAAACTCTCTCAGGAGTCGGAGTCGGAGTCCCAGTCCAATTCCAGAAGATGCGCATATTTCGAACTTCCAGGGCAGCCGTTTTCGTGCGCATATTTCAAACGCTTAAAAGTAGCTTCAGAACAAGTATCTTCATCCCAAGGACATCCGTTTTCGTGCGCGTATTTCAAACACTCAAGGTGACGTCCAGCAGCATAAGAACAAGTCACTTCATTC
>Ga0163180_10000138_pt1 | contig 38959 bp, 56 predicted proteins | sample AtlANTMetagenome_2_FD_109647 | JGI IMG/M metagenome (GOLD analysis project Ga0163180, IMG submission 109647) | Marine eukaryotic phytoplankton communities from the Atlantic Ocean - Atlantic ANT 4 Metagenome | ecosystem: Environmental > Aquatic > Marine > Oceanic | place: North Atlantic Ocean...
ATAAAAATTAGAGATCAAGCAAGAAAGAAATGAAAAGAAATCACCATGATATTTGTGGCGCATGCAATAAAGTTTCAATAGAATGGACGCCAGAAGATTTTTTACTTCCTGGTGATATTGCAGAGAAAATATTGAGCAATTCACCAGATCTTTCTACTACACATTATCTTATTTCTAAAGCAATTTCTGAAAGAGATCATGCATGGCATAAATTTATATTAAATACTAATGATAAAAATAGTAAAGAATAATATTTATTAATATGGATAATATAACTGAGACATTCTTGCGCCATGTAATAAAAACAATCCTTACTGAAAAAAATAATCAAGTAGGTGGTTCGTATTATGACGAGACATATCAAACAGGAACAGTTAAAAATTTAATGCTTGATAAACCTATAAAGGCACTTCCAAGCACTCACAAAAGAGTAAACGGTAAAGACGTACCAGTGAATACACAAATTGTAAATTATCTTAAAGACATGGGATTACTCGTCTGATGATTCTGATTTAAACTCTTTTAATCTTGCAACACCATCTATAATTTCAACATATGTTTGATGTGAAACCCAATCACCACAATTGATATATGTTTTTATATCCCTGTCAGGATGTATCCAAACAATCGCTTCAGGATTGTGATTATGTCCCATTATAAAAACATCAGTATCATCGTTTACTTTTAAGATATCAATAACATTTCTTAACTTGTGCTTTTTTATTTGTTTTTCTGACCACCAAGAAGTAAAATCAAAATTATATGCAAACTCTAATATTTGTTGGCATACAGATATAAATATTACAAGTAATCTACCGCTAAGCCAACCTTTATCATAATCATCACCATGCTCTATTCTGAATTTTCTTTCGCCATCAACAAACTCATATCGTTTACAAAATTTAATATTTGAAAACGATTCTCCATCAAGACCAGACACGTTATCATGATTTCCGGATAGGTATATAACATCCTTTTTTTCTCCTATGCATTTTAATATTTCTAAACATCTTTTAGTAAATACTGGAATTTTAATAAAATCAATAATATCACCAGCCAATATTAATTGATCAAATTCTTCATTTTTTAAAAATTCTAGTAACTCTTTAGACCTATAAAATTTTGTTCCAATATGAAGATCTGATATAACAATTCTTTTCATTTGTTAACAGCACCATTGTAAAATATATAATATTATACAATATTAAATATAGGAAATAAATATGCCTGAGAGCGCCGAAGCAAAAAGAATAGCGGAATTACTCGCAGAAAAAGTATCATCTAAAAAACTAATAAATATAGATATATTATCAGGTAGATATACAAAAAAAGACCCATCAGGTTTTGTAGAGTTTAAAGATATAATGCCAATAAATATAGTTGGTGCAGGTGTTCATGGTAAATTTATATACATGATACTTGAAGGCGGCGCTTCAATATGGTCATCACTTGGCATGACTGGATATTGGTCACAAACAAAAACAAAACATTCAAGAATATCTTTGCAGTTAAATGATTGTGAGCTGTTTTTTAATGATGTGCGTAATTTTGGTACAATAAAGTTTGTAGGTAATAAAAACGAATTAATTAAAAAACTGCAATCACTAGGCCCAGATATGGCAACATCAAATATTTCAGATGATGAACTAAAAGATCGGTTAATGTCAATGCGTGCAGAGAAAACAGTCGCGCAGGCAATTATGGATCAAAATGTTATCGCAGGTGTTGGCAACTATATAAAATCTGAAGCACTTTATAGGGCTCGCATATCTCCGCATAGGTTAATAAATGAATTGAAAGATGACGAAATTTCGGCGCTAAATACATCAATAAAATATATTATTGGAAAAAGCTATAATATAAAGTCAAAAATGACAATGAATGATTTTGACAATTATAATGATCCAAAATATAATATAGAAATGTCAGTTTATTCTCAAAAAGAAGATATTTATGGACATGAGGTAATTAAAGAAAAAACCAAGGATGGTAGAAATACATACTGGGTTCCTCAAGTCCAAAAATAGGGAGTATTTATGTGTGGAATAATTGGTGTTATCGGAGATGATCACGCCGAAAAAACACTCGTTGACGGTCTTAAAAAACTAGAATATCGTGGTTATGACTCTGCAGGAATAGCAGTTATAAGAAAAAATAGGTTTAAAACAATAAAAGCGACAGGACACGTTTCAGAGCTCGCAGAGAAAATTGATGACAAAAAATCAAAAATAGGAATAGGTCATACTCGCTGGGCAACACATGGAAAAGTTTCTGAGATAAACTCTCACCCACACATTTCTACAGATAAAAAAATAATTGTTGTTCATAATGGTATAATAGATAATTATGATTTATTAAAGACATCACTCATAAAAGACGGCAAAGTGTTTAATACACAAACTGATTCTGAGGTTATTCCTAATTTAATAGAGAAATATTATACTGGTGATCCTGTAAGTGCTGTGAAATTGGCACTTGCAGAACTTGAAGGAACTTATGGTATTGCTGTGATGTTTGCTGATAATCCAGATGTAATGATAGCTGCAAAAATGGGCTCACCAATTATCTTGGGGTTAGGTGATAATAAAAATTATATATCTTCAGATACGTTGGCACTTGTCAGGCATACAAATAGGGTCATTCATTTAGAGGATGGTGAGATTGCAGTTGTTTCAAAAGAAAAAGTAGACATATCAGACATATTTGATGATACGCTAAAAGAATCTAATGTTGAAACAATAGGTGACAATGAAAAAGATATCGCTCTTGCTGATCTTGGTTTTCCAAATTATATGATAAAAGAAATATTTGAGCAGCCTGAATCAATTAGAAGGTGCATAGCTGGGAGACTCGATAAAAAAAATGGGAATGCATTATTAACAGGTTTAAATATTGAAAGAGGAGAGCTTGCAAACTTATCAAGAGTTTGTTTTGCAGCATGTGGAACATCACTACATGCTGCTATAATTGCTAGCAGAATGATCGAAGAATTCTGCAAAGTGCCGTCAAGGGCATATTCAGCGTCAGATATTATTGACACAAATCCCCTAATTGGAAAAAATGAAATGTGGTTTGCTATATCGCAGTCAGGAGAAACATTTGATACATTACAAGCAATTAGAGAAGTTGCTTTAAAGGCATCTAGCATAAAAGGAATAATAAATGTTCCAGGCTCAACAATAGCAAGAGAATGCGGATCAGGCGTCTATATTCATAGTGGCAGAGAAATATCAGTTGCATCAACAAAAGCATTTACGTCACAACTTGCAGCATTAGCAATGTTCTCACTAAAATTAGCAAGAAGCAAATATTTAACACAATCGCAAGGACGCCAGTTTTTAAAAGAATTATGCGAAATACCAGATAAAATTGAATCAGTCCTACGGCAGCAAGATCCAATAAAGCAGGCTGCATTAAAAATAAAAGATGCAAAAAATGTAATGTTTATTGGAAGAGGAATGAGTGAATATGTTGCAAAAGAAGGTGCATTAAAACTAAAAGAAATATCTTATATTCCTTGTGATGCTTATAGTGGAGCCGAATTAAAGCATGGACCAATTGCAATGCTGTCGGATGGTATTCCTGTAATTGCAATAGTCCCAGACGATGACTCATATGAAAGAACTTTATCTAATATTCATGAGGCAAAAGCAAGGGGCTCATTTATAATCACAGTTGGAAGCAGTAGGAAAGAAGTAAAAGAAATATCTGATATTAATATACCTGTTCCAAAAGCAATAAAATTCTTGTCACCATTTTTAACAATTATACCAATGCAACTAATAGCGTATTATACAACGCTTGAATTAGGATATAATGTTGATAAACCACGAAACCTTGCAAAAAGTGTGACTGTAGGTTAAAAATTATAAACATTAGCTATTAGCATTATAAAATAATATTATCTAATCTATAAGAGGATAATATGAAAAAAGCATATAATTTAGATGATAATGTAATAGCTGAAATTGCAAGGCTTTTGCAGGTTGCACTTTTGACAGGAACAGATATTGTTGACAATTTGAGAACAATTAAGGTTGAGCGTGAGGGTGATTTAGTTACACTTCATAAGACGTATGTTAATTCACAAACTGAAAATATTGAAAGAATGCTGTCTGAAGCAGCTGAACTTGCAAATGATGATACCATTAATATTGTAGGGACAGACGATGATGATGGACTATTTAATAAATGAATGATAAATTAGATAAAATATTTAAGCTCCGTGAGGAGTTTATGAATGCAGTAAATGAATATGCAGGCGTCTATCCAGAGGGTTGGCCTCTTGAAATATCTAACAAATCAGCACAGCAGCAAATTAGGGAAGTTACACTTAGGGGAGTTGAGGAACTTTTTGAGGCATTGCAACTTTTAAAAAATACTAAAGAGCATAAAAAGACAAATGACCCAGGTGTAGATCGTGATCACTTTCTTGAAGAATTTGTTGATGCACAAAATTATTTTTTTAGTTTATTAATACTTGCAGGATATTCTGTTGATGATTTTTTTGCAGCGTATATTAAAAAACACAATATCATATTAGATAGGATAAATAACAAATATTAATTTATGTAAAATGTTATTTTTAATGTTATAATAAATATATGAAAAATGTCTGGGAAAAATTAGATCCTTTAATTGGCATTCTTGACGATGATTTAGATGCTGTAAATTTTCATAATTCAAAACATGCAGGCACAAAATTTGAATTGCGAGTCGAAAAAGGAATGCTTCCAGAGCCATATCAGGGTCATATTGAGAATGCAAAGTTAATTTTTTTAATGTTAAATCCATGTTTTGATGAAACAGATAAAATATTTTATGCGAACAAAGAATATTATAATGATGTAATTGATACTATAAATCAAAACCTTGATAAGGAATATCCTTTTAGTATTTTGCATCCTAAATGGGCACTGTCACCTGCAAGCAGATATTGGCGAACGCAGCTGGGAAAGTATGCAGAAGCAATATCGTCAATTAAAAAAGTTTCATTTGAAGATGGAATGAAAATTGTTGCAAATAACGTTGCTACAATTGAGCTTTTTCCATATCATTCAAAAAATTGGACATCGTCAAAAAATTTAATGCATATAAAGTCAGTACAATATTCACGATATCTTGCAAAAAAAGCTATATTAAACACAGATAAAATTGTAGTTTGCACAAGGGCTATTAGGGAATGGTCTATGGGTAATTGCGACTTAACAAAATTTGATGCATCACTGCTTCCAACAAAACGAAGTAAACAGTCACCGTCTCTAGGCCCTGGTAATATTGATGAATTTTATAAATTAGTTAATCATATTATAGATTAATATGCAGGAAGAATTATGAAAAATAAAAAAAATAAATCGTCGTCAACACTTATGTACATGTTTGAATCTCAAAACGAGTTTTCTAATTTATTTTTTGATAAAAATGCTCTTACAAATGAAGAAAAAGAAGATCTTACAAAATCATTTACACTTGCATTGCACAGCGAGGCTTCAGGCATAATTGATTCAATTAACTTTAAGGATCATAGATTAACAAAAAAAGATGTTGATAAAAATAAATTATTGTTTAAGTCTGTTGATTCTTTTAGGTACATGCTTGCAATTATGAATCTTTGGGATTTTTCACAAGAAGATTTTATAGAGGCATTTCATAGCAAAGATTTGTTTTTAAATATGCGACATAAATTTGAGGCAAATCCATGGAAGGAAGATCAGCCTGTTGTCCTGTTTGATATTGACGATGTTCTAAATGAATTTAGGGATACATTTACACAATGGCTATATGATGAACATGGTGTATATGTTGACCCAAATTCAACTGAATACTATTCATCAAAAGAAGTAAAAGCTGCAGGTTTGTCACCTGAAGGAACGTTTCAACAATTCATTGCAGAAGGAGGCCTAATGACAATAGCACCAAATCAAAAAATGATAAATATAGCAAATAAGTTATATGAAAAAGGTGTGTTTGTTCAGTTAATCACAGCAAGGCCTGCTGATAATCTTAAATGTAAATATGACACATATAGGTGGGTTGAAAGTGTAGGAATTAAATGCAGTCATATTGATTTTTCACCAGAAAAATATAGATGGTTATTAACACAGGATTATTTTCATAGTGATGTTGTTCTTTGTGCACTTGATGACTCTGAAAAACATTCAATGGAATATGCAAAACATAGTATAGACGTATTTTCACCAAGAACATCATATAATATGGCATTAGAAAACACAGCAGGTGTAACTATTTATGATAAACCTGAGCAAGCATATAGTAAAATACTAAAGAAATTAAAGGAATTTAACAAATGAGTGAAATTACAACTTTAAAATTGGAATATGTTTGGATCGGTAGAAATGGGTTTCAAGGTGAGTCGTGGACATTAAGGTCAAAATTAAAAGTTCAAAAATTTACAACAGATGAAATTGCAAAATTAGCTGCAGGTGACATTTCTGCTCTCCCACTTTGGTCATTTGATGGATCATCGACAGGACAGGCATCAGGTAACGATAGCGATTGTGTTCTTTCACCAGTTAGAGCAGTTACTGACACTGTAAGAAACGACGGAAGGTCAGTTATAGTATTATGTGAAGTTTTAAATGTAGATGGTTCACCACATGAAACAAATTATAGGCATGAACTTATAAAAAATGAAATTGCAAACAAAGAGCTTGAGTCAGCTTTTGGCCTTGAACAAGAATATTCTATTATAGACAATGGTCGCCCATTAGGTTTCCCAGAGGGTGGATATCCACCACCTCAAGGTCCATATTATTGTTCTGCGGGTGCAGATCGCTGTTTTGGCAGAGTCATCTCTGAAGAGCATTTAGATGCATGTATTAATGCTGGTATTCATATCACTGGAACAAACGTTGAGGTCAAACCAGGACAGCATGAGTATCAAATTGGTGGACCAACTGTTGGCCCGGCACTTGTGTCAGACGAACTATGGATTTCAAGGTGGATGCTCCTAAAAATAGCAGAAAAACACAATATGTCAGTTACGTTTGAGGCAAAACCAGTTCTTGGAAATTGGAATGGCGCAGGACTTCATCATAATGTTTCAACAAAAGAGCTTCGTGAAAACGGAACAAAAGAAAAGTTTGGTGCAATCATGGAACGGCTTGCATTAAATCATATAGATGATATGAATGTTTATGGTAACGATAATCACCTTAGGATGACTGGTGAATTAGAAACATCTTCACCAGATAAATTTTCTTGGGGTATATCTGACAGGGGTTGCAGCGTAAGAATTCCAGTTCAAACTGTTAATAATAATTGGTGTGGATATTTTGAAGATCGTAGGCCAGCATCAAGTATTGATCCATATCAAACAACAAACACTATTCTTAGATCACTTGCTGAGCCTAGCAAATAATTAAAATACAGATATTTTTAAATATCAATTAATAACACGGTGAGCTAATGAAAGACTGTACATGGATGTGCCCTAGCGGAAATATAATTAACCACAAAGATATGCTTGTAAAAATTAAAGAACATACAAAGCAAGGCGGTGGAATTTATATTGGCACTGATTCACATATGTCTAAAGATAAATTTGTATTTGCAACAGTTATTTGCATGCATAATGAAGAAAAAAGAAACGGCGGTACATATTTTTACTGCAAAGAAAGCGTAAATGTTGGAAAATTTGGGTCACTAGTAAATAGGATTCTTCATGAAGTAAGCAAATCTGTTGAGGTTGGAATATCGCTTCGAGAAAACAATATTGACAATATTGAACTACATATAGACGCATCAGCACCTGATGCAGGAAATGCAACAAGCAGGTTTAGTGATATGCTTTCTGGGTTTGCAAAAGGCGCAGGATTTAAATTCAAAATAAAGCCAGATGCCTGGTCTTCATCATCAATAGCCGATAAGCATGCAAAATAAAATTAAATAATATAATTACATTATATGCGATTATTATTTTTTTATATATTTTTATTTATTTCTGGTTGCGACACAATAACAATTGATGCTATTGAAAACAAAAACAAAGCGCAAAGAATTTTTGTTGAAAGTGATTATTTAGAAAATGTATCACTTTTTAGCCGTAAAATAGAGAAAAAAGCAGATTGGAAAGAACCACCAAACATTATTATTTGCAGGGACTCAAACATAAGTGAAACAAGAGTAAAGATTGCAATTTCATTTTGGGAGAGATTAGGGTATTCGTTTGGTGAAATCTTTAAATTTTCATGCCCATTTGACACACAATATCAAGGTGCAATTTATATTATGGAGCCAAGAAGTGGTTATAATTTTACGCTGCTTGCAAATACCCACACAGTATATGCTGAATTTCAAGACAAGAGCAAAGAGATAATTGGTGCGTGGATAGAGATTCCAAGTAAAAATTCAACAAAAAAACTAGTGCTTGAGCACGAAATAGGGCATGCACTAGGGTTTCAACACACATCAGAGTTAGGTCATATAATGAATAAAGAGCTTTTAAAGGGTGGAACAAAAACAACGGGACTAAATTCTAGCTTGCACTAATTTTTCATGTAATCTCAGTGAACATTTTGATCGAATTACTTATAATATATTGATGTAAATATTCACAGTGTGTATTTAGTCAACCACAAATACAATAATTAAAAGGAAACAAAATGAGCAAGCATACGCAGTATAGTTATTCATATGACGATATATTTCTAGTCCCACAATATTCTGAGATGAATTCAAGATCATCCGCAAATACTGCAACGCAGTTAGGGGATTTTCTTTTAAGGACACCCATAATGTCTGCAAATATGGACACAGTTACTGGCTCTGAAATGGCTGTTGCAATGTATCATGCTGGCGGTGTGGGTTCATTGCATAGGTTTATGTCTATTAAGGAAAATGTTGATGAATACGGAATAGTAAGGGTTGGCGGAGCAGATTGTTTTGTGTCTGTTGGCGTGAATGAACATAGCAAAGAAAGATTTGCTGTATTATATGATGCAGGTGCACGTCATTTTGTAATTGATATAGCACATGGGCATTCTATAATGATGAAAGAAATGCTTTTGTGGATTAGATCAAACTTTAGGGATGTGTTTATCATGGCTGGAAATGTTGCGACTGCAAATGCTGTCAAGGATTTAAATAGTTGGGGCGCAGACAGTATAAAAGTGGGAATTTCAAATGGAAGCTGCTGTAGCACAAATATAGTGACAGGGCACGGTGTTCCGCAATTTTCTGCAGTTCTAGACTGTTCATATGCTGCAGATAAGTGCGGTGCGCATATAGTTGCAGATGGTGGAATTAAGACATCAGGAGATATTGTTAAAGCATTTGCTGCAGGATGTGACCTTGTTATGGTCGGGTCTCTTTTGAGCGGAACAAATGAAACACCAGGAAAGTTTATTGAAACGAGCAAAGGTAAAATGAAAGAGTATAGAGGAATGGCATCATCAGCTGCGATGTCAAACAGGCCAGATCAAAATAACACATATACGCCAACCGCAGAAGGTGTAAAAGCATTAGTTTCTGCCAAGGGGTCTGCTGTTGATGTTATTAATGACTTAACAAAGGGCTTAAAAAGTGGAATGTCATACTGCAATGCTTTTAATATTGAAGATATAAATATAAATGCAAGATGGGGTATTAGAACTATGTCAGGATTGCATGATGGAAAACCACATATTTTAGGCACTGTAATATGAGTAAAACTGGTAATAAAAAGTCTGCATGGAAAGGAAGGAGCGCAGAGTCAGAAAAACCATGGGGATCTGTAATATCATGGTCTGCGATTCAGTCGATTGGTGGTAAAATAATAAAATTAAACAAAGATAAAAGAACAAGTTTAAAGTATAACACAGTTAAAGATGAAGTGCTTTTTATTATAAGCGGTAATGTTATCGTATCTACATGGCCATATGGTGAACAAGTCAATGATTCCAAAGAGACGAAGACACAATTGCTACAGGGCGATATATTTAATATTCAAAGTGAAATACCGTTTAGGCTTCATGCGCTAGAGGATTCGTACATTGTTGAAATTAGCAATGGAAAAAATAATGGAATAGTTAGATTTAAAGATGATTATGGAAGAGTGAATGAAAAATCCTAAATTTATAATATATTGTGGTCCAATGTTTGGCTCTAAAACATCACGTTTGCTAACGAGGCTTGATCGTTTATCGTACCAAAAAAAGAAATTTATAACATTTAAACCAGATATTGATACAAGGTATAATAAAAATCATATCACAACACATCTTGGTGCAAAAATTCAGGCTATTTGTGTAAAATCTGGCAATGATATGGTACAATATATACAGGATATGCACTCTGTAATTGCTGTTGATGAAGCGTTTATGATTCCAGGCGTTGCAGACGTTTTAATTGACCAATATAAAAAAGGAAAAACAATTTTAATATCTTCGTTAGACATGTCAGCAACGTTGCAACCATTTGATGAAATGGAAAAAATGTTTAGATGGGCAACAAGAATTGAAAAGTGCCCAGCTGTATGTACTTTATGTGAAAAAGATGCGTATTATACAATAAAGAAAATAAGTTCAAATAATGAAATCGAAATAGGCGGCTCCGAGCTGTATGAGCCAAGATGTTTTCAGCACAATAATTATATCAAAAAGGAAACATAATGGGAAGGCCCAATCCAAATGAAGTAGAATTAGTTTTATATCACGCAAATTGCAGTGACGGCTTCGGTGCTGCATGGGCTGCATGGAAATTACTTGGGTCAAAAGCAAAATATATCCCATGCAAACATGGTGCACCCCCACCAGATGTAACTGGAAAAAATGTAGCAATATGTGATTTTAGCTTTAATAATGCGACAACAAAACAAATGATTGAAGACGCAAATTCGCTTGTTATTTTAGATCATCATAAATCAGCAGTTGTTGAATTACATGATATTCCAGAGGCGATTTTTGACATGAATCATTCTGGTGCGGTAATTACATGGAATTTCTTTCATCCAGGAAAAGAGGCACCAAAACTATTAAAGTTAATAGAAGACAGAGATCTTTGGAAGTGGGATATTTCTTATTCAAAAGAGTTTAGCGCATATTTTGATATGGTTCCATTTGAATTTGAAGAGTTTTCAAAATTTGAAGATGAATCTGTAATTGAATCTGCAATGAAACAAGGTGCAATTATTTTATCGTATAGTAAGACTGTTGTTAAGAAAATCGCAGACAAAGCAAAGAAGCGTGTTTTTAAAGGTAAAAATGCATATGTTGTAAATTCATCTCACTGGATGTCTGAGATAGGAGCAAGGCTTGCACCTGATTGTGACGTTGCGGTAGTTTGGTTTTACGATCATGAACAAAGAAACATTAAGGTAAGTCTCAGGGCGCATCACGACAATGTAGATGTTTCAGAATTTGCAAAAGAATTTGGTGGTGGGGGACATCCAAAAGCTGCTGGGTTCACTCTCCCTGGGTCTACAGTTGTTGATGATCTTTTTGAGGATCTTGAAGAAAAAGTAGATACATCTGCTGCAAAGGAAGAGCTTGATAAAATTAAAGCTCAACTTGAAGAGGCTGGTGATATTGAAAAAGCTGCTGCAATAGAGGCTGCAGCTGCATTACTTAGTGAAGTGTCTGACGAAACAGAGGAAATTGAAGGGGTGGTTGTTTAAAGTGAGTGCAAAAAAATATAAAACATTAGTTATTGACCCACCCTGGTCTGAGGTCGGAGGCGGAAAGATAACAAGAGGTGCCCAAAAGCACTACTCTGTGATGAAAACACCTGCGATTATATCAACTATAAAAAAATCAGAACCTTTTAATAATATTAATGATGATGCACATCTTTATCTTTGGGTAACAAATAGTTTTTTGCAAGATGGGCTTAGGGTTATGAAAGAGCTTGGGTTTACATATAAGACTAATTGGGTGTGGGTTAAGGATAGGTTTGGACTTGGACAATATCATAGGGGCCAACATGAGCTAGTGTTATTTGGAACAAAAGGAAAAGGATATAATGTAAAAACTGCATCAAAATCAATTCCGTCTATTGTCAATGCAAAACGGCGCGCACATTCACAAAAACCAGAAGAATTTTATGATATGGTTGAAAACAGGTCGGTAGGCCCATACATTGATATGTTTCATCGAGGAAAAGCAAGAAATTCACGATGGGATATTTGGGGGCATGAGGCTATACAAGAAGATGAGTGAACAAAATAAAAGTCGTCCGTGCTGGGACGAGGTATGGATGAGGACAGCCCAGATTATTGCTGAGCGCTCAACTGATGATAGGTACAAAGTAGGCGCAGTAATAGTTTCAGATGATAATACGCAAATTTTAGCATTAGGATATAATGGAAATTATAAGGGTGGTCCTAATGAATCAGAGTCTAATGAACCAGGACAATCTGGTAATCTTCATGCAGAGGTAAACGCTTTGCTAAAAATGGACTATAATAATCCAAAAAAGAAAACAATGTACGTTACATTAAGCTGTTGCAGAATGTGCAGTAAAGCAATTGTCAACTCAGGAATTGATAAGGTTGTATATTGCGAAGAATACAGAGATACATCTGGACTTGATATTTTAACAGATGCAGGAATAGAAGTTAAGAAATTTGACAATATTTAACAACGTATTGTATATTTATAATATAATACAGGAATGTTAAGTATGCAAATAAAAACAGGTGACATTTTTAATCTTATAAAAAGCGAAATTGTAAAATTAGCAGAATCAACACTTGATGAGCTAGAAGCAATTGACAATGCAGGTGAAGAGCTTACTCTTATGCATCGTGATTCAAGGGAAAAATTTACAATTGGTGGATTAGATAAGTCAAGCGGCAAAATAGATAATGTTACATTAATAACATCTAAAGGTGAACCTTTGAATGTAACACGAAAGGAATTGGGCAACTATATTTTGCCAAAAAATGCAGATGCAGACAGCGATGATGAACAAATAAATGGTGACAAAGAAAATGAAGAATAAGCAAATAAAAAAAATTATAAGTGATTCACTTGGTCTTACAAAAGATGATACAGTTAGCGAGTCATTTGTTGCAAGTAAAAAAAGTTATCAATTAAACACTGATACTCTTTCTGCAAAAAATAAAGAAAACCATGAAAGAGTATACCAGGGATACGTAGACGCATTTAATAGAACTTCAGCAGAATTAGACACTGCAGATAGGTCATCTGCAAATCCTCTACATTCAGTTTTTAAAGCAACAAAAGAAAATGAAGTTGATTCATTAAACTCTGTATGGCTTCATGAATTGTATTTTGCAAATATAAGTGATATACATTCTGAAATTTCTATGAATTCACTTTCTTTTATGCGACTTGAACGTGATTTTGGATCATTCGATACTTGGCAAAAAGATTTTATAGCATGTGCAAAATCAGCAAAATCAGGATGGGCAGTTCTTGGATACAATATGTTTCTTAATTCATATATGAATGTATTTATCGAAGGAAATGCTTCAAATGTACCTGTTGGTTTTATGCCGATTATTGTACTTGACACACATCAGCATGCATATTATAGGGATTATCTTGGTGATGTAGGAACTTATACTGTTGCTCAAATGAAAGAGTTGAATTGGGATATTATAGAGTCAAGATTTGCGAAGATAGACAACATGATGAGCTCTGGCGAAGAAATTAAAAATGACTAAAAACGAAATAAAACTAAGAAGCATAATCAGGGAAATAGCACTCAATAAGAAGTCACTTATTAGAGAGGGTGAAGAGCAAGATGCACATGTTGCAGGACAACATAAATATATTGAATTACCCGATAGATTAGTTGGGTCTGCTTTTTATGCTGCTACTATAACTGGTGATGCTGATCCAAATACAATACTTGTCGAGGGCGCGAGAATTCAAGATGAAGCGCTTAAAAAGACACAGGTGACCTTTAATAAAAGGGTTGCAAAACATGTAGCTGATATTAAGGAAGAATACAAAGCGAATAATAACGAACATTCTGGGTTTATGCCTCAAGAGGCTCTTACGCAGGAACTAAATAATAGATTAAGAGCTGATGCAGAAGAAATGTCAGTGCTTCTTGCTGAAGAGTTTGTAAATGCTTCTGTTGGCGAATTTTCAATGGTGCCAAAGCCAACATTTAAGAATCTTATGGTGACATTTGTAGCTGAAGGCGTAAAAATGTTTATGTTTGGTTTTGTTGATAATTATCTTCTTGTTTTGGCAGGAAATTTAATTGAAAATATGGTAAGACTAGATATACCATTTTTACCTGAAGGTTTAGGCAATACATTTTCAGATGCTGTTGGTGATATAGTCGGCGGTGAAATTGAAACATTTGCAAATAAAATGGGATTTGAAGTATTAACCGAAGAACAACGTGCACTTCTTAGTGAACCAGCAAAGGCATTCTTAGGCTCTGCGACATTTATAGGTGTTGTTCTTGGTTGCTTAGCAGGGTGGGCTGCTGGCGTTGCAACACTTGTTTCAGTAAAACAATTTGCAATCCCAACTCTTATTGCGCTAGGTTTATTAAAAGCTTCTTCTACACCTGCAGAAGTAGCTGCTGCAACAAGAGCTGTCACGGCTGCACAGGCTGCGCTTGATACAGCGGCAGCTGCTCGAGCAGCTATTGCTGGCGCAAAATTAACAGCATCTGGAACTGCAGCGGTTGTAGTTGGTACAGCTGCAATTGTTGGGTTTGCAGCATTTAAGGGTTACCACTATGCAGTGTTTCTTAAAACAATGTCAAGCGCCTCACAAACAGCGTTTAATAACGCACTTTCAAGAGTAATGTCTGGCCTTGGAATATACACAGAGGGTCACCTTGGAAAAGTAACGAACCTTGATTTGGTTGCATTTGATAAGCGTATTAATGATGACAAAGAATCAGTTGAAAAAGTTTGGCGAGATGAAATGAACCCTATTAAAATTGCAGGTGGGTATAAGCCTGGATCAAGCAGGACAGAGTTTAATAATCCAAACCTTGACATGGGTAAGCTAATTGAGCTTATTGCGACAGCATCAAAAGAGCATGGCTTGGCTAGTCCTATATTAAATGAAGCAATAATCAATGAATCACGCTGGCAAAAACTAGCAGGAATAATTTAAAGGTATATAAAATGAATATCACAAAGAAAGATTTAATTAAACTAATTCAGGAAGAGATGGAGGGTCCTTACGAGCCTGATATTTCAAACGCAACAAGGCTTTCAAAGACATCACTAGATGATCAGGTTGATAGTTTTATTCTAAACTATGAAAGAATGTCACTAAGAGAAGATGATGACAATGAAGACGCAATTAATGAATCATTAAATGCAAAATCACTTTCTGTACTATTTGAAGCTGAGGATGATGAACTTGACGATGCACCGCCAGATGATTTAGGTGATGCAGGACAGGATGCACCACCTGCAGAGCCCGCACCTGATGAAAGTGAAGATGATGATAAAATGCTAGATGGTGAAGATACAGATGTTGATGAACCAGAAGAAGAGCCCGTGCCGCTAATTGATGTAGATCAATTTGTGCAAAGAGTTGCGCGCCTTGCAACTAGGCCAGAGCATCTTCTTGATTTAAAAACTGCGATTATTAATCGCGCATTAAAATTTCTAAAAGATAACTACACTGATGGTCATGTTGAAAAAGCTCAAGATATTCTTAGCAATAATTTTGATTTTGATTTCAATACAAGGTTTGACAATGAAGAAGAAATTCCTGTTGCACCTGGTGCAATGGGAGAACCATCAGGTGGTCTTGGTTCAGGCGGTGCATAAAATATAAGATAATAACTTCCTATATTTTTTAGAAATGTGTTATATAATAAATTTATGGCAAAACGAATTAGAGACCTTGAGGGCAGGAAAACAATACATGTTGGTGTTAATTCATCTTCTCATGCTGGATTTAGAATTCAATGCTTTAAATATGGATTATCAATGCAGGAGGTATTTGAAGAATTTGTAGTAAGAATAGCAAATGAAGATACTGATTCACTTGAGTTTCTTGCAGAGTTAAAGTCAGATAAAAAACTAAAAACTGTTAAAAAATTAAAAAATATTGATGTTGAAAGTATATATGACATGATAAACTCAGAAAATCCAATGTCGGATGATGAATAAAATGAAACAAAAATTAAAAATGCTTAAAAACGTATTAAGAGATGCACTTGTAAAAGATAAGTTAGAAAATATAATGTTAAATATTTCAATGCTTTCAGATAAGATAACGAATCTTGAATCAAAAATTTTAAGTATAGAGCGTGATAATGAAGATTTAAAAGTTGCACTTGGAAATTTGTCAATTGCTTATCTTGAGTTAATAAAATCATTTCCACTGCCTCAAGATTTTATGACTGTAAAAACAACAAGTGAAGATGAGAATATTGAAAAACTTCTTAAGGCATTTAATTCTGAACAAAATGATGACGATTTAATAAATTGATAATATTTAATAAAGATACGTTTGTTATAGTTTGTTGAGGTTAAAATGGATTCAGAAAAAATTGGTGAAAAACTTTCAGAGTTTGCACGCCATGACAGAAAATCAAATATACTAGATGCAATATTGTATAGGTTAATATCTAGAAAATTATTTGTTTTTCTTATAGCAACATTATTATTGTGGCAAGCGGGATTATCGTCTGATGTGTGGGGAATGATTGCTATTGTATATATTTCAACGCAGGCGGTTATTGATGCAGTAAAGGTATATAAGGGATATTAGGCATGGGCATAAAAGTTGAAAAGCATGTTCTTGAACAATTAATAAAAAAATTTGTGAATGAACATAATAATACAAGGTCAGATCATCATTCAAAAATAGATCAAAATGCTGCAGAAGAGCAGCCAATTTTGCCAAGTGATCATATGGCCGTTCAGTTGTCACATGAGATACCTGACATCGCAGATGAAGAATATTTACCTTCAACTGTTTCATCATTAGCAAATGCTGCTTCTGCAATTGCAAAAGAGGTGCCTTCATCTCAAATAGAGTTTTTTTATAATCAATTGCATGATATACTTAAGCGTGTTGAAGATAGAGAAGCTGAGGCACGTCTTCCTTTAATGGAATCACTTCTTTTTGAAGCACTTGATGATATGTTTAATGAAAGTGATGAACAAGATATTGAAGATGAAACAGATGATGACGATCTTCCAGATATATCAGATGAAGAAATGGATGCAATGTTAGCGTCAATAGGCTCAGAAAATGAGAAAACACCCACTGCACAGTCAATAGCACAGCACATTTATGACAGCGGTCATACTGTTAAGGATGCTATCCACAGCAGCACAGACACTATGAACCTAGATATAGGTGATGTTAAAAGTGCAAGTAAGGATTTTGCATCATTTGGCCATAAGCCAAGAAAAGCTTCGCTTCCTGCTAAGTTTGCGATGAATGTAACAATGGATGCACTAAAAACTGATCCAAGTGTCAAGAAAATGATGTCAATGTATATTGGTGATGATGAAAATGCAGATGCAAAAACAGCGATTGCAGCACTCGATGTAAAAGCAGAGCTTGAAAAACTAATGAAAGCTAATACTACAATATCACCAGACCTTGCTGCAGAGATGCATATGAATGTAACATATGATAAGTTAAAAAAGGCAGCAGGTGAAAATGATGAATCTGTTGATGATGCTGTTTCTGATGTGATAAAAAACATTAGTGATGGTGATCAAAAAGTTTCAATTAAACCACAGGGGCTTGGCAAAAGTTTTGAAGTTGATAAAGAAATTCTGGTTAAGTATCTTAAGGCTGCACATGAAAAAGATGCAGATGATATTTTCGATGATGCAGAAAAAGCAGCAAGTGCAGATGACGAAGCCGACACTGCTGCAATGTCAGACCCACTTCAGCAATATAGAAATGAATTAAGACAAATTTCAGGGCAAAACCCAGATGGCGACGGCATTTATAATGCAGATCGTCTTGCACAATTTTTTGATATGAAGGGTGCAAATGCAATGCGTCAAGGACTTGCAACAAATACAGCACTAAAATATACGATTGTTAATCATGCAAATCAATATTCAAAATCTGATTCGTATGACGAAAATGACGATCCATATGGTGATTTTATAATGCAAATGAACAACTCATTTAATGATTTTGCAATGAGCCCAGGTATTACAGATTGGATTAAAGCTGCTAGAAAATCACCACCAAAAGAATTAAATAATCCTAAGCAATTTTTGGATGGATTAGAAGAAATCATTGACCTTGTTGATAGTGGAAACAAATCAATTTACGACATAGAAGATGAAAAAACACACCAAACACAAATTGATTTGTTAAAATTTGCATTTGAAAACGCAACAAACAAAAAAATGATGGTAAAATTTAGAAAAGATCTTCAACAGAAGGCTACTGAAATAGTTTCTGAGAAAATAGATGGAATTTCACCTAAAGATGCATCAAAAATGGGTGACATGTTAATGGGTAATAAGGCGAGACCAGTGTTCACAAAATTAGAACAACCAAAAGGCAATAAGATTTATGATAATAATAATGCTAATTTTATTGCATCATTTGGATTAGATGAAAATGATTATTTTAATTTAGAGATAGCTACGCTTTCATCAATTGCGACCTATCTTAGAGATAACAATAATGATATATTTGACAAGATATATGCAGATACAGAAAATAAAGGAAAAGTAAAAGCATCACTTTCAAATAGTGTACAATCACTAACATCAGAGTATCGTGGTGAATATCGGCAACTTGAAAGACAGTTGGCACTTCTTCGTATTCTTGATAAATCTGATGATTTTGATTTAAGCCTAGACATGGAAGAAAATATTAATATAGCAATGGATATGAATCGAGGTGATGAAGGAAGTGCAGACTCTAAGCTTAGTGACTCTGATTTTGGAATAAACGAAAATATAGTTAAACAAATAAAACAAATTACACAAGCTTTAAAAAGCAATAAAATACAACAAGCAAAATATAATAAAATACGTCAAATTATTGAACGTTTAGGATAAACAGTGCCACGTTATTCATTAAAGCAGTTTTTATTAGAAAATAACGAACAACAAAACAGTGTATGCAGAAAAGACTCTGTTTCTCGTTTAGTATCTAGTATGCAAAAAACAAATATAATTAATGAAAATTTTAAACAACCCATTACCCCTAAAGGAACAGGGTGGGATCACCTAACTGATCCAAATCGTCTTAGGAGGACATTTGAAATTGAGTCAAGTGTTTCGCGCAGAATTTTTATAAATGATATACTAAATCTTGCGGATCAAACAATGCATCATATTGAGCTTCATGTATTGATGGAAAAAGTAACAATAGAAATATACACTGATCAGCTAAACGATATAACTGAAATTGATTTTGAATATGCAAAAGATATTGATGAAATGTATGTTGATGCAATGTTTAGTAGCAGTGATAATAAAGATTTAGGCGATACCCATGGGCTTTGGTAATGACATAGGAACCGTACTTTTTTCTGATGACATAGCAGATTCAGTTCAAGTTGAATACCCAAAAAATACAACTCGTATTCAAATTCAAGATATTACATTTGAACTTGAGTCAATTAGGTATAAAAAAAATAATATAAAAACTATAAAGGTTTTTGGAAATATAAATTCAATATTGTCATTAATGGAGCAGGACTCTTTTGAAATTCATCTTATTATAAATGATGAGCAAAAATATAAATTTAACAAAAACGATATAGATGATTTACAAATAAACAATATTTCTACAAATTGTAATATAATTATAAATCTAGTGGATTAGAAAATGAAAATTACACGTAAACGATTAAATGCAATTATTAAGGAAGAGCTGAATCTATTAGAGGTAGACTCAAATAATGACGGTGCTATTGACTCAAGCGAGCTCCGCGACCTTGCAGACAGTATTGATGGTGACACGGTAAGATTCCCACCGCTCTCACATCCTTTGATTTCTCAATATGCAGATGCAATGCGTGGACCGATTGTTTCTGATACAAAGGTAGGTGATGCTTGGGGTGATCCGTGGTTCAAAGAGTATGTTTCGTATACATATTCTGCAAGGCCAAACAACATTCAGGCAAAACAAAGTATTACACTTTATCGATTGCTTAACGACAAGTATTTTGCAAGAATATATGGCTCGTATAATAATCGTGTTTCTCATCAAAGCCCTGGGGAATTTGATGATCCTATTGAAGCAATTCAGGCTGCACTTGACAGCAGCGTTGTCAAAGGTACTACTCCGGCAAAGAATCTAATAAAGAAAGTCGGCGAGAAGATCACAGGTAATCCAACTGGCGGGGCATGGTATGATTAGGGGCACATTATGAAGATAACAAAGGCAAAATTAAAAAAGTTAATCAAAGAGGTAATGCTTGCAGAGTCAGCAGTTCCCCCTTGGTTTGAACATGGATACTCTAAGTTTCAAAGTGAATTAAATGATTTTCTTGATTCTTCTGGGTATGAGCCAGGTGTATGGTATTATTGGCATGACGAAGATATACTTGTGATGTTAGGTGGGAAAGAAGACGCGATTGAAATTCAGACTACACTAAATATAGGTGCTGATCAAAACAGGTGGAATTCACCGCAAATGAACCCAGCTGTAGTTGAACTAGAAAGCGGTGAATGGGCAATTAAGCTTAACGCACAAATGACACAAGACAGAGGTTAAATATTAATAATTAATTGACGATTGTCTTATGTTAAAATTTATTGATTATAGGTAAAAAAATGAACGAAAAAGAATTAAGAAACATTATTGATGAAATAACAGCTGAAGTACTTGCTGAGTCTAGCATTGATCCAGCATGGGTTGATCCAGGTGACGGTGAGTTCACTGAAGAAGAAGCTCAGTTATTACAGCAGCTTTCAGCTGATGCAGCAAAAGAAGAGTCACTTGAGGGCGATGATGTAGAGGAAAAAAATTCACGTGATGCAATTTCAGCAAATGAAACAGATGGAAAATTATCTTTTGATAATTGGTCTTCACTTGTTATTAGTGCATCTACTTCAATGAATGCAGTTGAAGATATTGAAGATAGCTCTGTATTTGGTATGCCATATGATGCGTGGTTAAATAATGTTGATCCGGGTGAGTATGCAATATCAATCGATGAGGCTGGTGTATGGTCTGATGAGCGTGATTATGATGCAGGCTTTTTTCGTGAATCAAAAGAATTTGCATTTGATAAATTTATGAAAGATATAAATAATCGTGAAGAAAAAATTGCACAACGTAAAAAAGAGCTAACCGAAAATGAAGGTGACTCAAATGCGAGACTACTTCAAAAGTTATATCAGGAAGATTGGCGAAACTCAGTTAAAATTAAGGGAAATAAATAATGGATCAAATATTTAAATCAGGTAAAAAATTAGAAGCATTTTTAAAAATGCTTGCTGAGGAAAGTGTAAATAAGGTATATGAAGACACATTAATTGGTGAAGAACCTGAAGAAGAAATACAAGATGAACCGCAAGCCGCAGCAGCTGCAAGTGATGATGTAGAAGACTCAGATGAAGATCAAAACGAAAAAGAGACTGAGCTAGATGATGAAACAGCAGTTAAAAAAGAGGACGAAACTGAGGCGATTCCTGCTGGTGAAGATATTACGTTTTATATGCTTCGTGATAAACTTAACATCATCAGAAGCGGAAAATCACTCAAAGATGCAGAAGTAAAATCAGATTTACAGGCATATTTTGATAGGCTTGATGATGTTGAAAAAGAAGCACTATATACATTTTTAGACAGTATTGGAAAAGTGATGATTGACGTAATTTCAGGAACACAGGCTCTAGATCCAAGTGATGAAGAGGTTGATATTGAAATGACACATGGTTCTGACCATGAACACAATGTAAATGATGAAACAATGAGTAACAATGATCGCATTGCGCAAGATGCAAAAAGTCAATCACAGGAAGGTCAATCAGAAGAGGATACAGGTGCACCGATTAAGGTTGGACAACCTCAAATTACAGAGCATGTAAGAAAAAGAATCAAAGAGCTCATGCGATAAATTACAGTGTCAAAAAACAAACGTGTAAAAAAGAAAAAAATAGGAATAACAATTAGTGCAAGAGCACTTCTTTTATTATGGACTAATGGATTAAATCAAAATATTCATTCATTTTATACGATTGTAGAAAGATCGTCAAAATATTTACCATATTTACTTGTTCATTGTAAAAAAGGGACAAAAGAAGAAGAAAACATAAAGCATTTTAAGGCTAAAAATCCAAATGTTAAAATTGTTTTATTTGGCGATGTAATCACAGGCAATGAAAAACTTGATTTGATTGTTGAATCAGGCCAATCATATGATGGTAATTTAATTGAAAAAATTAAAGAAAAACATCCAAAAACAAAATTTGTAACGCTATCATATGGAAATGCTTATTTCCTTTTGTCAGAAAAACTTGTCAATGAGAAAGAAATTGATGCATCTGCAGCGTATGACCACCCAAGAGATGCTGTCTGGGCGTCTCCTCATTTTAAAGAAACATTTGAGTGGCTGCAGATCTCAAAGCAAGCGCCATTTATAAGGGAAGCACCGTACGTTTGGACACCAAAATTTTTAATTCAATCAATGGAAAGTATAGGCGTAACAAAAGAAGATTTTAAACCGTCAGAAAAAATGAATATAGGTGTAATAGAGCCCAATATAAATATAGTAAAAAATTGCATGATTCCAATTGCAATAATTGAGCATCTTTATAATAAAAACACTGAAATAATGGGTGATTGCATGATTTTTAATTCAGCAACAATTAGAAAACACGCTATGGCAGATTCATTATTTTTGCATTTAAATTCAATAAAAGGCAAAAAAACAACCTTTGAAGGAAGATATAAGTTTGCAAAAATCTTTTCATCTTATGCTGACATAATGCTGTCGCATCAACACATGTGTGGATTAAATTATACTTATCTTGAGTCATTTTATCTTGGCATTCCATTAGTGCATAATTCTGAATATTTTAAAGATGCAGGGTATTTTTATGAAGAGTTTAGTATATCAGGCGGAAGTATGGCACTTGAGGCTGCAATCTTAGATAAGGGAAATTTTAGCAACCATCATAAACTTGCAGCAAAAGAATATCTATGGAAATATTCATTAGACAATCAAGAAAATGTTGACAAATATATTGCACTAATAGATGAAGTAATAGGATAATCGCAGTGATAATCTATGATTTAGTTAATTATGAAAAATTAAACGAAGAAATAGGCAAAGATAAGGTAGTTTTAGGAAAGCATAGCAGGATTACAACTACATATTCAGTCACAAATTCTAAGATTTTTTTATGGGAAACAATTAAATCAGCAAGTGAAAATTCACAATTAGTATTTGGAAAATATTGTTCAATAGCATCTGGTTGTTCATTTTTTTTAGGTGGAAACCACATATACAAACGAACATCAACATGGCTTCATAATGATATAAAAGAAAAAGGAATCCTGTCAAACGGTAGTATAGTAATAGGTAATGACGTATGGATAGGATATGGAGTGACCATAATGTCAGGAGTTACAATTGGTGACGGTGCAGTTATTGCTGCAAATGCAAATGTTACACGTGATGTTGAGCCATATTCTATAGTTGGTGGAAATCCTGCAAAATTAATTAAAAAAAGATTTAATAATGAAGATATTGAGTTCTTGCTTTCACTAAAATGGTGGGATTGGCCAACTGAAAAAATTAATAAAAATAAAGAAATATTATTTTCTGGTAGTTTTAATAAAACAAATTTTAAAAAATTACTATAATATATTTTGGAGAAAATAATGGAAAAACGAAATATTAAACTTCCAAACGGTAGCATTTTAGAGGTTGAGGCAACAGAAAGATTTTATGATGCAATAAGATTTGCATATAAACTTGATAACAACACTGAAATAACAGATGATCATATTAGACTGTTTATTCATGGAACAACAGACAAAGCAATTTCAGAGGCAGAAAAAGAAATACTAATAAGCGGATAATAATAAATTGTGAAACATATTTATTTGAGTATGTGGGTTTAAAATGCAAGAAAAGAAATTACGAGAAATTATTCGCCATGAATTATCACAAATATTAGAGTCAAAAAACTTTATTACAGAAGATGGTAACATTTTTGAGTATGGTTCACAAAACCATATAAACGTATATAGTGATACAATAAATGAGCTTGTGATTATTAGAAAAAATTTACCTTACATGCAGGAACGAAAAGAACGTGATAGAATTACAAAGTGCATTGAATCACTTAAGCACCTAAGAGGAAAAGCTAAAAAAAGCGGCATAAAATCAGGCTTGATAAAGGAAGATTAAATGCAGATATTACGTGAATATATTAGGGTTCTTTTACTAGAGTCAAATACTTCTTCAAAAGTAATTTTTATGGCAGGTGCACCAGGATCAGGAAAAAGTACAATAATAAACGCATTAGGTTTACGCGGCGATTTTGAAATAATAAATCCAGATGTTGAATATGAAAATGAAAAAATAAAAAGTAATTTGCCGTTTGATAAAACGAATTTAGTTGATGAGTATAAATTACTAAAAAGTGCATATGAAGATGCAATAGAACAAGGCGATAAAAAATCAATATCTGAAATTGAGCCTGAATATCTTAGAATAAGAAAAATACTGTCTACTGACGCAAAGGCATTTGCAAATGCAAGATCATTAGCATCTGCAAGAAAAAAAGAGTTAATGGCAACTGGCACAAATTATTTGGTTGATGGTACGGGTGGCAACTTTAATGAAATCAACGCACAGGTAAGAAGATTAAAATCTATTGGGTATGATGTTGCAATGATATATAACGACATAGATTTAGATTCATCAATAGCCCGTGATATTTTTAGGGGTAAATCTGGGGGCAGAAGGTTAGGTGCCAAGATGGTTACAAGATCTCATACCAGCGTTGCAAAAAATAAAGAAAAATATGAAAGCCTTTTTGGCCAAAATTTTATTTATATAAATTCAGCATCTAGTAACATCGATGAAGATATTGAAAACGCAAAAAATCAATTAAATATTTTTATGGCAAAATAAACCATTAAATCAGCGTTTTGTGCAAATATAAAAAGATAATGTTATAATAAATCCTATAGATATAGGAAAGTTATGACAAGAGATAAATCACAAATTTTTTGCGATATGGACGGTGTGCTAGTTGATTTTGAAACAGCGGCTATTGCTTTGCTAAACAATCTTTTTAATGGTGGGCAACTTCCCGGTGTGAAAAGATCAAAAAGTCATTTTGCATTATTAGAGCGTGTAAAAGATAAACTTGGCAAAGATTATAATATTCGCTCAAATAAATGCTTGAGTGATCCAATAATTCGAAGTTTTATGTTTGCTTCGATAGGCGCAAATCCTGGATATATATTTGCGTCAATGCCAAAATATGAAGATGGTGTAAATGAGTTGTGGCCATTTTTAAACTCAACAGGTCACATAGTAAATTTATTAACAGCGCCAATTTCAGCTAGAAAAGGAGCACCTACAACGGCCGCTGATGGGAAGAGGCGCTGGGCAAAAGAAAATCTAACACCACAACCTGAAAATATTATTGTTACGCCAGCAAAACAAAAAGCTGCTCACGCTGTTTATAATGGTGTTCCAAATATTTTGATTGATGACAAACAATCTACAGTTAATTCTTGGAACGAAGCAGGTGGTATTGGAATATTGCATATTTCAAAAAATAGTAAAAAATCAATAGATCAATTAACAAATATACTCATGAAAAATGTGTAAATTTATATAGTTTATGATATAATAAAGTTATATTCAAGGAGTTATTATGGGCGGAATGCTTTCACCGAAGCACACAAAACAAACTATTCTTACACCCTATGTTGCAAAAGATGCACTCGTAGTGTATAGGTCTTTAATTTATGGTTGGAACAGGCACTTAGAAAGAAATGGCATGCTGCCTGTAACATATGGATGCCCTGTTGGTTCAACTATTCACATCAACGATGATTTAATTAATAATCCAGATATTGAATACGGAGATATTGATTGTTTAATTACATTACCATTTCACAAACATTTTAATAAGACGTGGACAGATAGAAAAGCAGAAGAACTAAAAATAGAAAAAGAATACAAACAGTCTTTTAGTGAATATATTCAAATGCAAGAAGATGAAAGGATAGTTGCCCATCTTGGCACAATGGTTGTTGTGCAATTGCAAGATAATAAAAATGTTCAAATAGATATGATAACAACATTTCCACTATATTTTGAGTGGATGGTTAGAAGGTACGGACCTGAACAAGGAAGAAAAGGATATTTATTTGGATGCCTTTATTCAGCATTGGGTGACGTACTAACTTTGTCATTTGGAACAACAGGTGTACAGGCAAGAATAAAAAATGGTAAAAGAGTAAAGGGTAATGTAAGAAAAGATGTAGAATTTGAAAAAATATCTGTAAATCCTGTGTCTTTTATTTCAGATACTTTATATTATTTAACGGAACAGTATAGCAATGCATTATATATTAATGATGACAAGTTGTCGTCTCTTATGTTTTCTATTGTTAGGTTCTGTAATATTTTAGATGGCAATGATGCAAATTTCACAGCCAATAAAGTATTAAAAAAATATGAATCTAATTTATGGGATCAGTTAAGTAAAAAAGAACAACGATCTATAAAAAAAGGATTTCCAATGACACCACTTCAAATAGAAGATTTTGCATTTGATGTATATGCAGCTTTGGCGCAATTCGAAGGTGCAAAATCTAACCAATGAATTACTTTTGCAGCGACCAGCATTTATTTCACAAAAACATTATAAAATACTGTAATAGGCCATTTGATTCAGTAGAGCATATGAATGAAGAGATTCTTCGTAGATGGAATGAAAAAATCACAGAAAATGATACTGTATATATTGTCGGCGACTTTGCGCTTGGTAAACAGGAGCCAACTGCAGAGTGGGTTTCAAGGGCAAACGGAAAAAAGATTTTAATTTTGGGAAATCATGATCGAAGCCCAAGAAAAATGAAAGAATTAGGCTTTGATGAGGTACACTATCACTTAGAGTTAACTACAGAAAATGGTGAAAGATGGCTTCTTTCACATTTTCCACTTCCACTTGATCTTATTAAAAGTTACAAGCGGTTAATTCATGGTCATCACCATTCTGGGCCAATAAGCACAGGAAAACGAGTAAATGTTTGTGTAGATCTTTGGGACTATATGCCTGTTTCAGAAACAGAAATACAAAAGCTCCCACTTCAAAAAGAAAAAACTGCAATAGATACTTGGGCTAAATTTGACATTGATGGAAAAATGATCACAATTGATGCTAATATTCCATACGATGAATTAGACGGATTTATACAAGAAATGAAAATAAAACTATATAGCGAAGGAAAACAATAAATGAAAACACTTGGCCTCTTTGGGGGAAGCTTTAAACCATTCACAACAGGGCATTTTGCAAAACTAGCTCTAGCATTACAGGAAAACGATAATGTGATTGTTTTTTATACAATTTCATTGCGTGACAAAGCGGGATCTGTAATCACAAAAGAGATGAGTAAAAAAATATACGATATAGTTGCACCTGCGCTTAAAGAAAAATATGGCAACAAGCTTAAAGTAAAAATTTCAAACCCAACGCCAATTGTAAACATATTTGAAGAAATAGCAAATCTAAAAAACAACACATCAGAATATGACAAGATTACAATTTATGGTGGTGAAGATACTGCTAAAACTTTCATAACAAGTATTATTGGTAAAAAAACAAGGTCTGGAGAAGATAAAGAAGAAAAATACTATGGTGACATGTATCGCAGTGGAAAAATAGAGTTTAAGTGCATGGGAGATTCGTCAGAAGATATAGAACTATTGACAGGCGCACTTTCAGCATCAGGGCACACTGGAAACCTGAAAGAAAAAGTTCTAATTAGAGGAACACAGATACGAAAATATGTGCAAAACAAAGACATTGATGGTATAATAGATTATCTTCCAAATGTTCTTACAGATGACAGCAAGAACAATATAGTTGATATACTTTTTTCAAATCAACAAGCACAACAGGATTATCTTTTGCCCCATGTTGGATAATATACAAGCTCACATTATAGCACCTCAAGAAAACTTAGATCTTCCTATTTTTAAATTAATACAAATGGGAAATTCTTTATTGTCAGGTGAAATCTATGACGTTGAAGAAAAGCTTGATGGCCAAAATATTACGTTTACCGTAATAAATGGCCAACTTCAGTTTTTTAACAAAGGATTAACATCAAGGCGGCTCGCAAAAGCAATTTCAGGTGAACAGCCTGGAATAAAACTTTGCGATATGAATAAATACAAGCAAAAAGACTTAAGAGATACATTTGAGCTTGCATATAATGAAATTAATAAAATACTTCAGGTAAATGTAGGTTTAGTAGAAAAGGTATTTAAGAATGGAAGATTTGTAATTGAATCTTCAATTATGGGAAATAAAAATAAAAACACTATATCATATGATAAAACATATCTTAGGCTAATACAGTATGTTTCAATGTTCGGCGATAAGCATGACTACTCTAATTTTTCTAATCTAAACAATAAATTGAGCGCTAGCAAAAAGATTGACATTGGTAATGTGCCATTATTAAACTATACAAAAAATCAACATGTATATAATTTTTCAAGAGATATTTTAAATATTACAAAACTGCATGGCTTAACATATTCAAGTACCATAGGAGATTTGGCCCAGAAGCTTACACAGGCTTACTTAAGGAAACATACGAATATTCCTATTGGTATTGAGCTAGATGCCGCCAGAAGGCTGTCACGTGGAAATAAATCTGCGCTATCTTATAGGTCTTTTTCAAGCAAAGTAGATTGGAAAAAATTTCAAGAACTTGAAGAAAGAAATACATTTGTGCAGGCAGCGATTGCTCCGCTTGAGGAAATAATTCAGCGACTTGCATTTGATGTGTTTAATAGCTACGAATTCGAAATATCTGACAATGTCAACATGTCAGCAGATCGTGTGAAAGCTGATATTGTTCAAATAATTAATGCTGCAAGCAATAATAATATAAATTCAGACGATAAAACAAAATTAAGAATTAACGACACAATTAAAAGGTTAAATCAATTAGATTTATATGTAAAAGATGTAGAGGGAATTGTTTTTGAGTATGAAGAGCAAAAATATAAATTAACTGGTCTTTTTACTCCCATTAATAAGCTTTTAGGATATTTTCACTATGGTGGTGCTCAAATTGAATAAAAGAAAAGAACAAATAATACAAATACTAATTGCTGTAGTTGCATTTTTTGTTTTTGCAATTGCAGCGATTATAATTGTCCCAATGTCATTTATATCATATTCATTTACACAATTAAAAATTAGAACAAGAAAACTAAGAAAAAAACTAAGGAGCATATACAATGGGTGGAAATCTTTTCTTAAATACAACAGCGGTAAATAAAGCGTATATTAAAAATACAGTCGAGTCACTTTTTAATGACCATCTTTCTATGTTGGGTGTTCATGAGTATAGGTATATTGGCTCAACTGGCAAAACAAACGTTTCAGGCGACATAGACATATGTATCTCTTGTTCTCCAACAAATAAGCAAGCGCTGGCATCACAACTGAAAAAAAGACTAGGCGAAAATAACGTAAAAATCTCAGGACAAAATATTTCTATAAAATATCAAATATTTGGATTTTCTAACTGTTATGCGCAGATTGATTTAATGCTTTCTGATAAATATTCTCTTGATGATACCGCGTGGCTTATGAGTGGTGACAATGACTCAGGCGTCAAGGGCGTGTATAGAAATTTAATGCTTTGCCATATTGCAAAAAATGTTTCAAATAAAATGAATGATAATGAAAAAATTACAATTTCATTTCCAGGGGGTTTGCAATATAAGCAGCTTTGCGGCAAGAAGTGGGTATGCAAAAATAAAAAAATAACAAATCCAAATAAAATACTTGGCATACTTGGTATTACAGCAGATCCTGCAAATGTTATAACATTTACACAACTTGTAGATCACATGCTAAATAATAAAACCTTAAGCACATATCTTGATGATTTTCATAATTATATTAATAATTATATTGTAAATGATCCTGAAAATGCAAATAGGGCAATTTGGTATATTAAGACAAAGAAAAGGTTAAAAAATGAACAAGAGGCTGCTTAGAGAGTATATACGAAACATACTTTCAGAAAAAACATCAGCGCTGAAAAGTGAAGTAAATTTAATGGACGCAATAAATCGTGTAGTTGAAGACTCTGCTGGAGAAGTGAAACTACGACTTGGTGATTTTGGAGTTCAGACAGTTGTAGGTGCAATGAAGGCAGGCGGAGGTAATCCAGAGCCAAAAGCAGATATTGTAATTTTAACAAACGAACACCCAGCTGGTCTAGGTGTTTCAATGAAAGCACCAAATTATGACTTTATTCAAAATAGAATGCAGACAGGTGCACTTAAAGAGTTGCTTTCGTCAATTGGTGTAAATGATACAAAAAAATTAGACATTATAGAAAAATTAAAAAACATAGCAAAAGAAGCTTCTGAAGAAAAAGAAGAAAATATTAAAAGACAAAAAGATGATTTTTTTACAGCTGTAAAAAACTGGGGGGGTGAATATTCTTTTCCAGACAAATTATGGAAAGAAATAAAGGATGAAAATTCAAGTCTTACGCTAGAACTTGTAAAAACAGGAAGCTGGTCAAAATATAGATCTGGTGTAAAGGCAATGTCAATAATTCCTACAGTTTTGGTTGATATTCAAAGCCTACTTTCAGATCAGGAATATAATTTGCTTTTAAGATCAGTAATTGTTGGTGATGATAAAAATCCAAGAAAAGCAGATGGAATGTTAATTTCACTTGTTCCTGAAAATATTAGTGACAAAGATGACCTGCAGGGTTATTTAGATGATATTATGAATGTTGATAGTGCATTAGAATATTATAAAGATAAAACTGCGCCGCCAAGAATTAGAATGATTTATAGGTCACAAATTGCTTCAAGATTATCACAAACAGAATCTGGAAGATATGATAATACAACAGACGCAATATTGGAAATTCAAGTCGCAGGTGATACGCTAAAGTGGTATGCGTCAATAGTTAAGTAAAAAGGAATAAACAATGAATAGCGATTTACTTAGAGAGTTCATAAGAAGTGAATTAATAGAATCAAAAAAATCAGATGAGTTTGAAGAAAAAGTTGCAAAAGCAATAAATGATTCGTCAAAAAATGTTGAAGCAATCGCAATGAAACCTGTTCAGTTACCAGACGTTTATGTTTCAATTGGTGAACTATCATCTTATGTTGAAGTAAAAATGAACCATACAGATAATTTATCAAATAAGCGAATTTATTTTGATGGCGCTGTTTGGAAGCCAAGAAAAGCCTCACCCTCTGCCGAGGCAACGGCTTTATTGGCAAATGAATCAGCTGAAGCTGCTGAATTTTTAGACGATCTTAGAAGTTTTATAGGAAGAAAAGATATCTATATATCTTCAACGAAGTCAGGCCTCAAAAGAGAAAATGCAATTTCACCGGAGGAGATGGGTGAATTTTTAGCATCACGTAATAATCAATATATTGTAATTGGCAATGAGGATGTCGATGTTGGTCATTTTGCAACAGAGCACTATTTACTAAGCAAGGATTCACCAGCGCATTACTTGCAAGCCGGCAATGATTTTTATATGATAGGTGCTGAGAATCCGCTAGAGTTATCACCAAAAATACCTCAACTAGAGGGTACAGGAACATTTAAAATAAGAGTGGGAATGAGAGGACAGGGCTCAAAGACACCTTGGTATGAGATCCAACCTGAATTAAAAATGAAAAACTTAAAATCATCACAGTTCTCTGTTTTTGGTGACGGTAAAATAAATCCATTTTCAGAAAAATGACTGATGAACATATAAACGCACTCATTGAGGCATCACACATATCAGCCGTCGCGTTAGACAACACAGATGATTGGGTTGCTATTAAAAAAATAATGTTAAGATCGCTTCACCCTAGTTTACGAAAATATTTTTCAACTCGTGATCCTAAAACCAAAGAGCAGTGGCTTAACGAATTTGAGAAACAATTAATAATAAAATACAAAGAGATTACTGGTGTAACTTTAATTTGTCGAACTCTTAAAGAAAGAAGAGAGCGAAACGGTGGAAAGTTATCACATTAACAATAAACATCTCAAGTCAATTAGATAAAATAAAATAAATCAATTAATAAAAAGGATTTATAAAAAATGTCAAATTGGATTCCAGAAATAATGTATGAAGAGGGAAGTAATTTGCCTCATATTCAAATTCCAGAGGGTGAGTCAATGCCAGGAATGCTGTTTGTGTTTTCAGCGACAGAGACAGGTGAGTTTGAGCCAGATGATGAAGGAAATCCGTTGCCAATATTAGAAATGGATTTACACCAGTATGCTGACATGACAACTCTTAAAAATAATCTTGATGCTGTTACTTATGACACTGTACGTGCAGCACTAGGGCTTGAGCCTCTTAAAGATGCAGAAGAAAAGGGTAGACAAATTTCTCAAAATATACGAGACAATGTAGAATAAATAAATTACAAAATGTAAATCTACAATATATGCTGTATAATATAACCGTATAAAATTTTTAATATAAAAGGTTTATTGTATGCATGATAAAATTTATTTAGATAGAGATTCAACAATTTCTGCTTTACGTGGTATGCAGAGTTTTCATAATGACCTGCTTAGACTTCATGAGCAATTTGGAATGGATCTTCTTGATAATTTAGGAAGGCGAAATAATTTATTATCGCAGCCCCAAGAGCATTTTTTTGCAAAATTTTTAGCACAAAAATATTCTGGAGTAATTAATGACGGAAGAACAGGACAAGCTGACATCTATATTGGCGAGCTCCAAAAAGAACTCGAGTGTAAGCTTACAACACGAATGGCATCAGGTGCAATAAACTTTCAGACTGATTATGCAACACTTGTAAATAAAGGTGAGCTTGATTATTTGTATGTAATTGCATCAGATGATTTTAGTGAATTTGCAGTTTTGTTATTTACAGGATTAACAGTTGATGAGTTCAATAAACCTCCAGCGTCTGCTCGTGGCAAAGCAAGGATGATTAAATGGAAAGCGATGGAGAAATGTACGATCCTTATGGGTAATGTAACAAATAATAATGAAATACAGCTTCTTAATCTTGCAGATGAATTAAGTGATGTGACAACTAAAAAAATGTTAAGAATAACTGAGCTACAGCAAAGAATTGCTAATTGTTCAAAAGACGCAATTTCGAAAAGTAAGAAATTAAATGAAATGCTTATTAGAGAGGCAAGTAGATTTGATAAGAAAATTATGAAAATTAATAATAAACTAACATATTGGACAAATGAACCTGCGAAATATTCAATAGAGTTAGAAAAAATAAATTAATTTTAAGAGATGTTTACATTTATGCTTAATATTTAATAATTAAGATATCGTTATATAATAATATACTTGGAGATTATAATGAATTTTAATGCAGATCGCCTTTCAAAACTTTCAGGACTTGAAGCACTAGAAGAAGAAACAACAACTCTTACAGAGTCAAAAGTTGTAAATGAAGAAACTCAAACAGTAAATGAAAATGAATTACTTTTTGAACTTACTGATGACGAAGATCAGCTTACAGAAAATTGGTTAAGTGCACTTACTGACGCTGCAAATAAATGGGTTGAATCACTCGATACAGAAGATTCAGCACAAGATGGTACAGACGCTGACGCAGATGCTGACACAGACACTGACTCTGTTGTACCTCCAACTGAGGTATCACTCCAAGACAGAAGAGATGGTTTATCAATGCTTCTTCATGGAAAGGAATATAGTGAGTTAAATCACGTTGTAAAAGCAATGATTGATGGATTGCTTGAAAATTCATCTGTAAATGAAACAGAAGAGCGCATTAATGAAACAACACCGCTTACTATGGAAACTCTTCGTGAAACAGTTCTTGAATTACGAGATGAAATAATTGCTGAACAGGAAGCTGAACAGCAGCGACTTGCTGAAGCACCTGTAAGACGCGCAATTAGAAATGAAATAAAGGCACTAATTGCAGAGCTGCCAACAGACGCAGCAACAAACTGGATGTATGGCGCAGCCGGGAAACCACAAGCTTCAGTTGATAAATCACGTGCAGTGACATTACCAGGCGTTGGTTTTAAATCATCTAAACATTAATTTTTAATAAAATATAGCGATTTATGAAAGCGCAGAACTTAAGTTCTGCGCTTTCTTTTTTTTAACAATTAGAAATAATTGCATATAATAATTTATCTAATGCGCAGCAAGGGGCAGTTATTAAATGAATAATAATGTATATGATGTTGGTCATATTTTGTTTCTTTTGTTTGAAAGAAAACGACAGGTAATACCTGTTCAGGTTACAGAGCAAATAACTCGTAAAACGCTTGATGGTGAAAAAATGGAATATATTGTTACTCTTCCAAACGAAAAACGAGCTACTACAGAATTGTCAACTCTTGGTGCCCAGGTATTTTCAACAATAGAAGACGCGCAAGATCATATGGTTGAGTCTGCAAAAGCAGCAATAGATGTAATGGTTTCAAAAACAACGCAGGTTGCGTCAGATGCATTTAATATAAATATAAAATATAAAAATACATCTGGTGAAATAATACAGTCAAAGTATTTAAAAAACGAAGAAAAAATTATACAATCAAATAAAACAAATGATAAATTAACAATATCATCTGAAGAATCAACTAAAATAGATCTCGGTAATGGAGTGATAGGGAATTTAAAAAATGGATAATGCATTATCAAATAGTACAAACAATGAATTAAGAAACCTTGGAATAATATCTAAAACAGAAGTTGCACTTGAGTCTGCAGATTTATTTCTTGCAGAGGATGTAATCACAAAAAATAGAAGAATTATTCAAATACCAAAACACCTCGCAGAGGTTTCTCGGGGCAAAAGAATACTAAAAGGATAGTGCTGAAAATGAATAACGAAAGCAAAATTGTAAAGTTTAATAAAGATGTTCATGATGAGTTGCTTGCAGGTGTTAATATATTGGCAAATGCTGTTAGATCTACGATGGGCCCAAGAGGAAGAAATGTAATAATAGAAGATAGCGGTAAAGTTCCTGTCATGACAAAAGACGGTGTTACTGTTGCAAAGTCAATAAATCTTAGAAATAAATTTCAAAATCTTGGCGTTCAAATGATAAAGGAGGCCGCATCAAGAACAGCAGACGTTGCAGGAGATGGAACAACAACATCAACAGTAATTGCACAGTCAATATTTTCTGAGGGTGTAAAAATTCTTGCTGCTGGATATTCTGCACCAGAAGTAAAAGCAGGGATAGATTTTGCAACAAAACTTGTAATTAGTGAATTGCAAAAAATATCAACACCAGTTACAAGTGAAAAAGAGATCGAACAAGTTGGGACAATATCTGCCAATGGAGAGACTGAGATTGGTGAGCTAATTTCAAGGGCGCTTCAAGAGGTTGGAAATGATGGTACAGTAACTGTGGAGTATGCAAAGGGGTTTAATACAACACTTAATGTTGTAAATGGACTAAGAATCAACAGGGGGTTTATATCTCCTTATTTTGCAACTAATAATGATAAAATGATAACAGAATTTGATAGCCCATATATTTTATTGGTTGACAAAAAGCTTGAATCACTTCAGGAAATTACAGGAATTCTTGAACAAGTTTTAAAATCACAATCAAGTTTATTAGTAATTGCAAATGACGTTGAAGGTGATGCAATGCAGGGTCTTGTTTTAAATAAAACACGTGGAAATTTAAAGGTTTGTGCAATTAGGTCACCTGGGTTTGGCGGCAATCGCGCTGCACAACTTGAAGATCTTGCAGTTTTACTTGGAACAACAGTGATAAAAGAAGTTGATGGAGATCAATTATCAAAAATTAGAATTGAAAATCTTGGAAGATGCAAAAAAACATTTACTAGCAAAACAGACACTATATTTATTGATTGTGCCGGAGATGATAAAAGAGTAAACGAAAGAGCCGAAGCGTTGCGTGAAGATATAAAATCTGGCCAAATGTCAGATGATGAATTGGCAGCAACAAAAAGAAGGCTTGCTACATTGGCAGGTGGTGTAGCTGTTATTAATGTTGGTGGTGCAACCGAAACAGAACTGAGAGAAAGAAAAGACAGGGTTGATGATGCACTTGCTGCAACACAGGCTGCAGCTGAAGAGGGTATCGTTGCAGGGGGAGGAGTTGCTCTTGCTAGATCAATGCATGTTCTTAATGGAATAAAAGACAAAAAATCAATGCCGGGTTTTTTAGTTGGTGTGAACATTGTAAAAAATGCATGTGTTGCACCTTTAAAACAAATTGTAACAAATACTGGCGCAACACCAGAAGTTGTGCTAAACAAAGTAATGGGCATGCACGAGGCTGAAGGGTATAATGCTGCGTTGGGTGAATATGGCAATATGTTTGAAATGGGAGTAATTGACCCAGCTAAAGTTGTGCGATCTGCACTTGAAAATGGCGCAGCAGCAGCATCAATGATGCTTTCTGCATCTTGTGCTATAGTTGACGATATTTCAGAAGAAAGCGAAAGTATATAATATTTAATAAAAATAGGAATACCAATGTTCAGCCTTTCAGAAGATAGAGATCTTAAGCATAAATTACAACATCAGCTTGTAAAAGTTGATGTAGAGATTACAGTTGAATCAAAAGTTCATATAGCAGATATGCTTACTAAAATTAGGGCATTAAAAGGTTTTGTTATTGTAAATTCAAAAGAAAAAATAGAAAGACCAGAAAAAGGTACAGATTTTTCTTTCATTGCGTCAATAAAGTATCTTCCAAGTGGTTCTGATGTGTATGGAATGTTAGAGGAAATGGGACAAGCTCTTAAAAAAGTCCCAGGCCTAAAGATGGTAAAGTTTAACTCAGCGGGCGAGAGAAGAATAGTAAAAGACGGTGCACCGATAGTTTTTTAGTTTTATATAAAATTAGATAATTTTTTAATATTTATAATTGAGTTTTTGGTATATCCAAGTTAATAGTGACAGTTAAATTATAAACTTATTTTTTTGGACTATTAATGTTTAATTCAATTTTTATTTTATTGCATGAGGACCTTTAAGATGATTAGGAGTCTTCATAGCGTTTCAAATTTAATTGGTGATACACCAATGCTAAAGCTAACATTTAGCATCGATATGGATATATTTTTTGTATATGCAAAATTAGAGTCATATAATCTTACGGGATCAATTAAAGATAGAGTGGCATACCACATTATAGACAGGGCATATGCATCAGGCGATCTTCGACCAGGGCAAGTAATAATAGAGGCATCTTCTGGAAATATGGGAATATCATTCGCAGCTCTTGGAGGATTATTGGGACATGATGTAATCATTTGTATTCCTGACTGGCTGAGCCAAGAGAGATACGATATGCTTGAAATGTATGGTGCGACAATAGTAAAGTTTTCTAAATCGCAAGGCGGATTTAAAAAATGTATAGATGAAACTGAAAGATTGGCCACACTAATTCCAGCGTATCTACCAAGACAGTTTCAAAACGACAATAATATTCAGGCACACTACATCACTACATGTAACGAAATTTCAAGGTCAATGGCTGCAGTAAATTTACCCATAGACGCTTTTGTTGCGGGTGTAGGTACTGGTGGTACAATAATGGGTGCAGCGTATTATTTCGCAGATTTTTTGAATAAAAAAATATGCTACCCAATAGAACCTGCATCATCACCAGTACTTTCTGGTGACGGTAGCAAAGGCCATAAGATCCAGGGGATAAGTGACGAATTTATACCAGATATTGTTGATCTTAGCCTATTACATTCACCAATAAAGGTTACAGATGACGATGCACTTTTGATGGCAAAGATATTGAATACAGCAGGTATATCAGTCGGAATATCTTCAGGTGCAAATATTGTCGGTGCAATAAAACTTCAACGCGGAAATTTTTTAGGAAATGTAACGACTGTCCTTCCAGATTGTGGAAAAAAATATTTATCAACAGACTTACCAAAAACATCACTTCAGCAATCGTTTGATGACTTACCACATGTAGAGCTGTTAGACATACAAGAAATATTTTAAAAATTATTTTCGTATAATTAATAAAAAATATGCAAATCACTTCATTTTGTGGTATAATATGTATGTAGGTTTAATGTTGGGCCTATATAATCAAATGCAATAATGGAGAATTAATGCAACTAGTAAATCATGAAAGGCTCGCCACGATGCGTGACGAGGAACTTATTAATATTCAAAATGTTTTTCGACGTAAGCTTATGAAAGTTAGAAGAGAAAAAAATAACTCAGAAACAGAGTATCAAGTGCAACTTGAGACAGAGTTAAATTATATTTTTCGTGAACTTGAGACACGTGAGCATCGCAGAAAGGCTCACCTTGAGTACATGAATGCACGCGCTAATAAATCACGTAAAAATTCTTAATGGTGTAATATATGAATTATTCAAATGTTTTAGCTCAGTCTAAGCTTTTAACTAGAGAGCAAGAGGTACAGCTTGCGAAACAAATAGAAAAAGGAAACATGCAAGCTAGAGATAAAATGGTAAATGCAAATTTGCGACTTGCTTTTTCAATTGCTAGAAAATATCATAGACCCGGCCAGTCGCTTGATGACTTGATTCAGGAGTCAAATATTGGACTTATGAAAGCAGTTGATAAGTTTGATTGGCGTCGTGGTTTTAAGTTTTCAACTTATGCGACTTGGTGGATTCGCCAGTCTGTCGGCAGGTATGTGAATAACACAAAGTCAATGATCAGGGTTCCTGCTCATGCAATTGGAATAGTTAATAAAGTTGAGTCTATTATAAAAGAATTTGAAAAAGAATTTGGAGTAGAGCCAACAAATGAAGACATTGCAGATGTAATGGGTGAATCCATAGAGATGATAAAGTCTGCAAGGGATACACTAAAGTTTAGATACATGTCG
>Ga0163180_10000141_pt1 | contig 38571 bp, 27 predicted proteins | sample AtlANTMetagenome_2_FD_109647 | JGI IMG/M metagenome (GOLD analysis project Ga0163180, IMG submission 109647) | Marine eukaryotic phytoplankton communities from the Atlantic Ocean - Atlantic ANT 4 Metagenome | ecosystem: Environmental > Aquatic > Marine > Oceanic | place: North Atlantic Ocean...
AGGGGATGGGTGCGTGTTGGATGTAAGTGAGTCAAGGGATTTCCGGAGGTTTACGATGGTTCTCGACGACCCGGGTTGAAGAGGTAGAAGAAGAGTGCAGCATATAGTTGCTAAATCAGCATGAGTCGCATCGTATGGTAGCCATCCTCATGAGACCTCCGGGATTGATCATTGCAGCCGTGCTCGTTGCAGCAGGGATCGTTGCGGCGGACCCAGCACGGGAGTTCAAGGAGAAGATCGAACCCCTGCTCCAGGATTATTGTTATGACTGCCATGGAGATGGGGCGAAGAAGGGGGATATCTCCCTCGACGACTTCAAGGACCTTTCCAGCCACCTTGCGAATCACGACCTGTGGCTTCGGGTATGGAGGAATGCCAGGACCCATCTCATGCCGCCTGCCGAGGAGGATTTTCAGCCCTCTCCCGAGGAGAGACAAACCCTTACCTCGTGGATTGAGAGTAACGTCCTGAAGCTGGATCCCGAGAATCCCGATCCGGGACGGGTGACCATCAGGCGCCTCAACCGGGAGGAGTATCGAAATACGATCGGTGATCTGGTGGGAGTAAGTTACAATGTTGATGATAACTTTCCTCCGGACGATACCGGGTTCGGGTTCGATACGATCGGGGACGTCCTGACGATTTCTCCCCTGCTTCTGGAAAAGTATCTCATGGCGGCGGAGAGGATCGCAGGACTGGCTCTTCCCACTACGGTGGTGCGGAGACGTCCGATCCTGATTGACCCGGGAAACTTTCGTGAGCGGGGAAATAATCAGCAGAGCGCACGCTTCATGGAAGCTGACAAGGAGCATACGGTGGGAGCAGATCGGAGGTTCAGCAAGAAGGGAACATACAACCTGGAAATCAGTTACCGGATTGAGAATGAACGGGGACGACCGGAGGGTCAGACAGCAAAATGGAGTATATTGCTTGATGGGAAGGAGCTTGAAGAGGTCGAGGTGAGCGGTGCACGCCGTTCCAGAGGAGTCTTTAAGAGGGAGATTGAACTCAGTGAGGGAGATCACCGTTTTGAATTCTCCATGGTCCCGGGAAAACCGGGGCAGGGAGAAGGAACCTGGGGAGTGCGGGTTGAGGATTGCAGGTTGGTTCGTCAGGCAGGAAGCGAATGGGAACTTTACCCGGAAAGCTACCGACGGATCTTTTTCAAAGGTCTGCCGCCGGAAGGCGAGGCGGAAAGGAAGTCCTACATGCGGGAAATCGTGGAAAAGTTTGCTACCAGGGCGTTCAGGCGCCCGGCAGAGAAGACCACGGTGGACCGCCTGACCGGAATGGCACTGAATCGAACCCGGGACGAGGGTGCCAGGTTTGTAGATGGAGTGAAACTGGCGGTTACCGCCGTCCTGACCTCTCCCCGGTTTCTCTTCCGGAGTGAAGTGCAGGCCGAGCCTGATAACCCGGGTAAGGTCGTTGCGGTGGATGAGTTCTCCCTGGCATCCCGCCTTTCCTATTTTTTATGGAGTTCCGCACCTGACGGGGAATTGCTTGAACTGGCTTCCAGGGGACAGTTGCGTGATAACCTGCGCTCCCAGGTTGACCGGATGCTGGCAGATCGGAAGGCCGGTCGGATGGTGCGGAATTTCGTTGGGCAGTGGCTGCAGGCTCGTGATCTCCGCGGCTTGAATATTGATGCGCGGCGTATCCTGGGGGAACGCAACAAGAGGTTTGCAGAGCGCATCTTCGACCAGGAGATCCGGCGGGACATGAAGACTGAGACGGAACTTTTCTTCCAGCACATCGTGAAGGAGAACCGTCCGGTGTTGGAATTGCTCAACGCTAAGTATTCCTTCCTCAATGAGGCCCTGGCCAAGTTCTATGGTGTTCCCGGAGTCAAGGGGCGGGAACACCGACGGGTGGATTTCGGAGAGGATCTGTGGGCACGGGGAGGGATCCTCACGCAGGGGACATTCCTGATCGTCACTTCACAGCCGACCCGGACTTCTCCGGTGAAGCGGGGCCTTTTTGTCCTGGAGAACATTCTGGGAACTCCCGCGCCCCCTGCTCCGCCTGATGTTCCGGAACTGGAAGAATCGAAAAAGCAGTTAAGTGATGGGACGATGAGGGAGCTGATGGTCGCTCACCGCCAGAAGGCATTGTGCAAGTCATGCCACGAACGCATGGACCCGATCGGGTTGGCGCTTGAAAATTTCAACGCCATTGGGCAGTGGAGAGACGAGGAAGAAGGTAAGGCCATTGACAGTGCTGGCCAGCTCGTCACGGGAGAGAAATTCTCCAACGTCATGGAATTAAAGGAAATTCTGGCCAGCTCCAGGAAGCAGGACTTTTATCGGTGTCTGACGGAGAAGATGCTTACTTATGCCCTGGGACGTGGGGTGGAATATTATGATGCCCCTACCGTTGATGCGATTGTTTCTAGATTGAATGAAGAGGAGGGGAGAATGGTGGATTTGATATACGGGGTTGTGGAGAGTGTCCCCTTTCAGAAACGCCGGGGGGATGGGGATCGATTGCAAAATTAGGCCTTCCGGGTGTAATTTCTTCGGGCTACGATTTCTGTACTAAGTTTCAGCGAAATAGCGTATACTCCAGCCAGATGAGCCACACCAAGATGCTGCCGGGCCGAAGAGCCTTTCTACGGGGACTGGGAGCCAGTGTTGCTCTTCCCGGATTGAGCTCCATGGGAGTGGCTCGCGCTGCTGCTGGTGCCCGGGGAGTGACGGCCAGTGGGGCTCCATTGCGCATGGCGTATCTTTGCCTTCCCAACGGAGTCATCATGAACAAGTGGCGTCCTCAGGGATCCGGGAAGGATTTTGTCTTCAACGAGTCGATGAAGTCTCTGGAGGGATTTCGATCCGATCTGCAGATCCTCAAGGGCCTGGAGCAGGCTAATGGCTGGGGAGGGCGGGATGGTGCGGGCGATCATGCGCGTGGGAATGCAACTTTCCTGACTGGTTCGCGTCCCAGGAAAACTTCAGGATCGGATATCAGGCTGGGAATCTCGGTGGATCAGATGGCGGCAAATCATCTGGGGAGGGAAACCCGTTTGCCCTCGCTTGAGCTTTCCTGTGACGGAGTGCGCAAGTCGGGCAACTGCGATTCGGGTTACTCCTGTGCCTACCAATACAATATTTCGTGGCGGTCTGCTACTCAGCCCATGACGCCCGAGTCCAATCCGAGACTTGTCTTCGAGCGCCTGTTCGGTGGCGGTTCCCGGTCGGAACGAAAGGAAAGCCGTGACATACGCAGGGCGGAGAAAAGGTCTATTCTCGACTTCGTTCTCGAGGATGCCAGGGCAATGGAAAAGAGCCTTGGACGTAACGACCAGCAGAAACTCGATGAATACATGACCGGTGTGCGCGAGATCGAGCAGCAGATCGAGAAGGCCGAGAGTCTTGGGCCACCGCCGGATCCTGGTGTGGCAGCCCCGGAGAATGGCATCCCCCGCAACTACCATGAGCACATCAGGATCATGTTCGACATGATGATTCTGGCTTTTCGTTCGGACCAGACAAGGATCGCCAGTTTCCTGCTCGCCCATGACGGGAGCAACCGGAATTTCCCGACCCACGGGGTGAGAGAGGGTCATCATGGCCTTTCCCATCACAGGGGTGATCGCTCCAAGATTGAGAAAATCTCGAGGATCGATACATTCTACCTGGAGCAGCTTGCGTATTTTCTGGAGCGCATGCGCAGCACCAAGGACGTTGATGGCAAGTCCCTGCTCTATAACTCGATGATCGTCTGGGGTGGTGGACTCTCCGATGGAGATCAACACACTCACAACGATCTTCCCATCATTCTGGCGGGGCATGCCGGAGGCAAGTTCCGCCCCGGGAGGCATCTGGATCTCAATACAGACCTTCCACTGAACAATCTTTACCTGCGGATGCTGGAGGAGGTAGGTGCGCCTGCGGGACGCCTTGGTGATTCGACCGGGATCCTGACGAAAGTGTAGCTCTTCCTCTTCATGAGGCCGGGAGTGATCGGCGTTTTGCTGGCGTAGGTCGGGGTGCACGGGTATAGAAGGATGACCCGGTTCCGATGAGGCTATCTACCAAGCTGCTGCTTACCATTTGCGTTCCCCCGGCTCTGATCGCGCTGGTGGGTGTCTACGTGGTGAAGACTTCTGAGGACCAGTTACGCGGATCCATCCAGACGGCTGCGGTGGCAGAGGTCCGGTCCGTTCAGGAGGAGATCGACCGTCTGCTCAGGGCACGGACCAGCACTTGGGAGGATTTTGCGGGGGAGGAGAGAGTTCGTGCCGCGCTGGTCAGGTCGAATGAGATGCTCGGGGCGAAGAATGGACTGATAGAGGGGGTCGAGTTGCTCTGGAGCGAGGAGGAAAGGAGAAACGCGCTTCCTGAAGGCCTTCTGGATGAATCCCTCATGAAACAACTCAACTCCACGGTTGAGAGCATGTCGGATCTGAGTGGCGGGACGAGGGTTTTTCAGGACGTGATGCTGACCAACGCCTTTGGCGGGGTAGTGGCCCAGAGCGGGCCTCCCGTCGAATACCGTCATGATAAGAAGCCTTGGTGGAAGGAGGCCTGGTCCAATGGACGCTATATTGGTGACGTAGTGGTAAGGAGGGATGGTCGTTCGGAAGAGGAGGTTACCATCGGGTTCTGTCTCAGGATTGATGATTCGGAGGGCGATTTCCTGGGGGTGCTCAAGGTGGATATCAGTCTGCAGGAAGTGCTGGGCGTGGTTGATTCCCATGCGCGAAGGGGAGGGCGTGACCGGGGAATGGTCCTGTTGAGCAGGGATGCCCGGTTAATCAGGATTGGAGGGAGGGGCGGAACCCGGACTCTGTCCGATGGTAGCCGTTATCTCGTGCGTAACGAAATTGGCAAACTGGAAGGAGAGCAGATCATCGAGAAGGGGGCTTCCGGAAGGGAGCAGGTATACACGTATGCAGTTCCTCCTGCAGGAGGAATCGTGAGCAGCCTTGGCTGGGTTGCGGTCCACACCGCCGACGTAGATGCTCAGTTTGCCCCGGTCCGGCAACTGCGCAACAATGTCATCCTCGCGGCCGCAGTTGCCACCTTCCTCGGGGTGGGAGTGATGCTCTGGGTAGTTTTCCCTGTTTCCCGCAGGATGAAGAGGTTGGTAGAGGCAACCAGGCAGATAGGGAAGGGAACGATCGAGGCCCCTATTTCCGTTGCAGGGCACGATGAGTTGTCTGAACTCAGTCACGAATTCAACCAGATGAGAACTCGCCTGGGAGAGACGCAGGAGAACCTGAGGAAAGCCATGGAGCAGGCCAACGAGGCAAGCAGGGCCAAGGGGGATTTCCTTGCCAACATGAGCCATGAAATTCGAACGCCCATGAATGCCATCATGGGTATCACGGAGTTGACGCTGGGAACTGAACTCACCGAGGAACAGCGCCATTACCAGGTTCTCGTGGAACAGTCGGCCCACTCGCTGCTCATGCTTCTTAACGACATTCTCGACTATTCGAAGATCGAGGCAGGAAAACTCGAACTGGAAAACCGTGAATTTGATTTGCGTGATTCGGTGGGAGATATTCTCCATACTCTTTCGCCCCGGGCGGTTGAGAAGAACCTGGAACTTGTCTTCCGGGTGGAACCGGGAGTGCCTGTGATTCTTTCGGGTGATCTGACCCGTTTGCGTCAGATCATTGTCAATCTGGTGGGGAATGCCCTGAAATTCACGGATCGGGGAGAGGTCGTGCTCAGCGTGGAGAACAGGCATGACCTGGATGGGCAGGTTGAGCTTCTGTTCAAGGTGAGGGATACCGGTATCGGGGTAAGAGCGGACCGGTTGGAAGGAATCTTCGAGGTGTTTGCTCAGGGTGATAGTTCGACAACCAGGGAATTTGGAGGTTCTGGACTCGGATTGGCAATTTCCAAGCGCATCGTGAAAAAGATGGGAGGTGAGATCTGGGCCGAGAGCGTGGTGGGAGAGGGTAGCATTTTTCATTTCACAGCAGTTCTTGAGGTCGCTCCGGAGCAGGAGGAGGATGAATCCGATATCCTGAAATCTCTGGATCAGCTTTCCGTCCTGGTTGTGGACGACAATGCGACCCAGCGACGTGTTGTGGGAGAGATGCTCTATCACTGGGGGGTCTCAGGTATTCTCTGTCCAGATGGGGAGAGTGCGCTGGCGGCATTGGAGAAACTGGAGAGCGAGGGCCGCGAAGCGAAATTGCTGCTTATTGATCGAGCGATGCCGGCAGTCGATGGGCTTCAGCTTGCGAAGTATATCCGCCGTGATTCACGCTGGTCGGAATTACCGATGATTCTGCTGACTTCGGTGAGTGATGGAGCCCAAGGCGGGAAAACTGATAAACTTGGAATTACCAAGATCGTGAACAAACCAATCAAGCAATCGCTTCTTTTGGAAGCCATCATGATGGCAATGGGAATGGAGGAGAGAAAGCAGGAGGGAAGGCGGCGCGATGCTGGAAGACGAGGGAGGCAGGTTGATTCCATGCAGGTGCTTCTGGCCGAGGATGGGAAGGTCAACCAGCTCGTGGCGGTGCGCCTGCTTGAGCGCCGGGGTCATCGGGTCACGGTGGTGGAGAACGGGTTGGAGGCTGTGAATCGGTCCAGGAAGGAGAATTTCGATGTGATCCTGATGGACATCCAGATGCCGTTGATGAGTGGCTACGAGGCCTCTCAGGAAATCCGGAGGAGGGAGAAAGAGACGGGTATCCACGTTCCCATAATCGCGATGACTGCACATGCCATGCCGGGGGACCGGGAAGAGTGCATCAACGCCGGAATGGACGCCTACCTGTCGAAGCCGATCGAATCCGACGAATTTTATGCGGTAGTGGAGAGTTATGGGTCGGGGGATGGCATCGGGGAGCCTGCGGAGGCAGTGCCCCTCGCAGGGGGCGATATGAAGGAAGTGAGAGCTGCAGATGAGGATGCCGGGGTGAGAATCTTCGATCCGGATGCGTTTCGACAGCGCATCGGGGATGAGATGCTGATGTGTGAGCTCATTCGCATTTTCGAGGAAGAGTTGGGACAGATGTGGCAGAGCCTGCTTGAGGCGGAGCTAAAAGGTGATCCTGAAAAGGTCCATGAGGCTACTCATCGGTTGAAGGGCCTGGTGGGAAATTATTGTGCGAGTCGCGCTTGGAATTGCGTGACAGAGCTGAATGGACTGGCTGCGGCAGGGGATCTTGCAGCTGCGAGCAAAGTAGTGCCTGATTTTGAGAAGGAACTTGGACTGATGGAAGAGGCCCTGCGGGAGTTTCGTGAACTACTGGAGACTACGTTGCAGTCTTCCTGAAGCAATGAGCCTCAATGCTCCCTCGTTGCGGGGGGTATCGGTGTTGGGGGTAGTGGGCCGGGCTGAAGAGGCTGACCTTGATAGAATGGTCTGCCCCCCAGACCCCTTGTCAGGGTTGCAAACCTTCCCGTGATAGGGTGTGCTACCCTCCATGGGAGTGATGGTCTGGATCAACGGGTCCCTGCAATCTGCGGGGGAGGTTGGGATCTCTCCTTTCGATCATGGCATCACGGTAGGAAACGGGGTGTTCGAAACGATGCTTTCCTCCGATGGTAAACCCTTTGCGTTTACTCGTCATTACGAGCGACTGAATAGGTCAGCGGAGATGATGGGGCTTTCTGTCCGCTCAAGGGAAGAACTTTGGCGGGCGAGTCTTGAGGTTCTGCAGGCCAATGAGCTGGCAGGGTCCAGAACTCGTCTCCGTATCACCGTAACCGGGGGGCCGGCACCCCTTGGTAGCGAACGGGGGGAGGAGGGCGAGACCACCATGGTAGCCGCCTCCCCCACGGCAGAATGGGGAGATACTGAGGACGTAGTCTTAGTACCTTATTCGCGTAATGAACATGGCGCTCTGACCGGGATCAAGTCCACATCCTATGGCGAAAATGTAGTAGCGCTGGCGGAAGCCAGAAGACGGGGAGCTGGGGAAGCGGTCTTTGCCAACACCAAGGGAGAACTGTGCGAGGGAACCGGGTCTAATGTGTTTCTGGTCAGCAAGGGCCTTCTGATGACCCCTCCTCTGTCGAGCGGTTGCCTGGCCGGGGTAACGAGGGCCCTGGTCATGGAGTTGTGCGAAAGGGAGGGAATAGAGTTGAGGGAGAAGGCGCTGCCGATAAGCATCCTGGAACAGGCGGAAGAGGCTTTCCTTACGTCTACAACTCGTGAGGTGCAGCCCATTCGAGCAGTCGATGGGCGCCTACTCCCGAATGCCCCGGGTGAAGTGACTTCCAGGCTTCAAAGCTCCTTCCGCGCTCTGGTTGAAGATGAGTTGGACCCTTGATGCGGTGGTATTTACCAGATTCTCCTTACTCCGTATGTATCGAAGATCTCGTTGGGACTGATAAGTGCGGCACTCTGTTCCAGGGCTTCTGCAACGAGAAGCCGGTCGAATGGATCGCGGTGGTAGCCGGGCAGTCTTGCGGTGCGCTCAAGGGCAGCCTTGCTCAGGGGCAGGATTTCAAATCCCATCGATTCAACGGTAGCGTCGAATTCCTCCCCGAGGTTGTAGGGAAGACGCAGCCTGCCCAGTCCGGTCTTAACCGCGAGTTCCCAGGAGGTAATGGAACTGATGAGAGATCTGGAGTCCAGGCTCTCGATGAGATCCGCCGCAGTCTCGGAGAGCTCGGGTGCTCCTTCCAGAAACCAGACCACGGTATTGGAGTCGAGCAGTAGATTCATGGCTGGCGTTCGAGGAATGAGGACCAGCTGCCCTGAGGCGACCGGACCCCGGGACAGGTCCCGGGGTCCGGCAAGGCAGGGGGATTCGCAGGGCAGCAGTAAAGGGGAGGTGGGACAGCTTGGGGTTTCCGGGAACAAATGACCCGGATAGGGTTCTACAAAGGTTCGTCGAAGTCATCGGCCATCCAGAAATTGGAACCACTGGCCGATCCTCGAAGAGGGGAGCTTGTCTGTGCGCTGGGGGGGCGGAGTTCGGCTACGGCCCGTCCATGCTTGGTGATCTGGATCACCTCACCCTGCGACATGATCTCAGCCACGAGGGAGCTCAGTTTTGTTTTGGCCTCAAAGATCCCAATCCTTCTCACTGAGAACAAACTAGTCTAACTAGTTTAAATTGAGAAGGCGAAAATTAGAAAGGAGAGAATTTAACATAATAAGCTTATTTTAAGCTTATTATGAAGAAGTAGTTTCGAATCCGGGGAATGGCTGGATCTGTTTTCCAGAGCAAAAAGAGATTTCGATCTTTAGCGATCGTAGTCTCAGGACCGTAGGAATTTCCTCAGGCGCTCTAACTTGCCGTGGTAGGGGGCCTTGACCAGAAAGGGGTCTTTGCCGAGCCAGCGGCGGGTGACCGGGCGCTGGTAGGTGAAATTCTCGAAGCCCGCGCGTCCGCGGTAGCGGCCCATGCCGCTCCGGCCCAGGCCGCCCATTGGCAGGAAGTGATTGGTTCCGGTCTTCATTACGTCGTTGAAGCAGACCGCTCCGGAGGGCAGGGAGGCTGCGATCATTTCACTTCGCTGGCGGTCATTGGAAAAGACGTAGAGGGCAAGCGGGGCGGGTAGCTCCCTGATCCTGTTCAGCGCTTCGTCGAGGGTATCGTATGGGACAATGGGAAGAAGGGGCCCGAATATTTCTTCCTGCATCGGAGGGCTGTTCCATGAGGTGTCAGGAAGGAGGCGGGGCGCAAGGGCAAGGTCTCCGGGTTCATCTTCTCCAATACTGAGAGCATCAGGGGGAAGAAGGTCCAGCAGACGTTGATAGTGCACGTGATTGATGATCCGTGCGAGGTCGGGGCGAGGAGCCGTGCCATAGCACGACCTGATCTCACTCTCAGCGTAATGGAGGAACTCATCGTGCAATGCCGAGGGTAGAGCGACGAAGTCCGGGGCAATACAGGTTTGGCCAGCATTGAAGAACTTTCCTGAGACAATTCGTTCTGCCGCTCTTTTGAGGTTGATACCGTTGTCAATCAGGCATGGGCATTTGCCACCCAGTTCGAGAATGACAGGGGCGAGATGTGCTGCGCCGGCTTCAGCATAGAGGCGGCCGGTTTTCTCGCCTCCGGTATAGCAGAAGAACTGGAATGGAAGTTCCAGCAGATGAGCTCCGGTTGCCGGTCCGCCTTCAATCAGGGAAACGTGGCCGGGGTCGAAGACCGAAGCGATAAGATCGGCCAGAAAGGATGAGGTCGCGGGGGCGTATTCGGAGGGTTTCAAGGCGACGCAGTTTCCAGCTGCAACGGCTGAAACCAGAGGGCTGAGAGAGAGTTGAAGCGGATAGTTCCAGGGAGATGCAATGAGGACCTGACCAAAGGGCTCCCGCCTGATTTCGCTCCGGGCCGGCCAGAAGTAAAAGGGGTTCCGGGTGCGCTCCGGTTTGTGCCATCGCCTGAGATTCCTGAGGCAGTGTTTCAGATCTGCCTGCACAAAGTGGATTTCTGCCAACCAGGCTTCGAGAGCGGGTTTGCCGAGGTCCGAATGAAGGGCCAGCAGGGCCTCTTCACTGCGCCTTTCCAGCTGTTTCGCCAGTTTTTTTAGCCTGTCGTGGCAGTAGGCAGGGTCCCGTGACTGTCCGCTTTCGAAGAAGACTTTCTGTCCCTTGAAAATGGAGGAGGGGGTGCAGGGAGAGGCGGGCATGTCCTGATCTGCCGCCGACTGTGACTGAGAAACAGAAAGTCCTCAACCTTTCTGGAGGCTTCCTTTGCGATTGAATCATGGGAGATCTCACTGATCATGGGTCAGGGTGATCCCACAAGGGTTAATGTCCAAATGGCCGGTTCCTCTTCGCAACGAAACAAGTCTGTCGTCGTAATCGGTGCCGGCCTCGGGGGGCTCTCGGCAGCGATTTCACTTCGTGCGGAAGGGTTTGAGGTTGAGGTTGTAGAGAAGAACGACCGGATTGGCGGCAAACTCAACTTCAGAGAAATCGAGGGATTCGGTTTCGATCTTGGGCCGTCCATTTTCACCCTCCCGCAGTTCTTCCAGAGCCTCTTCGAGCGGTCGGGCAGGAAAATGGAGGATTATCTGGAGTTGGAGAGAGTAAACCCCCACTGGCGTAATTTCTTTGAGAACGGGACGGTGATAGACTTGGATGATGATCCCGGGGTCATGCGTCAGGAATTGGCGAAGTTGCCCGGCGACCCGGATCACCACTGGAGCCAGTTCCAGAATTTTCTCACCTATGCCAGGGGGCAGTATGACCTTGTTGACGAGGGATATTTTGCAAAGGGGTTGGATAATCTGAGGGAGTTTATCCGCCATTATGGTTGGCGTAAACTACTGTTCAGAATGGATCATCGTAATAGCATGGCAGGGTCCATTGCCAGACACTTTGATGATGATCATCTCCGGAGAATCTTCGAATACTTCATCAAATATGTGGGGTCTTCGGCGCTCGATTCTCCGGGGTATATGAACATGATGCCCGTGATTCAGTTCGATTATGGGTTATGGTATGTGAGGGGTGGGATGTATAATCTGGCGCGGGGACTGGGTCGCCTTCTTGAGGATCTCGGAATCAGGTTGCGCCTGGGGCAGGAGGTGAGCGCAATTGACCGGAGTGGCGGGCGCACTGTAGGAGGGGTGACTCTGGAAGGAGGGGAGCAGTTATCTGCCGATTACGTGGTCTGCAACATGGAGGTTCTGCCAGCCTATCGAAAGCTGCTGAGTGAACCTCCGTCCTTCATGAAGAAGCTGGAGCGTTTTGCTCCTGCTTGTTCCGGCTTGGTACTTCACCTGGGAACGGATCGGATTTATCCTGAGCTGGCGCATCATAATTTCTTTTATTCACAGAACCAGAGGAAGCATTTCCATTCCGTGTTCCAGGAAGGAAAACTGCCGGAGGATCCAACCATCTATCTGGTGGCCCCAACCCGGACTGACCCGGGCAAGGCGCCGGAAGGTTGCGATAATCTGAAGATTCTGCCGCATATTCCCCCGATCAACCCGGAGAGCCCCCATTCCATGGATGACTATATAGCCCTGAAGGAACGGGTGATCGACAAACTTGAGAGGATGGGCCTGACAGACCTGCGCAAGCATACGATTGTCGAGGACCTTCTGACCCCTCCGGACATCGAGCAGCTTTATAACTCGAATCGTGGATCAATATACGGGGTGGTATCCGACTGGAAGAAGAACAGGGCCTTCAAGGCCCCCAAGCAATCCAGCAAGTATCGTAACCTCTTCTTTACAGGGGGGAGTGTTAATCCGGGTGGAGGAATGCCAATGGCGATCCTCTGTGGGCAGAAGGTGTGTGACCGGGTCGTGGCCCGGGAGGAAAAAATCAGATAAGCTCGGACATCGTTGTTCCCTTAGGCCATGGAGGTATCGCTATGGATCGTGACCGGACTCAGTTTCCTCTGCTGGCTTGGTTCCTGGGTGATGTGCGCCCGATTCCGCCGGGTTCCGGCAGTGAACGGGGAGAGGCGGGGGGAGGGCGGCCCCCGTATCTCGATTGTGATTCCAGCGCGCAATGAGGAGACGAATATCGGGCGTCTTCTCGATTCATTGAAGGAGAGTGGTGCTCATGAGATCATCGTGGTGGATGACCAGTCAGAAGATGGGACTGCGGAAGTCGCTGCCCGCGGAGGAGCTCATGTTGTGTGCGGGGAGGGACCTCCGGAGGGATGGCTTGGAAAACCCTGGGCTTGTCACCAGGGGGGCCGGATCGCTACCGGGGACTGGCTTCTTTTTCTCGATGCAGATACCAGATTTGTTGCGGATGGGTTCGCTCGCCTGGTCAGGCTGGCAGAGGGAAAGCCCATGGTTCATTCGATCTGCCCGTATCACAGCGTGCGGGACCTCTATGAGCAGTTATCGGCCTTTTTTAATGTGACCATGATCGTGGGCATGAATGCCTTTACCCTCAAGGGGACGGCTGCGCGTGACATTGGACTCTTCGGACAGGTCATGCTGGTATCGCGGGGGCATTACGATCTTGTCGAGGGGCACTCCCGCGTGAAGGGGGAGATCCTCGAGAACTTCCATCTCTCCCGGCATTTTTCTGCGGCAGGAATATCGCGCAGGTGCTGGTTGGGCAGAAATACGATTGTCATGCGGATGTTCCCGGGAGGGCTGCGGGACCTCGTGGCAGGGTGGAGCAAGGGGACGGTCTCGGGTGCCAGCAATACGGCCGGAGCGGCCCTGCTGGGAGTTTCGGTCTGGATGTCTGGCCTGTTCATGTCGGCTGTCCCGGTTTGTTTCGGGATTCTTGCTTCACCAGTCCTAGCAGCAGTAATGGTCGGTCTCTACCTTCTCTGGGTTCTACAGTGTGGCTATTTATTCCGTGCGGCGGGAAGATACTGGTTGTTAACCGCGCTGGCCTTTCCTGTCGGCCTTGTCTTCTATCAGGTTGTTTTCTTCCAGGCTCTCTGGCGGAAGAGGAAGGGAGGAACCATCAAGTGGAAGGGTCGCCATGTTTCTTGAGCTCCCTGGCATCCTGATTGTGGTTCTCAATGTTGTGGTGATCCCACTTTGCCATTTGCTGCCCTCATGGATTCTGACGCGTGCGTCCGACCGCAGGTTTCGCCCGGAAGCATTCCTTTTCCGGGCCCGCAGATGGGAAAAGGAAGGGAGAATCTATGAATGGTTCTGTGCGGTCCGGTTGTGGAAGGACCTTTTGCCGGACGGGGCCTCATGGCTGGGAGGGTTTCCCAAGAAATCCCTCATGGGTCGTGATGCAGCCTATCTATCTGCCTTCAGGGTTGAGACCTGCCGCGGTGAACTGGCGCATCATGTTCAGATCCCTTTTGTTCTGGTGACGCTCCTCTGGAACCCCTGGCCCCTCGCGGCACTCATCATCATCGGGTATGCATTGCTTTCCAATCTCCCCTGTATCATAGCCCAGCGCCATACCCGCCACCGTCTCTCCCGCTTGTTGTCTCAACTTGAAGGGAAGAGCAGTCAGACAGGATGATGAAAAAAGTCCTCCCTGTTGTCGTGGTATCCCTGATCGGCGTTCTCGCGATTCTTGCGATCATGCGGGTGCGGTTTTCTCCGGATGTCTTTGAATTGCTTCCGGAGGATCTTCCCGAAGCGCGGGGAATGGAGCAGATCAACCGTTTCTTCAGCAGGGATGCGCAGCTCATTGTGACGGTTCAAGGTGAATCCAGCCGGGCTGTGGAGGAAGCGGTGGTTGCGCTGGCGGCGTCACTCCGGGAGAAGAAAGAACTGGTCGCCGATCTGTTTCAGGAACTGAGTTTTGAAAGGCTGGTGAAGGAGGGAGGCCCCCTTGTGGCATGGGCGTGGTTCAATGGCTCCTCAGAACGGTTAAACTCATTGCAGGAGAGACTCGCAGCTGGTCGGTCAAGGGCCGTTCTGGAGGAGTCGCTTTCTCGAATCAGTGATGCATTTGCGGCGGAGAACGCCCTGATTCTGAGCTATGATCCTCTGGGGTTGGTGGAAGGAGGGCCAGAAGCGGGTGGGGAGGATGCGCTTGCGGCAGATCCGATGCGTTCGCCAGCAGGGGATTTTGAGATATTATATGTAGAAGGAAAGGGGGTTGATTTCTCGAATTACCGGGAGGTAAGGCACTGGCTCGACGAGATGCGGATGGAGTTGAAGGTATGGCTTCAGAATTGGAACGGGGGGCGGGATAAGGAGGCGCAGGTAGAAGTGAGATGGACGGGGACCCCGGCCTTCATGGCGGAGATTGGCTCGGAAATGGAACAGGACATGACTGTGTCCGTGGTTCTTACGGTGGTTCTGATCTCCGTCCTATTCTTTCTTTTGCACCGTCAACTGGCTCCTCTTTCCTGGCTTCTGGCTGCGATGATGGGAGTTCTTGCGGTGACTCTTACCATTGCGGAGCTGGCCCTGGGTGAGTTGAGTGTCATGAGTGTTGGATTTGCGGCCATCCTGATGGGATTGGCGGTGGACTACGGGATTGTCCTGTATCGGGAGGCCCTGGTATCCCCCGGGAGCGCCCGGGAGCTTCGGCGGGCTGTAGGGCCAGGTATCTTGTGGGCGGCGGTAACGACCGCAACGGTCTTCCTGAGTCTTAATCTGAGTTCGCTGCCAGGGCTGGCAGAGCTTGGGAACCTGGTTGCGCTTGGCATCCTGGTTGGAGCAGTTGTCATGTTGTTTGGATTTGCTCCGTTGGCCTCGGCCATGGCCCGGCGCCGGTCCTCGGGAGGCTTCCGGGACTGGGTTCCTCCCTCTCCAGGAAATGGAATAGCGGTGATGATGGCCGTCTGTGTGCCGCTATGTGCCATCGGTTCGCTGGTTTTCGGGAAATGGCCAGGGTTGGAGTCCAATTTTCATCCTTTCAGGATAAAAGAGAGTCCGGCGCTGGTCAGTTGGAAGGAGATGCGTGAGCATCTTCATGGGGAGAGCAAAAGCACCCCGGCAGTAATCACGGCCCCGGATTTTGAACAGCTTCATGTGCAACTGGAAGCGTTTGGAAAAAGGGCCAGCAGCGCACGGGATGCGGGATTGCTGGACCGTGTGATCCTTCCCAATTCCTGGGTGCCGCATCCCGGGCACCAGCGTCGGAATGCGGAGATTGTGAGAGAACTTGTGGCTGAACAGGGACGGCTGCTTAAGGAAATGGATGAGGCAGGATTCACGGATGAAGGCGTGAGCCTTACACGGAGCGTAATGGATTCGTGGGAAAGGTATCTCGGCGAATCCGAGGAAGGAAAAGTCGTGCTTCCGGCAGGCAGCATGGGGAAGTGGACTGTAGCCCGGATCGTACAGGAACAGGATGGAGCAGTAGCTGCCATTGCAGCCTTGAGACCTGTAACCCCGGGAGATCGGAGTTGGGTTGAGGCCGTCTGTGATGAGCGCTCCAATGTGGCAAATCTAGCCTCTCTGGGAACGGCACTGAACGAGCGTATCCGGGAGGATGTGTGGAGGATCTTTCTGCCGATGATGGCGCTTCTTGTTCTTGCCCTGGCGCTTATCTATCGTTCCTGGAAAGATCTGGTTCTCACACTCCTGACCCTGTTGTTTGGTGGTGCGACCCTCGTCATCGTTACGGTGTGGACCCCCCTTTCATGGAATTCGTTCAATCTATGCGGGGTGCCACTGCTCTTTGGGACTGGCCTTGATTTCAGCATTCACATGCTATTTGCACTGCGGCGTAGTGGCGGCAATCTGGGTGAAGTTCGCAGGGGGATGGGCAAGGCCGTGACCTTCTGCGGGCTGTCCTCTGCAATTGGATTCGGGTCATTGGCCACCGCTTCCGCGCATGGGCTCTCGAGTCTGGGCCTCGTGTGCGCAGCGGGCATCCTGGTGAATACTTTCGTGGCGGTAGTCCTCCTGCCGTCGTGGTATCGCGCTCTGCATTCTGGAATGAAATCTGAGCCTGACAGCGTTTCGCCTGTCACATAGCCTTGTCCCAGATGTATTTGGTGACAGTTAATGTCCTCTTCATCGGAGTCCTGAGCGTGGGCCTGCTCCGTGCAGATACGGGGGAAGCTGCTGTAAAGCAGTGGTTGGCCACCAACAGGGGGGTTGATACCCTCAAGGTGGAATTTACCCAGACCAGGAAATTAACCAGTCTGAAGTCAGTCATTCGGCAGAGAGGATTCCTATGGGTTGACCGCCGGGGAGAAGGAAGCTTTCGCTGGCAGACCGGAGATCCTCCCGGAACCATAGTGACTCGGAAGGGGGGACAACTACTCATCGTCCGGCCGCGCTCCAGGCAGTACGAGAGGCGTCCGGCCGGGGAGAGTGGGAGCAGTATGGCTATTCTGGCAGAGGGGTTTCCCCGCAGTTGGGAGGAATTTCAGCGGAAATATCACCTGGTCGGGGTGAAGAGTCGGGGTGAGGTTCACCGTATCAACGTGCAGCCACGGGGGCAGTTGGACAGGGGGATCCAGCTTCTCACTTTTGTGACAGGTGGAGCAAGAGGGGTCCTGCAGGCCCTGGAAGTGAAATTCCGGGATGGGTCTTCACAGCAGATCGTATTTGACAAGGTGGAAAGAAGGCTCCCTCTTAGTGCCGAACTCTTCAGCCCCGACCTGTCCGGCTATCAGGCTACGAAGTTCAAGTGATTGCACCGTAAGATGACTGCTCATCGTAAGAATGCTGACCGGCATATTGTAGTGGTGGGAGCTGGTCCCGGGGGTCTTACCGCGGCCATGATCCTGGCTCATCGTGGATTCCGGGTTACGGTGGTGGAGAAAGGCGGGCAGGTTGGCGGTCGTAGTGCCTGCCTGCAGGCTGGACCTTACTCCTTTGATACTGGCCCAACCTTTCTGCACCAGAAGTATACCCTCGAGGAGATGTTCCAGGAAGCGGGCCGGAATCTGGATGACGAACTGGATCTGGTCCAGCTGGACCCCATGACCCGCCTGAAGTGGGGAGAGACCTCGCTGGATACCACCTCCGATTCCAGCAAGATGGCGGAGGAGATCGAGAAAGTGTTTCCTGGAGAAAGCGAGGGATTCTGGCGCTTCATGTCCGATCATGAGGAGAAAATCCGTATACTCGTGCCCTGCCTCAGATGCTCCTACAGTGAGTTGAAGGATCTGTTCCGAAAGCGATTGCTTGATGCCGTTCCCTACGTTGCCACCAGAGACTCGGTTTTCTCGCTGCTGGGAGACTACTTTGATGATGAGCGCCTGCGACTGGCATTTACCTTCCAGTCCAAATACCTGGGGATGTCTCCCTGGAAATGTCCGGCCCTGTTCAGTATCCTTGCCTTCCTTGAGTATCGATTCGGGATTTACCACGTCCAGGGTGGGATCAGCAGAATCTCGGACAAGATGGCCGAAATCGCGGAGCAGGAAGGGGCCGAGGTCCGTCTTAACTCATGTGTCCGGGAGGTTCTGAGCGAGGGATGGGAGACCAGTGGGGTCCTGCTTGAATCGGGAGAGGTTATCAAGGCCGACGCGGTGGTCCTCAATGCTGATTATGGTCACGCTGCCACCCGTTTGTTGAACGGGCACAACGTATCCGAGGAGAAAATGCGGCGGAAGGGCTTTTCCTGTTCGACTTTCATGCTCTACCTCGGACTTGATACACTCTACCGGGATGAACCCCACCACCAGATTCTCTTTGCGAATGACTACCACCGGAACGTGAATGAGATTCAGGAGGAGCGTACGGTTTCGCAGGACATGTCGATCTACGTCAGGAATTCTTCGATAACGGATCCCCTGGTGGCCCCGGAGGGCCATTCCAATCTTTATGTCCTGGTCCCGACCATCAACACACGCCATGAGATAGACTGGACGGGGATGCAATCGGCCTACCGGGACAAGGTGCTTGACCGGATAGTGGCACAGACCGGAATGAAGGACCTGCGGGACCACATTGTGGAGGAACGGATTATCACTCCCCAGAACTGGGAGGAAGATGGTTCGATCTTCATGGGAGCAACCTTCAATCTCAAGCATACCCTCAACCAGCTCCTCTATCTGCGCCCTCACAATCGTTACAGCAAGTTCCGCAATCTTTACCTGACTGGTGGAGGAACCCACCCAGGAAGTGGGTTGCCGACCATCTACGAGTCAGCGCGTATCAGCTCGAACCTGATTTCCGAGCAGTTTGGGTCGACATACGAACCGGTGGATCTGACCACCCCCGTTCTTGCAGCTAGTCGTTGAGGGCGGGCTAGGGTAGTGCCGTGGCCAGAGGGTGACAGATTGCCGCGCAAAGCCAGCTTGGGTTGGGAGCGGTGAAGATCCCGGATTTATTTCTGGCAGGCAGGGAGGGCGCTTTGTAGCGTCGCGCGCCCTGAATCCAAGTGCTTCAGGGCATCAAACAGTCTCCTGTTACCATGCCAGACCACTTCCCCAACGTCTCAAAGATTGAATTTGAAGGGCCGGATTCGGACAATCCGCTCGCGTTTCGACACTATAATCCGGACGAACTGGTCGCCGGGAAAAGTATGAAGGAGCACCTGCGTTTCGGTGCGGCCTACTGGCACTGCATGCGAAATCCGCTGGGAGACCCTTTCGGAGATGGAACGGCTCTCATGCCCTGGGACGATGGGAGCGATTCCCTGGAAAACGCCCTTGCCAGGGTCCCGGTGTTCTTCGAATTCCTGGAAAAGTCCCAGATTGATTATTACTGTTTCCATGACCGGGATGTTTCTCCGGAGGGAGCTAGCTGGGCGGAGACCCATTCGAATCTGGAACGGGTGGCCCAGGAGCTCAAGGGTGCCCAGGATGGGAGCGGGAAGAAACTTCTCTGGGGGACCGCCTGCCTTTTTGCTCACCCGCGTTATGCCCAGGGAGCGGCGACCTCGCCCAGTGCCGATGTCTTTGCCTACGCGGCAAGTCAGGTGAAGCACGCTCTTGAAGCGACTCATGCCCTCGGGGGTGAAGGTTATGTTTTCTGGGGAGGACGGGAAGGCTATGCCTCTCTCATCAATACCGATATGAAGCGGGAGCTCGATCACCTTGCCCAGCTCCTTCACTTGGCAGTTGATCATGCCAAGAAGATAGGATTTACCGGACAATTCTATATCGAGCCCAAGCCCCGGGAGCCTTCCACCCACCAGTATGATTCAGATGCCGCAGCCTGTCTTAACTTCCTCCGGGAGTATGACCTGCTGGACCACCTGAAGCTGAACATCGAGACCAATCATGCTGAACTGGCCGGTCATACGATGGAGCATGAACTGGACGTAGCCTCCGCTGCCGGAGCCCTTGGGTCCATTGATGCGAACCGTGGGGACCAGTTGATCGGTTGGGATACCGACCAGTTCCCGACTAATATTTATCTCTGTAGCAACATCATGCTGCGGGTCCTGAAGATGAACGGTGGGCAGGGCTTTACGACCGGCGGCCTGAACTTTGATGCCAAGAGACGGCGGGAATCGCACCTTCCAGAGGACCTTTTCCATGCCCACGTGGGAGGGATGGATGCATTCGCCCGGGGACTCAAGATTGCAGCGAGAATTATTGAAGACGGCCGATTCGAGGAATTCGTGAAGGCTCGTTACGGGTCCTTCGACAGCGGGGTGGGAGCGGAAATAGAATCCGGATCCACTGACCTCGACGCCTTGGACTCATACGCCCTGGGTATAGAGCCCCCGGTTCTGGAGAGCGGGCGTCAGGAAATGCTCGAGAATCTTCTTAATGACTATCTCTAGGAAGACGAGAAGGGTGAATAATTCCCGCCATATTGAGTGGCGCGGATGATTCACACGGGAAAAACCCAAAAAATCACCGGCAAATCCTCCGCGCCACTACTAGCTACACGGCATTAGATAGCACCTGCCGTGCCAACCGGTCTTCGAAACTGTGAATAAAATGCCAAATTGCGATGGCCGCCGAACAGGGGCGCAGACTGGGGAGGTGCTCTCGGGCCGTATCAGCTGCGATTTACAGTCCGGTGTTGTTTCCCTGAATGGAGCCTCGGGGGTAGCTTACTGATAAGAACGATGGCAAAGGTCCTTGGTCTAGATTCCTCCACGCAGAGCGTGTCTGCGGTGGTCCTGGATACGGTCGCCGGTTCGATCATTCACGAAGAGTCAGTCGGTTTTGGGGAGGACTTGCCGGATTATGGCCAACCGTCCGGTTTTATTCCGGGGGGAGACGACGGGGAGGTGCACAGTGACCCTTTAATGTGGCTCGATGCCCTTGAGCTATTGTTTGAGCGCCTGGCTGCCAGTGCGGTTGATTTGTCGGAGATTTCGGCTGTTGCCGGGTCCGGCCAGCAGCACGGAAGCGTGTATCTCGATGAGTCCTTTGCCGATACCGTGCAGCATCTCGATCCGGGGCAAACCCTCAAGGCGCAGATCCTCTCCCATCTCACCCGGCAGACCGCGCCGATCTGGATGGATACCTCTACGAGTGCGGAGTGTGTCGAGATTGCGAAGGCCGTGGGTGGTAATGCCGAGGTCTGCAGCCGGAGTGGATCTGTTGCGATCGAGCGCTTCACCGGTCCCCAGATCCGCCGCTTCGCTAAAATGAGTTACGATAGCTGGGAGCTTACCGGGGTGATTCACCTCGTGAGTTCCTTCATGGCGTCAGTCCTGGCGGGGAAGAGCGTAGCCATTGATTATGGAGATGGTGCGGGAATGAACCTGCTGAATCTTGCATCGGGGGATTGGGACGATGAGTTGCTTGGGGCCACTGCCCCGGACCTGAGGGAGAAGCTTCCTCCTGCCCGGCCCTCAGCCACGGTAGCAGGGAAGGTCAGCCCTTTCTTCGTTGAGAAGTATGGTCTCAACCCGGAGTGTGACGTGATTCTCTTCTCCGGGGACAATCCATGCAGCCTGGTGGGAATGGGTGCCTCCAGTCCGGGCAAGGTGGTGATCAGCCTGGGGACGAGTGACACCCTTTTTGCCGCCATGCCTGAGCCACGCACCGACCCGAATGGCTTTGGACATGTCTTTGGGAATCCCATGGGTGGATTCATGAGCCTGATCTGCTTTCTGAACGGTTCGCTCGCGCGGGAGAGAGTGAAGGAGGATTATGGCTTGGAATGGTCGGATTTCGACCGGATTGGGCTGGCTCGAACACCAGCAGGGAATGAGGGGCGTGTGATGCTTCCATTCTTCGGCCCGGAAATCACTCCCCGGGTGGATTCCGCTGATGCGGTATATCACGGATGGGCCGATAAGCAGCGGGATCCGGCATCTGTGGTGCGGGCTCTGCTGGAGGGGCAGTTCCTCAATATGAAAATCCATTCCCGCTGGCTGGGGGTTTCCCCGGAGAGCATTTATCTTACCGGCGGAGCTTCCGAGAATGATGGGATTGCCCAGACTGTGGCCGATGTCTTCGGGGCTCCAGTCTCCCGGTTGAGTGTGGCCGGGTCCGCTGCACTGGGGGCCGCCATCCGGGCTGCCCATGGAGGCTGTGGAATCCCACTGGAAGAGCTGGAGTCGGCATTCTGCCAGCCGGAGGCGGATTCTACGGTGACTCCCGGAGATGGGACGGAGAAAATCTATGAGGAATTGGAGCAAAAGTGGGTCTCAGCCTTGCACGAGGCCTTTTCGCTCCCTAATGACTGAACGCAATAAGCAACCAGATAAACCGATGGCACGACCAGTAACACTCTTCACCGGCCAGTGGGCCGACCTTTCTCTCCCCGATCTCCTGCCCAAGGTAAAGGACATGGGCTACGATGGAGTCGAACTCGCCTGCTGGGGCGATCATTTTGATGTGCAGCGAGCACTCAATGAAGATGGCTACGTCGAGGGGCGTTGGGAGCTTCTCCAGCAGAACGACATGGTCTGTTATGCGATCTCAAACCATCTGGTTGGTCAGGCGGTATGTGATAATATCGATGAGCGGCACCAGTCGATTCTCTCGCCGTCTGTCTGGGGCGATGGTGACCCGGAAGGAGTAAGGCAGCGTGCGGCCCAGGAGATGATCGATACCGGCAGGGCTTGCCGGAAGCTCATCGATGCGGGGGCGTCCTTTATGGCGGATAAGCCAGCGGGCTCCGGACGAGCGGTAGTCAATGGGTTTACCGGATCCAGCATCTGGCACTCGATTTATGCCTTTCCCCCGACCAGCCAGGAATACTACCAGAAGGGGTTCGATGATTTCGGTAACCGATGGAAGCCGATCCTTGATGAGTTTGATGCAGTCAACGTGGACTTCGGGTTGGAGGTTCACCCGACCGAGATCGCCTTTGACATCGCATCGTCCTCCCGGGCCATCGAGGCCGTGGATGGTCATCCGCGTTTCGGATTCAACTACGATCCGAGCCATCTCGGCTACCAGGGAGTTGATTACGTGAAGTTCATCCGCGATTTCGCAGACCGGATCTTTCACGTGCACATGAAGGATGCCTGGTGGGGTCATGGTGATGGTACGGTGGGTGTCTTTGGTGGACACACCGACTTTACCGATGCACGACGTTTCTGGGATTTCCGATCGGTGGGGCGGGGTGACACGGACTTCGAGGAAATCATCGTGGCCCTGAATGACATTGCCTATGCCGGACCGCTTTCAGTGGAGTGGGAGGATGGCAGAATGGATCGTTTCCACGGGGCCGCGGAAAGCTGTGCCTTCACCAAGGATCTCGATTTCGCGCCCAGTGATGTGATCTTCGACTCGGCCTTCGACAAGGAGAACCAGTAATTTCCAACCGCGTTTCAGATCATGGCAACAAAGGTAGGGGTCATTGGAGCTGGAGGCATGCTCCAGTATCATGCTCCCGGGTTCCAACAAGGTGGGGGCGAACTGTCTGCCATTGCGGATGTGAACCGGGAAGCGGCGCAGGCGTCGGCAGATAGCTGGAATATCCCCAATGTTTTCGGGGATACCGGGGAGTTTCTCGAGTCAGATATCGATGCGGTCAGCATCATTGTTCCCAATAAGTTTCATGCACCGCTTGCCATTCAGGCTCTGGAAGCAGGTAAGCATGTCTTCTGCGAGAAGCCTCCGGCCCTTAATGCAGCTGAGGTCGAGGAGATGATTGCTGCAGCTGAAAAGGCGGGGAAGGTGCTCATGTTCAACTTCAACAACCGGGCCCGGCCTGAATCCCAGGCCATGATGAAGTTGATCGCGGATGGCACGGTGGGCACGATCAATTCTGCCCAGTCGCAGTGGATTCGCCGGACTGGGATCCCGGGCTTCGGAGGCTGGTTTACCACCAAGGAACTATCAGGCGGAGGCCCGGTCATTGATCTGCTGCACATGATTGACCTGGCTCTGTATTTCATGGGCTACCCCGAACCGGCGCATGTTCTGGGGCAGACCTTTGACGACTTCATCACCGACAAGGGGTTCAAGGGTCCATGGGGAATTCCTGACAATGCGGAGGGGAAGACGGACGTGGAAGCTGCTGCGCACGGACTGGTGACCTTCAAGAGTGGACAGGTTCTCAGCCTGCGGAATTCCTGGGCGGAAATGATCGAGCGGGAAGTCGTCTCGGTCGTGTTTCAGGGAAGCAGGGCCGGAGGGAAGGTCGAACGTCTCTTTGGAAGCGATGGACTTGACGAAACCGCGATAGATTCCTGCGAGCTGTATGTGCAGGAGGACGGTAAATCGGTTAACCGAAGTATTGAAACGGAGCCTTGTGAAGACATGGGGCGGATTGCTTCCGCGGCTAACTTCGTGGAGACCATTGAGGGGAAGTCCGAGCCCTTGAATACTCCCCAGGAAGCTCTCAAACTAATGCAGATTATCGATGCCCTCTATGAGTCAGCTGACTCGGGCGCCCCGGTTTCCCTCCAAGATTAATCTGCGCCTGCTAACATTTCACAACCAACAAGATACTCCTCATGGCACTCAATAGAAAACTTCGTATGGGAATGGTTGGCGGGGGGCGCGGTGCGTTCATTGGCGCCGTGCACCGCATGGCGGCCAACCTTGATGGCAAGATTGAACTGGTGGCGGGGGCGTTTTCATCCGATCCCGAAAAATCGAAACTCAGTGGGGAGGACTTTTTCCTGGATCCCGACCGTGTCTACGAATCCTACCAGGAGATGGCGGAGAAGGAGTCAGCCCGGGAAGATAAAATCGATTTTGTCACTATTGTGGTTCAGAATCACCTGCACGTTCCGGTAGCCAAGGCCTTCCTTGAGGCCGGATTTAATGTGATCTGTGACAAGCCACTCTCCAGTAACCTGGATGACGCGAAGGAATTGCAGCAACTCGTGCATTCCAGTGGAAAGGTCTTCTGTCTTACGCACAACTACACCGGATACCCAATGGTGAAGGAGGCCCGGCGGATGGTTCAGGATGGAGAACTCGGTCGACTTCTCAAGATTGTCGCAGAATACCCTCAGGGTTATGCAGTAGGAGACGTGGAAGGGGACGGGCAGGGCCAGATTTCAAACTGGCGGGCCGACCCTGCGATTGCCGGGGCCTCGAACTGCATGGGCGACATAGGAACCCATGCCCATAACCTCGTGCGGTATATCTGCGGGGTTGAAGTAGATGAGCTGGCTGCTGAATTGTCTGCCTTCATCCCGGGGCGTGAGCTGGACGATGATGGTAACTGCCTGGTTCGTTTCACGGATGGGGTGAAGGGCATCATCTATGCCTCCCAGATTTCGAATGGAGACGAGAATAATCTCAACATCCGTGCGTATGGGACAAAGGCCTCCATTGAGTGGCATCAGGAGGATCCCAATGAGCTGATTGTGAAATATGCCAATGCCCCACGGAAAACCTATCGCCGCGGCAATGACTACGTGGGAGAAGCGGCATCGGCAAACTCGCGGACCCCATTCGCGCATCCGGAAGGATTCATCGAGGCCTTTGCCAACGTCTACCTTGCAGCTGCCTCCGCGATCGCGGACCAGGTCGAGGGCAGCAACCCGCCTGCGGGGGGATACGATTTCCCGACCGTAGACGACGGGGTGGCGGGCAATGCCTTTATCAAAGCCTGCGTGGAGTCCTCGCAGAACAACGCGGCTTGGACCAGGTTGGACTTGTAGCGCTGCAAACAGCGTCTGGGGACACTTGGGGTCCATCTGGGGGGGCAGGGTCCTGCGATTGAAGGATTGCGGTGTTCGATCCGGTTCTCTACCATGTACCGATTACCCACATCATCATGAAACAGAAACTGTCTCTTCTCCTCCCGATTTTCCTTGCGGCGACCATGGTTCCTCTGGCCATTGGCCAGAAAGATGGCAAGCCCAAGGGCAAAAATGCCGACAAGATTGCTCCCAGCCTGCCGGAGAAGGCCTTTGCCGAGGCCAAGAAGAAACGCAAGCTGCTCGTCTTCTCGCGCACTACCGGTTTTCGTCACGGGTCTATTCCAACAGGCCTGACCGCGATGAGGATGATGGGGGAAAAGACCGGTGCGTTTGAAGCCATCCTGAGCGACGACCTGGATAACTTTGAGAGTGACAGAATCAACGAGTTTGACGCGATCCTCTTTCTTAATACGACGGGTGATCCTTTCATGGAGAAGGGAAAGCCGGATGCCCAGGCACGCTCCGAAAGATTGCAGAAGAACCTGCAGGATTTCGTGAAGGGCGGAAAGGGTTTCGCTGGATTCCATTCGGCGACCGATACGCTGAAACCGAGAGGAGGAAAGACCCCGGAATACTCCAAGATGATTAATGGCGCCTTTGATGGACATCCATGGGGAGGGGGCAGCAATGTGACCATTGCGGTTGAAAAAGGTCAGGAGAAGCACCCTGTCGTCGCGCACCTCAATGGCGAGAGTCTGAGTTTCAAGGAGGAGATCTACCAGATGCGTGACCCATACGATTCCAGCCAAGTGCAGATGCTGCTGCGCCTTGACCTGGAGAAGAGTGACAAGAAGAACCTCAAGCGCGCGGATCGTGATTATGGTGTGGCCTGGGTGAGGAAGTGGGGTGAAGGTCGCGTGTTCTATTGCTCACTTGGGCACAATGATGCGATGTATTGGCATCCGGAGGTCCTCAAGGTCTATCTCGGAGGGCTTCAGTATGCCCTGGGGGATTTCGATGTTCCGTCGAAATAGAGCCCCGGAGACAGGTATATCCAGTTTCGGGATTCCGTTTTTCAAGGAGCCCGTGGCCGCGGCCACGGGCTTCTTCCTGTCTCCGCAGCTGCCCCGTTGCCCGTTAGAGTGGAGGTGTCTGCGCCCGTGGGGCTCTAAACGCCTTCGCGGTTCAAGTCTGAAATGGCTTTTGGAGCCTTAAAAAACGGGGTTTTATCCTGCCAGATCCTTCCGGACTTACTTAGATTCTGAAGCTTGTGAAAAATTTCACAAACCGCTTGTGAAAAATTTCACAAAGTACTACAGTTCCCCAAGATAAGCCCATGGCCAATTTCTTCCCGCGTTGGACGAATATCCTACCGCTCAAGATCGCGGTCTGTCTTGGGGTGGCTGGAGCTGGAGTAGTAGTAGGATTCACCTATTACGCGACTCCCAAGGCTCAAAGAGTTGGCTACATGCCGGCACAGCCCATTCCCTATGATCACGCCCTGCACGTGAACCAGCTTGGGATGGATTGTCGCTATTGTCATAGCTTCGTGGAGCATTCGGGGCACGCCAATGTCCCATCCGCCAGCACCTGCTGGAATTGCCACCAGCATGTAGCCAAGGATAGTGAGAAATTGCAGCCCCTGCGACGGGCGTTTGACAAGGATTACGAGAATTTTGACGGGGAACCGATCAAGTGGGTGCGCGTCCACAAGAATCCCGACTATGTATTCTTCAACCATTCGGCTCATGTGAACCGTGGGGTCTCCTGCGAGTCCTGTCATGGTAAGGTTAATGAGATGGAGGTTGTCTATCAGGCTGAATCTCATTCGATGGGCTGGTGCTTGGACTGCCACCGAAATCCCGAGAAGCATCTCCGCCCGCTGGAAGAGGTTTTCAATCTGGATTATGACGCAGAGGAGTGGTTAGCCGCCAACCCAATGAAGCATCCCGATACCGGGGATCCCCTTAAGACGCAGAAGGATCTGGGTCTCTACCTGAAGGAGCACTGGAATATCAAGGCGAAGGAGAGTTGCTCGACCTGCCACCGCTAGCCCATGAGTAAACGCATCTTCCATCACCCTGAGGTTCATCCCGATGAATCGGGGGTCACTTCATGGCGCAGTGTTGGCGAGTTGGAACGGACCCCTGCCTTCAGAGCTCATCTTGAGCGGGAATTTCCTGAGGGATCCGGCCATCTCAGTGAAGAGGACCAGAAGGCGACACGGCGCAGCTTCATGAAGTTGATGGGCGCTTCCTCGGCCCTGAGTGGGCTCACCCTGGTTTCCTGCCGTCGACCGGAATCCTACATTGTCCCCTATCGGAAGGCTCCGGAGTGGGTCATTCCGGGCAAGCCGCTCTACTACGCTTCCACCCGTCCCCGGGCCGAGGGATCAGTTCCCTTGATTGTGACAACTTATGAGGGACGACCCACGACCCTGGCCCCAAATGGGGACCACAACGACGGGTGTGGTGCTGATGCCCTGACTCACGCCTCGGTCCTCAATCTCTACGACCCCAAGCGTTCGCGCGATTTCCTCAAGAGCGGAAAGAAGGCCAGCCAGAAGGAATTTGAAGGCGTTTTTGGGTCCCTTGCGCGGGGGGGCGGGAAGCTTGCCATTCTGGTAGGTGAAGACGACTGCCCGACTCGAAACCGGCTGATTGAAGAGATCGGACAGGCATACCCGGGATCGAGGTTTTACAGCTATGAGGCCTTGCGTGGGGAGGCTCGGCGTAAAGTTCAGGACGAGGTTTTCGGGAGTGGCTCCCAGACCGTGGTGGACTTTTCCAAGGCAGACCGGGTCTTATCCCTCGATTGTGATTTTCTTGGAATCGATCCTGCTGGAAGTGCTTCTGATTTTTCAAGGAAGAGGCAGGGTGGGGGAGAGGATTACCGTCATGATATCTCTGCTGAGGCCATGAATCGGCTCTACATGGTCGAGACGGCATACAGCCTGACTGGAGGGATGGCCGATCACCGGATGCGTGCCAGACCAAGCCAGATGGCAGGGATCGCTGCGCAGGTTGCCGCAGAACTTGGGGTGGAGGTTGCGGGATACCAGGACGGCGGTCTATCAGATGCCGAGAAGAAGGCATTGCTGGGCAGCGTCAAGACTTTCGATGCCTGGATCAAGGCCTGTGCGGACGATCTCAAGGCTCATGAAGGAAAGGCTGTTGTTCTTGCCGGTAGCCGGCATGGCGAGGATCTTCAGAGGATCGTAATCGCCATTAACAGGAAGCTGGGCTCTTACCGCGGACCGGTGGTGGTTTACGAGACCGGACGGGCAGGGCTGGGAACAATCGAGGACTTCGAAGCAGATGTGGATTCCGAGACTACGGTCCTCCTTCTGGGGCCTTCCAACCCGGTGTACGAAAGACCGGGTGGTAAGTTCGGCAGGTTGTTGAACAGGGCCCGGTTGAGTATCCACCTGGGACTGAGAACCGACGCCACCGCGCTTGCCTGCGACTGGCACATTCCCGCCGCTCATTATCTGGAGAGCTGGGGAGATACGCGGACCTCCACGGGAACATTGTCTCTGGTGCAACCGATGATTCTCCCTCTCTATGGGGGGTTCTCGGAGCTTGAGATTCTTTCCCAGTTGATCAGCTGGAAGAATTTCGACTGGGCGAGCCTTGAAAACGATAATCCCGAGGAAAAGGTTCAGCCACCTGTCCTGATCGCCGGGGAGGGCCCTGCCAAGGCTCCATCTCCAGCTATGGCCGAAGTGCGTAAGACTTTCGCATTGCCTGAGAATGCTAATGACGATGGAGATGCCGCGTGGAAGGAAGCTCTGAAAGATGGGTATCTGCAGAGCAGTTCCTACCAGACAGTAGATGCGGAAAAGGCGAGTGACCCGAAGGCTAAGCTCAGTTCCGCAAGGCTACAGGGTATTGAGGTTAACTTGCTTGCCGACGCCTCGGTGTGGGATGGGCGTTATATTGATAACGGGTGGCTGCAGGAGGCCCCAGATCCCATTTCCAAGCTTTCATGGGACAACGCAGCCCTCGTTTCTCCGAAGACAGCCAAGAAACTGGGGGTCTACGAGTCTGTTGAGCAGTTAGAGCCTGAAACAGATATTCCGCTGCTTGGTAAGGTGAAGAACGCGCCCAAGCCTTCCATTGATGAGGGGAAGAATGCCAGGGCGCCAATGGCCTTGATCAAGACCAATGCCGGGCGCATGGAAATTCCCGTTCTGGTGGCTTTTGGACATGCAGATGACTGTATTTCGATCGCAGTAGGCTATGGACAGGGGGCTTCGGACAGGCGGGATGGGGTAGAAGTAGCAAGTGAAGGGGACCCCTACGCTCCCGTTGGCCTGGTTGGGATCAATACCGGCTTTAATGCATACCAGTTGAGGGCTGATGCCTCCTTCAACGCCGAAGCCACGGGAGTCACCAGGATCAAGGAGCGCTATCCAGTCGCCCTGGTTCAGGAGCATAACGCCATGAACGGGCGGGCTCTTGCACGGGAGGTGTCCACCAGGGAGGTCGAGCACCATGGGCACAAGGTTTCTTTCGAGGAACAGGTCGCAAAGGTGCGTGAGCAGGGACCGGTTGATTCGCACGCTCCGGAAAATGTCTCGCTGTATAAACGCCGTGGATCCAAGACCTGGGAAAAGGACGTCGATAAGCAGGAAGATCTCATCAGTGACAAGATCCACCAGTGGGGGATGACTATTGACCTCAACACTTGTGTTGGGTGCAACGCCTGTCTGATCGCCTGCCAGGCGGAGAATAACATCCCGATCGTGGGCAAGGAGCAGGTTGCCATGGGTCGTGAGATGCACTGGGTCCGTATGGATCGTTACTTTGCAGCTCCCATGGAGGAGATGGATGAGAAGACCCACAAGAAGATGCCTACTCCCGAATGGGTGCAGGACAATCCCGAGATGGTCCCGCAACCGGTTTCCTGCATGCAGTGCGAGAACGCTCCCTGTGAGACGGTCTGCCCGGTGAATGCCACGGTTCACAGTGAAGAGGGGCTCAACACCATGGCCTACAACCGCTGTATCGGAACCCGTTATTGCGCCAACAACTGCCCCTACAAGGCGCGGCGTTTCAACTATTTCGATTACAACAAGCGCAATCCTCTTGTTGATCACAATCTTTACAAGGGGCCCTTCGGGGAAACCCAGGTGGGAACGGCCCCCCATCTCCAGAGAAATCCCAATGTCTCGGTGCGCATGCGCGGGGTGATGGAAAAGTGCACCTATTGCGTGCAGCGCCTGGAGAGCGCCAAGATCAAGCAAAAGCAGATCGGGCGGGAAAAGACACTGCGTGCGGGAGTCAAATCTACCGAGGTTGAGATCAAGCCGGAAGACCTGCGTGTAAGGGCAGACTCAATCAAGGTGGCATGCCAGGATGCCTGCGAAGCAAATGCGGTCAGTTTCGGGAACCTCCTGGACAAGGAGGACGCCCAAGTCTGGCGGGCGAAGTACAAGGGGGAGAAAAAGAAAAAGAATGGCATAACCGAGCTCATTCACAATCCGCGGAATTACGACGTCCTCCAGTATATCGGAACCGCTCCTCGAACCAGTTACCTGGCTCGTGTGAAGAATCCCAACCCCGCCATGCCTGATGCCGCCTACCGCGGCCTGGCAACGATACACACCGGTTGATCCCGGAACCTGATCACGATGGCAGACACCGCTACCAAGACTACGAGTGAGGCATCCGCGCCCCGGGAGGTGAAACTCCCGGTGCTGGAGCGGGAGAAACTCGTTCTTAACAAGCGTTCCTATCACTGGATCACGGAGCGGGTGTGCGGGATCATTGAGAACAAGCAGCCTGCAATCTGGTGGGCGCTTTTCATCCCGAGCCTGATAATGGCTGTTGTCGGGGTTGGAGGTGGCCTGATCTATCTGGTTACCACCGGGGTAGGGGTGTGGGGCAACACCAACCGGGTGATGTGGGGTTGGCCCATCGTCAATTTCGTGTTCTGGATTGGGATTGGACACGCAGGAACCCTCATTTCGGCCATTCTCTTTCTTACGCGGCAGAACTGGAGGACCTCCATTAACCGGGCGGCGGAGGCCATGACCATCTTCGCGGTAATCTGCGCCGGGATCTTTCCGGCCTTCCACGTGGGACGGGTCTGGATGGCCTGGTATCTCGCGCCTATTCCCAATGCCAACGCGATCTGGCAGAACTTCAAGTCCCCTCTGCTCTGGGATGTGTTTGCGGTTTCCACCTACTTTTCGATCTCACTGGTATTCTGGTTTCTCGGGATGGTTCCCGATCTGGCAACCATCCGGGATCGGTGCAAGCGTGGCCTGAAGAAGGTTCTTTACGGAATCTTTTCTCTCGGATGGAGGGGGAGCAACAGGCACTGGAGCCATTACGAGATGACCTATCTTATTCTGGCAGCTCTCTCCACCCCGCTGGTTCTCTCGGTGCACTCGGTGGTGAGCTTTGACTTCGCCACTTCGATAGTGCCCGGATGGCATACTACCATCTTTCCCCCTTATTTCGTAGCAGGTGCGATCTTCGGCGGATTCGCCATGGTGCTGACCATCATGATCCCGGCCCGTTTTTTCTATGGGCTCGGTGACATGATCACGATGAAGCACATCGACAACATGGCAAAGATCATCCTGCTGACGGGAACGATAGTGGGATATGCCTATCTCATGGAGCTCTTCGTGGCCTTCTACTCTGGAGCCAAATACGAGATGGCAGCCTTTACCTACCGGATCACGGGCCCCTACTGGTGGGCTTATGTGGCCATGATGAGCTGTAATGTGCTTTCTCCCCAGCTCTTCTGGTTCAAGTGGTGCCGGGAGAACCTGTGGGTCGTGATGGGAGTCTGCATGGCAGTGAATGCGGGGATGTGGTTCGAGCGCTTCGTCATCATTGTGACGACTCTGGCTCGTGACTTCATGCCGGCCAACTGGAAGTATTATAATGCCAGCTGGGTTGATATGGGCCTGTTCCTGGGGACCATCGGACTTTTCACTGCTCTTTTCCTTCTCTTCCTGAGGTTCCTTCCCTGCATCAACATCGCGGAGGTCAAGTGGGCCAAGGAAGAGAGTGATGCGCACTACGATGACAAGAAGGGCCACCCGGATGAAGGAACGGTGGTGGAGTCTGCCTACCAGCATGAACTTGAGAAAGGAACCGCTGAAGTCTGATGAGTACCTCTGTCAAACGAGTATACGGTTATCTTGCCGAGTTTGAGAGTGCGTCAGCACTTTACAAGGCGGCAGAGAAAGTCCGTGATGCCGGATACCAGAAATGGGACTGCTACACGCCCTACCCGGTACATGGTCTCGATGGAGCAATGGGACTGAAGCGTTCCATTCTCCCTTATTTCGTTTTCTTTGGTGGACTTACCGGATTGGTTACGGCCTTCCTGCTGGCCTATGTCACCCAGGTGGGCATCTATCCGACCCTGGTGCAAGGCAAGCCCGCCAACATCTTTACCATTCCCGCCTTTTTCCCGGTGATGTTCGAGTTGACCGTGTTGTTCTCAGGGTTCACTGCGCTTTTTGCCTGCCTGGGGCTCTGCCAGTTGCCCCGCTGGAATCATCCGCTTTTTGCGAGCCGGCAGTTTCACCGGGTTACGGATGATGGTTTTTTTATCGGCATTGAGGCACGGGATCCGGGTTTCTCAGCGGAAGGGACCAGAGGCTTTCTGAGCGAGATCGGCGGGGACAATATCGAACTTGTCGAGGAGGACGAAAAAGCAAGCTGACCGCATGAAATACTTCTTCCTCGCCTTTATCGGTCTGATTGTCCTCACCATCGGAATCTTCGGGTTCCGGGGGAGCAAGTCGTCCAAGACCCCGATTGAAATTTTTCCGGACATGGACCGCATGGATTTTGTCAAGGGGCAGAAGCCCAGTGACTTTTTCCATGACGGCTTGGGAGCCCGTCTTCCTGTCGCGGGCACGGTGCCGCACTCCAGTGACGACGGGGTCTTTCCGGTTGAGTTCGGGGAAGGCCGTTCCGGGCACTACTACACAGGTGCGATTAATGATTATTTCGCCGCGGGACTCCCGCTTGAGGAACTTGGCCTGATTGGGGACGAGAGTCCGGTCGGTATGCAGACTCTCCTTCGTCGCGGCCAGGACCGATTCTCCATCTTCTGCGCGATCTGTCATGGGGATAATGGAGAAGGGACAGGAGTGGTGAGCAGATACATGGCCGCCAAGATCGCAAACCTCCACGAAGCGCGGTTTGGCTCCGAACAGTATCCCGACGGGAAACTTTATCACGTGATCACCCACGGACAGGGCCTCATGAGCGGCTACGGGGCCAGTATTCCGGTGCGTGACCGATGGGCGATTGTCGCCTACGTGCGTGCCCTGCAGGACTCGAAGAAGGAACCGGTTGCTGCAGCATCAGGCCCTGCTACGGGTGATAATGAAAACGGGGCGGGAGGCCCTTCGAATTGATTCCGGCATGGCACACGATCTAGTCACATCGGCAGATATCCCGGTTGAAGGCGAAAAGCTGGAAACCGACAAGCTGGGACGCATCAGAACGGTTTGTCTCGGGGTCTGCATTGTTGGCGGCATCTTCAGTCTGCTTGCTCTTTACGGGGCCTTCGGAAGAGAGATGCAGGGTTCCTACAGCTTTTCATGGCTCTATGGATTCTTCTTCTTCGTTACGCTGGCCCTTGGGGGTTGCTTCTGGACCCTCCTGCATAATGTCTCGAACTCTGGCTGGGGAGTTTCGGTGCGGAGGGTGATGGAAAACGTAGGCTACGTCTTCCCCTGGATGATTATCCCGGTCCTTCCAATTCTCCTGATCCCAGGTGTTCAGGAATTCCTCTACGAGTGGATGGAAAAGCACCGGGTAGCCAAGGAGGTTGCCGGATCAGCGAAGGAGGGCCTGCACCATGGGGAGACGGCTGATCATCTGCTTCATGGGAAGTACTGGTATCTCAATATCAATTTCTGGTATTTCCGGGTCGTCGCTTACTTTGCGCTGCTCGGCTTTGTTATTCACTTTCTGCGCAAGCTCTCGATCGACCAGGATACCGACCCCGAACCAGGGACAAGTCGCCTTAAGCGTGCCCGGTTCCACTCCTGCTGGGGGGTGCCTGTCTTTGCGGTGGTGCTTACTTTTCTGTCGATCGATCTGGTCAAAGGGCTCGACTACAAGTGGTTTTCCACGATGTGGGGGGTTTACGTCTTTGCCGGGAGCGCCCTCAACTCAATGGCGGTCATCATTCTCGTTACCATCGTGCTGCGCAGGATGGGATATATGAGAAATGTGGTTGGGCCTGAGCATGACCACCTGATGGGGAAACTAGCCTTTGCGTTCACGGTGTTCTGGGCCTATATCTCCTTCGATCAGTACTTCCTCTACTGGTATGCCAATATCACGGAGGAGACCCGCTATTACGTGCTGCGAAACACCGCAGGCTGGAACTACATCAGCATCATTCTGGTCTTCGGACACTTCGTGGTACCATTTCTTCTCCTTATCCGGCAGGATTTCAAGCGCAGGAATGGATACATGCTGATCGTGGCGATCTATCTCCTGGTCATGCACATGATCGATGTCTATCATATGATCATCCCCGAGCGTGGCCCGTCGGTTACCAAGATCCTGCACCCCGGGGATGCGGAGAAGTGGCAGTTGTGGATCAAGAGCTCCGGTCTCGGTGATATTGTGGCCTTCATAACGGTTGGATGTTTCTTCGTCTTCATTCTCCTGCGGAATCTTTCTTCCGCAGCGCTTTACCCGCACCGGGATCCGCGCATTCTTGAATCAGCCAACGTGCATAACTGATGGGCTCTGGAAACGATAATCCTCTCAAGCGCTTTTCCAGCTTCTGGCTGGGTCTGGCCCTCTTCGGGGCCTTTGGCCTGGCGAGTCTGGTGCTGGGTATTGGATTTACCAAACCCGGCGAAGACAGTTTTGACCGGATCAACGAGAAGCGCCGGGCTGCGATCAAGAGCGAAATTGAAAAGGCTCATGCCGGAGCACTGGAGGCAGTCGAGGGTAGTTTTTCCACAGTGGGAACACAGTTCCTTGAGACAGCGCCTGCGGGTGTAGAAAAGCCCGAGTTTGTTCTCCCTGGATCAGCCACCCAGAAAAACAAGGCCGCGGGTGGGTCAGGGGTAGTTGTTCCAGAGGGATTCCCAGTCGTGGCCTCTGATGCCCCCGTAGACCCTGCTGTGATGGAAAAAGGCAAACTGACCTTTGCGGTCTGTTCGGCATGTCACGGCCTCGAGGGGGAGGGAATGTATCACATCAACAAGACAGGTCCGCCACTGGCGGGGTCGGAGTGGGTGACAGGCCCGGTGGCTAACCTTATAGCAATTCAGTTTCGTGGTTTGAATGGGCCGATTGAAGTAAAGGGTGAGACATATACCCCGGTTGCCCCCATGGCTCCGTTGCCCCTGGATAACGATTCCATTGCAGCAGTGCTTACCTACATCAGGAACAGCTTTGGTAACAAGGCTTCCCCCGTCACCCCGGAGCAGGTTGAAGCAATGCGAGGGGAACTGGGAAAACCGATGCTGAGTCCAGCAGACCTGCTTCCTCCTGTTCCAACTCCGGGAACGACGCCGAATTAATCCAACGAACGTATCTTCATGGGTTCTGACAGTGACAGCCAAACTAAGCTCCATGACGATATGGAGTTGCGGGCAAGGATTGACCGCTCGCTGAGGCATCCCGTGATGTTCTTTTTCGCCAGCGGGGCGGCCTGGCTCGCCGTGGCCCTCGTTCTCGGATTTATTTCCTCCTATCAGTCACACGACACGAGATTTCTTTCGGGAGTAGGATTTCTTAATTACGGGCGCGTTTATCCGGCGCATGTCAATGTCCTCATCTACGGATGGGGATGCCAGGCTGCCTTCGGGCTCATCGTCTGGCTAATGGCTCGTCTTTCACGCAAGGAGTGCACCTGTGCGGGAGTCATCCTGACCGCAGGCCACATCTGGAACCTCGGGGTTCTGGCCGGTATGCTTGGTATTCTCTCGGGCTATGGATCCGGCAAGCCCTGGATGGAGTTTCCATCTGCCATCTGGCCTCTCTTCCTGGTGAGTTACTTCTTCATAACGGTTTGGTCCTTCATCCAGTTCCGCTGCAGCGAACCGGGCAAAACCTATGTGGCCCAGTGGTATCTTCTTGCTGCTCTTTTCTGGTTTCCATGGGTCTATCTGACCGCGCATCTCTTTGTTTTCGTTTTCAATGGGCACCCTGTGATGGCCGCCGGTGTCAACGCGTGGTTCAAATACGCCCTTATCTTCCTGTTCTTCACCCCGGTGGCCCTGGGGACCTCCTATTATCTGGCTCCCAAGGTCACGGGTCGACCGGTTTACAGCTATCCGCTTGCACTTTTCGGTTTCTGGGCGCTGGCAATCATTGGCCCGTGGGCAGGCATGCAGAAACTGGCAGGTGGTCCTCTGCCGCAGTTCATGCCTTATGTCGGGGCCGCGGCTACGGTCCTGATCCTCATTCCGGCCCTTGCGGTTGGGGTCAATATCCTGATGACCCTGCGAGGGCATGAGGCAGAGGTGGGCGCCAGCCCGTCGCTACGCTTTACGGTTGCGGGGATTGCCTCCTTCCTGGTCCTTGGTCTGGTCGGGATGGGACTGAACACTCCATCGATACTGAAGATGACCCAGTTTTCCCTTACCGGATACGGATTTGAGATTCTCGCGATCTATGGCTTCTTCAGCATGTGCGCGTTTGGCGGAATCTATTTCATCGTGCCCCGGGTCACTCGTCGCGAGTGGCTTTCGCGTCGCTTCATCGGCTGGCACTTCTGGCTCACGATCTACGGAATAGCCACGGTGGTGGTGTGTTCGATAATGGGCGGACTTTTCCACGGGGCGGCCCAGGAGGCCTACAACAGCGCGTGGCAGGATGCCGCCAAGATCAGTTATGCCTATACGGTAGGAACCACGGTCGCCTGGGGACTGATATTGTTCGGAAGCCTGTTCTTCCTCCTGCACCTTCTTTTAATGTGGGCCCGTCTGGGACGTCGAAGCCAGCATCCTACTCTTCTCCAGGGGGAGCACCATGGGGAATCTCCTCATGGACCGGAGGACGATCTCGATAAACTTCATACTGCGGAAGCCTGACCCGATGACCTTCAAAGCCTTTATCCTGGCATTGGCACTGAGTTTTGGTGTCCCGTGGCTCCTCATTATCGTGGTGCCCTACGGGAAGATGCGTAATCTTGAGGCGGTCCACTTTGAAATGGACAGTGACGGACGGGATGAAGTTTATGTCCCGCGCCGGTCCGGACGTATCACCACGGGATCGGCGGTGTATGGGGCCAACGGGTGCTATGTCTGTCATACCCAGCTGATACGGGCGAGTTACGCGGGGTCAGAGCTTGGTCGCCCTGACTGGGCTGGATTCCGTATCAAGGATGAGAACGGGGTAACCATCAATACAGCCCGGGAAACCACTCCCTATGATTACGTGGGTGAGTCGTTTGCTCATGTGGGAATCATGAGGGTGGGGCCTGACCTGAGCAACGTGGCTGGACGGATCCAGGGATACCTTGACGATCCTCTCACCAAGGCGGATTCCCCTGAGAACTGGCTATATCTCCATCTCTACAATTCCTCTTTTAAGACCAAGACCTTCAACAACGTTGCCGGCTGTCCCAGTCAGACCCATCTTTTCGAGGAGCGGGTGGTGCGTGGCCAGGGCAGTCCCGAGGCTGTGCCGGGAATCAATATGGATGGGGTGGAGGTATTGCCTACGGGCGATGCCAGGGCCCTCGTAAGTTACCTGCTCTCGCTCAGGAAAGATGACGCGGTGCCATATTCAATCAATTACAGCCGTGGAAAGAAAAAGGCTGAGTAACGGCTCAACTAATTAACTGATGGCGGATTCCAAGAAACCAGCTGACTCAAGTCGACCCGACTTGGAGGACTCCACCAGCGTGGTGGAGAGGCATGAGGGTCTGCTTGAACAGGGCGCGGCCCAGGCCCGGGAAAAGCAGGTGGCAGAGACTGGCATGGAGCCGGTTTCTCTCTGGGTTTTCGTTGCCAGTGCGGTGGTGCTGCTGGTTGCCGGAGGAGTCCTGGGTGCGGGAGGGAAACTTTTCAGCTACAATCCCCACCCTCAGGACTATACCCGCACTGAATTTGCGAGTGATGCCGATACCGGGCCGACCATCGGGCCCATCCTGACGGCGCTCAGCAAGCGCGGAAAGAACATCTATGCCAAATGCAGTGGTTGCCATGGGTCGACAGGGAATGGAGATGGCAACCAATTTCCTCCCCTGGCTGGTTCCGACTGGGTCACAGGCAGCACCGAGCGACTCGCCCAGATCATTCTCAACGGGCTCAGTGGGCCTATTGATGTAGCGGGCAAGACCTACAACGGCGTCATGCCCGCGCAGGCTCCGCTCACTGCGGCGGAACTGGCCGCTGTCATGACCTTCGTG
>Ga0163180_10000142_pt1 | contig 38502 bp, 28 predicted proteins | sample AtlANTMetagenome_2_FD_109647 | JGI IMG/M metagenome (GOLD analysis project Ga0163180, IMG submission 109647) | Marine eukaryotic phytoplankton communities from the Atlantic Ocean - Atlantic ANT 4 Metagenome | ecosystem: Environmental > Aquatic > Marine > Oceanic | place: North Atlantic Ocean...
CGCATGACCACCTCCGACACCGCGTGAGCGTCGAGGCTACCATAGGTTCAAACCCACAAAATCACATTTTCGCGATCTCAAAAACACGCCTCGGTTACGCTTGCTCAATGCGTGCCGCTGCCGTCATCCCCCCCTTCTTCTATCTGTTCGTGGCCATCGCCATTCTTTGGCCAGCCACTCAGATCGGCACCCACTGGGTCCCAGGCGGCCAGTGGACCGATGTATGGAACAGCATCTGGGCCATGGAGTTTGCGCACCAGTCGATTCTCAATGGCCATCTTCCATGGGTGGCCAACATGCTTGGACATCCTCATGGGGGGGCTGTTCTGTTACCCGACTTCTGGGGTGCCGTATTTGCAGTCCCGGCCGTCGGGCTTGTGGGGCCGGAGTCGGCGATGACGGCGTGGGTGACCATCCAATTGGCACTCACCGGTTGGGTGACTCATCTTTTCGCTCGAGACTGGCTTGAGACTTCAGGCCTGAAACGAGAAAACGCCCACCGCGCGAGTTGGGTGGCCGGAATCGGGCATATGGCTTCTCCCGTGATCCTCGCTGGCGCCCAGTGTGGAACTACAGAAGCGGTTTCGGGTGGGTGGTTGGCTCTCGCCGTTTGGTCCGTATGGCGGACAAACCACCATCGATCACGTCAAAGCACTCTTCTGGCTGGACTCGCGCTGTGGGCAGCCACACTGTCTGGCTGGTACACCACCGTACTCGCATTTTTGTTCGCATCCTGTCTATGCGCCGATGGTGCGCGAAAGGGTGGCGTAAAAGCCTTACTGCCCATCGGCTTGGGTTTGGTGTTTGCCATCCCCTTTGCCATGTGGACCCACTCCGTCCACACCGACCCCACCCACCTGGCCACTCGAGCCCCCGAAGTCCTCGACCGGATCCGTGCATCATTCGGCGCCGCTACGCCCTTGGGCATGATCTGGCCCATCGACGAAGCCAATATCGCCATCGGCTCCCCAAAAGATCTGGGGCAAGGGTATTTGCACACCGGGTATCTCGGTCTCACGCTTTTGGTTGCAGCAGCAGTCGGGGTCTTCAACCGGATGCACAGCACAGCGGTTTGGCTCACCGCAGGAGTCGCAGCAGCCATTCTCAGTTGGGGTCCCGGAACTCATGGTCAACTGCCCTATGCTCTCGTCGAACTCATCCCCGGTACAGACAGCCTTTCTTTGGTCTGGCGACTCGCCGGCGGAGCTGCTCTCACCGTCGCTCTCTTGGCCGCCGCGGCGTCCCGTGGAAAACCGCTCGTCGTAGCCATAATAATTGCTGCATTCTGCGCTGAAATCCGCTGGGTGTCCCCGGTTTCACAGGGTGTCGCCACATCAAACACCCAAAGCAATGCCGCACTATCCAGCCTGGCCGAAGCACCGCCCGGTGCTGTGCTGACACTCCCCATTCAACACCAAGCATTGTGGCTGCAAACCCAACACAAACAGCCCATCACGGGAAGCATCAATATGCGTCGCAGTCATGCGGCTCAACAATGGGTGAGTGCCAGCACATCCAACGAATGGTCTTCTTCGAAGCAAGACGCCCAAGCGCTGGGTATTCGCTACGTGGCCGTAAAACAGAGCCCTCTGCTCCAAGCCAGCCCTGATCGCCTCTTGGCTCATCGATTGTCCAACCAAGAAACTCCGATGGTTCGCGCAGGTCGCTGGGCAGTTTATAAACTTTGGTGATCATTCGGGGTGGGACATCCGGTGAGTTCTAGGGAATAATGGGCACAGGAGGGTCCATGCGTAGCTTGATCTCGGTTCTGCTTTTGGTGAGCGCATGTTCCGAGTACAAAATCGTGGATCCAGAGTCCGAATCCCACCCGAGCCTGACCGACGACACCGGCTCAACGGATGGGGCCAACGCGGACGAAGCGGGCGATACTGACGGGGATGGCGGCCCGCCGGATGATGGAACCTTTCCTCCCGACACGGACTCTCCCGATCCAGATGACGACCCCCCTCCGGACGAGGATCTTCCTCCGGACGAGGATCCGCCTCCAGACGAGGACCCACCACCCGATGACGACCCCCCTCCCGACACAGCAGAACCCCCAGCTCTGTGTGATCCCCTGGATGTGACCGATTCCGTGCTGATAGACGAAAGCTGCTTCACTGAGCCCGTCACCGGTACTCTGGATGTCGTGACGGAATGGTCAGAGACCGTTTTAGAAGGTTTCCCCGAATATTCTCAAATCATCAGCTCGCCCGCCGTCGGACAATTGACGGACGACAATGGCGATGGATTGATCAATGACGATGATATCCCTGACATCATTGCCAACTATGATGATTCTGGAACCGAAGACAGCGCCCACGGCGTATTGAGATGGGTCAGCGGCGATGGTTCCGAGAATCGGATCATCATCGATCGCTACGACGATGAATTTGGAGATCAGTTCTTTCCCTATCGGTACGCCAGCGTCGCTTTAGGGGATGTGAACGGCGATGGCCAACCCGACATCGTCACCCTAGCCGAACGCGTCAGTGGAGCCCCTCCCGACGACCCGGTCGATGATGGCCCTCCTCCCGACGACACCGACCACCCAGTATCTCCGCCACCCCCCCCCAGCGAGGGAGAGGGGCCCCCACCGCTTCCTTGCCATGTCTTGGCTGTCGACATTGATGGCACTGTCCACTGGGTGAGCGAGGACTTCGTCGATTGCGGAGGCCACGCACCGGCACTCGCCGATCTGGAAGGAGACGGCGATGTTGAGATCGTGGTGGGCTCAAGTATTTACGACGGGACCACAGGCGCTTTGGACTACATCGGTGACTTGGGGCGTGGCTATTTTGATTCCTACCCCGAAATCGGGATGATTCCTGCCATCAGCGACCTGGATGGCGATGGCACACAGGAGATTCTGGCTGGATCCACCATCTATGGGCCTGAGGCCGATGTGATTTGCAGTCGTGAAGATGTCACCGCAGACGGCTACACCGCCGTGGCCGACTTCAACGGCGATGGCATGGGCCAGGTGGTCGTTGTCGGCAATAACGTCGCCGCTGTCATGGACCATACCTGCACAGAGTCTGCGGAGTGGACCTTGCCTGGGGAGGGGACAGGGGGCCCCCCCACAGTGAGCGATTTCGATTCCGATGGCACACCCGAAATCGGGATCGCTACCGCCACCCATTACGCGGTCTACGAGGCCAGTGGCGAATTGCTGTGGTCCCATGAGGTGACAGATGCTTCGTCCCACGCCACCGGATCCACCGTCTTTGACTTCGAGGGCGATGGGCGACCCGAAGTCGTCTATGCAGACGAAACCCGATTGTGGGTGTTGGATGGGCACACCGGTGATGTGCGACTGTCCGACCCAGACCACACTTCTCGGACCCTTCATGAGTTCCCCGTTGTGGTCGATGTGGACAATGATGGAGAACCCGAAATCGTCGTTCCAAATGGGGGCGGCCACCATGGTGTAGAAAACACTGGGCTTTATGTGCTGGGAAGCGCAGATGGATCATGGTTGGGTGGAAGAACCACGTGGAACCAACACGCATACAACATTGTGAACATCCATACTGACCTATCGATTCCTGCGGTGCCCGAGCCCAACTGGCCCCTCCACAACAACTTCCGATCGGGTGATCTCAACCCGGTTTACGGCACCAATGCTCCCGATGCAGTGCCTCTGACACAGGTGTGTCTCGATGAATGTGAGCTGGGTCAAATCCTATTGGGCATTCGAATTGGAAATGGTGGTACTGCCGCGCTCCGACATGACCTGAAGGTCAGCATATATCGAGCCACAGAGCCAGAATGGACCATACTGGAAACACTCAATGTCAGTCCACCCATCTATCCAGGCGAAACATCGGAAGTGTTGAGTCTCACCATCGCCGCTGAAGATGCAGGAACAGAAGGTTTGGTGGTCCACGTCGACGATGCAGAAGGGACGGAAACTGTCCGTGAATGCAACGAAGACAACAATATCGTGCTGTTACCGGAAGCCGTCTGTCCTTGATCACTCCGGAGCCATCAAAATGATGTCGCCGCCGTCTGATACGGTGGAGCGTATCGAGATGGGCTTACCCCACGGCGCATCAAAAGGTGGGCTGGTCACTACGGTATCGACTTGTAGACCAATCACGTGACGGGCGGTCTCTTCCGATAGGTTGCCTTCCATCTGCATCCAATCATCCTCTTCAATCACCATACCGTCCTCCGACGGCAAGCAACCCAGGGCTTCAAAGGGCTGCTGTTCATCCATAGAACGATTGCGTGCCCAGACCGTTCGCTCCACCTGTACGGACTCACCTCGAACCACCGGCATCTCATCGAGATCACTCCATGCCAACGTGAGATCTTGATCTTGAGAATGCACCACACGCGTATCCTCTGGGATTGGATCCGTGATGACCAAATCCGGACCGACGGCAAATGCTTCTTCTACGGTAAATCCAGAAATCAAAACATCCTCCGCAGTAGGAAGATGTAAATCAAAAACCTGGCCGAATGGAAAGCTGTCCTGACTACACCCATCCCATTCGTATCGAACCGATCCAGTCTCCAGTTCAGTGGCGACCAAAACAATCAACTGCTCATCGGAGATCAAGTGGATTTCCGCCGCTGCGATTTCATCCCCCTCGATGGCCCAATTGTCTTCTGCACTGCCCACCTCTACCGGTCCCCCCGCATCTTCAAGGGCGGTATGGGCACAGTCCATGGGCTCTTCAGGAAGCTCGATAACGGTGCCGTGGGCTTCGCCATACGGAGCCATATCGTCCTCTTTGGGTTTCAACGTGCGAAGCGCTGCTTGGAGATGACACCGCCCCACCGATTGCCCCCAAGACGACCGCTGCAATGCGATGTCGAGTGAAAATTCGATGTCGGGCTCACCGGGATCCGATTCTGGGATGACTTTAGAAAAGCCCTGATCGGGCTCGCACCCCACCACCCAAATCAGAAAACAGCACAACCAGCCCAGTTGATATCGATTCAGAGTACCCACACTCGACGATACCAAATGAAACCCATCAACAATGCTGTCTCCATTCCATTTTCGAGAAGAACTCTCAAGCGAGATATGCACTTTGACCGGCTGATCGAGCCCGCTGAATCACACACTTTTATCAGAGCAGTTCATGACTATCCCCCCCTTCAAGACTCTCGTGTACGACGTCGAGGACTTCGTATGCACCGTGACGCTGAATCGCCCCGAAAAGCGCAATGCGCTCAGCGCCCAACTCGTGAACGAATTGATTGTTGCCATCGAAACAGCCCAGGATGACCCCGAGGCCCGTGTGATGGTTCTGACCGGATCCGGAGGCGCTTTCTGTGCCGGCGCGGACCTTTCCTTAATGAGCGGTGGGGGAGATGAAGATCCGGATATGCCTCAACGGGGCGGTTTCGTCGAGCTCAATATCGCGATGCGGGATGCAGGATTGCCGATCATCGCGCGTGTGGAGCGGTATGCGATGGCTGGGGCGTTGGCCTTGATTTGTGGAAGTACCTTCGTCATCGCCGAAGACACCGCCAAATTCTCAGCACCCGAGATCGACCGCGGTCTATTTCCGATGATGGTTCTGGCCTCTCTGTTCCGTACCGTCTCCAAACGCGATGGTTTGGACCTTGTGCTGACGGGCCGGAAGATCGATGCTCCTGAGGCCGTCAGGATGGGACTCATCAACCGCGCCGTACCGGCCGACCAACTGGACATCGAAGTGGCCGCCCTGGCTCAAACCATGGCGAGCAAACCCCCCGCAGCTATTCAATTGGGACTTGCGGCATACCACAAGCAAGAACAAATGGCCTTCGACGATGCCCTGTCCTTTTTGTCCGAGCAACTCATGGCCGTATTGAGCACAGAAGATGCACAAGAGGGCATCATGGCCTTCCTTCAAAAACGCCAACCCGAATGGAAAGGTCGGTAGCGCTCAACTGGGTAAACCATTTCAGCTGGGATAGTCTGTTTTAACCTATATTTTCGTTGAAATATTTCCCGGGCTGTGTTGTGCGAAATTGCTATTTTTTACTTGTCGCCGCAGTCGCTTGCACCGAAAACAAAGTCACCGACATCAGTGAGACCGCACTGGATTCGGGAGCCAGCACTGAACAGGACATAGACGCAGACGAAGACGCCGATGCAGACACAGACGCTGACGCTGACACCGATGCAGACACAGACACAGACGCAGACGCCGATGCTGACGCTGACGCCGATGCTGACGCTGACGCTGACGCTGACGCTGACGCTGACGCCGATGCTGACGCTGACGCTGACGCTGACGCTGACGCCGATGCTGACGCCGATGCCGACTCGGATCCTGTGGGAGACTGCGACTACACCGACCTTGGAAGCGTTTTAGGCTCAGGGGTAGCGGAAGGCTGGTTCGACTCAGGAGATGGCGACAACTTTTCTGGAGAATGTGGAGGAACGGAAGGTCTCGATCGCGCATTCCTATGGACTGCACCGCACACCGACACATTCTACTTCGACACCAGCGGATCAACCTTTGACACCGTGCTTCGGCTATTCAATCTGGATTGCGTAACGGAGTACGATTGCAACGACGACGGCATGGACGACCTGACATCCCTCGTCAGCGTGTCCATGATAGCCGGTGAAACAACATTAGTTGTAGTAGATGCCTATTCGTCCTCTCATTCTGGATTCTTTTCGCTAAGTATTGGCACCGTAGAACCCCACAGCGGATGGGGAGACGCCGATGCCGATGCCGATGCCGATGCCGATGCCGACGCCGATGCGGATACGGACATAGATGCAGACAGCGATTCGGACGCCGATGTGGGTGACCCGCCACCCGAAATAATTGGTTTGTCTCTATCGCCAGATCCGATCTACACCTTCAATCTATTGACAGCCTCGGCCTCTCATTCTGCAGGAACTCTTATCGAATGGGCCTGGACCGTAAATGGATTCAGCATCCCGGAGGCTGGAGACACTATCAACGGAGGAGAATGGTTCAGTAAGCACGACGAAATCATGGTCCGTGCAACCCCGTCTGATGGTGACACCAGCGGCCCGACGGTAAGCGCTACGATCACCGTTTCCAACAGTGTGCCCTCAGCACCAATCATCAATATTTCCCCTGAAGACCCAGTGGATGGAGACATGCTCGTCTGCGAAGTAACGAGGAATTCAGCCGACGAAGATCTCGATGCCATCTCATACTCTGCAGTTTGGACAAAAGATGGCACCGTCGTAGCGGGAAGCACGACTGTTTTCGACAGCGACACCAGCCCCGTCACCACAGCGGGAGAAAACTGGGTGTGTCGTGTGACTCCCAACGACGGCGATGAGGATGGGATTGCAGCAACCACTTCAACGACTATCTCGGAACCTGTGTTCACCGAGATCTGCACAGACAACCTATCTGCCCTTAGCGACGGAACCATAGAGGCCACGGGTCTCACCACTATCGGGGGTTGGGGGCCAGACCATCACCCCAGCGGCTTAGACGGTTTTTTTGTCTTCGAGGGCTATGAAAGCGCTCACTACGGGCGACACAGCTCACCGGGGAGCACGGCGTCGGGTCACATACTCGAGGACGAATGGGCAGGAACCGGCAACATCGTTTTTAACGGTCACCTCTATTACGTCGAAGATGACTCTGACGACTTAGTAAAGCAACACATTGAAACCGGCACCGAAGTCGCTCGAAGGCATCTGACCGATATCAGTACTGGAATGGTCGATGCGTACTTATGGGGAGGGCGAACGGCCATCGATTTCGACACCGATGGCGACCAAGTCTTTATGATTCATTCCTCTTCTGCGGCGGGGGGTAAATTCCAAGTCAGTCGTATCGACTCGGATTCACTGGCTCTCACCACCACCTGGACCGCCCCCTCAGGTCTAAAGGCGAACTACAGCAATGCGTTCATCGCCTGCGGCGTTCTATACGGTATTCCAGGCTTCGTATCGGATACCACCATTGACTATGCTTGGGAGATCGGAACCTCCAGCGTATGGGACCCTGCTGTGAGTTTCGATATCGTGAACTACCTAACTTCGGCTCAGTACAGCAGTGAAGATGACACCCTGTATGTCTACGACTTCGGAAATCTTGTCACCATGTCACCCTCTTGGACGCCCTAATCGGACGTTCTCGGACATAGACATACGCCATCGAAACCTACGACCGCAAGTTCGCATCAAACACCATCGTATGACTGTGAGAGAGCACCTCATGATCATGGAAGTCCATGAGGCTTCACCTCCCCACGCTTCGACTCCAGCACAGCCCAGACAGGTCCTGTGTGCCGTACCCACCATCCGCAGGCACCCAACCGCGCGGTATGGTGTCCGGTGGAGCCGATCAGAGCGCAACAACGCTCAAAATTGGCACCCATGAACCGAGCCCAGAGCGCTTTTATACACTGAAACTGTTGGAACTTATGCGTCTATGATTCAACTTTTTAAACGCATATGAATCACCTCTGCCGCGCGAGTAGCCAAGCCCATAATGGTGATCTGAGGATTGACGCCGAGGGCAGAGGGCACCACGCTCCCGTCCACAACATACAAGCCGGGGATATCCCAACTTTCCAAATCCGAGTCCACGACACCCAGACGCGATGACGCCGACATTCGGGCCGTCCCCAGTGGATGAAAAGCAGCCATCTCGAGGGCAATCGGATCAAAGTCGGCCCCGATGGCGATCCGTGCATTCTCCAAAGATCGCTGCTCTTCGTGGCCGGCTATGGGCAAGAAAATCCGTTCTGCTCCTGCTGCAAAAAACAATTCTGCCAACACCTCAAGGCCTTTCTGTACCCGCTTACGATCTCTCCTCGACAGGTTGTAGGTAATAAAAGGTCGCCCAAAAGGCGTCGTCCAAACACGCCCTACGGGTTCATCGGCCACCATAAATCCGAACATGGCCAGGTGAGGATAGGCCTCCATGACCTCGGTAAAGGCCCGTCCCACAAAAGGCAGCGCAATGGATGTGTACTCCGGAGGCACAAAGGCACCTTCAAACATGAGCCCATCCGACTGAAAACCCGGAAGTCCATATCCTTGTGGAGTATCGTTCCAACCATTCACCAGATCCGGCATCTGAGCGACAATTTTGGCCCCTGGGTGAATCGTAAGATGACGACCCAAATGGGGATTACTCAAGCCGATGCTACGCAAAAAAGGAACCCCCGTAATCGCCCCACAGGCACTCACGACAACTTCCGAATGCACCGTCACCGTCCGCCCGGTATTCGTCCGCCCAACCACACCGGCCACACGCGATCCAGATCGCAATAAAGCGGTCGCTTTTGTCCCCGGAAACAGCCTCGCTCCGGCCGACAAGGCCCACGGCACATAGGTGATATTGGTCGATTGTTTTGCGTTTCTCGGGCAACCGAATGGACACACAGCGCTTTGCTCACAACCTCGAATATTGCGGTGCAATGGGCCATGTTCTAAACCCATGGCCTCCGCTCCACGTGCAACCACAGAGCTGGATCCCCCCAGAAGGGGAGCGGGTACGGGCTGCACATGGATTCGTTCTTCTACCCGAGCAAAACATTCGGCCAGGTGCGACCGATCCAACCGAACGCCCTCCGCCTCCCATCGGTCGAGCACGTGTTCGGGAGGTCGAAAGCACGTGCCCGAATTGATCGTGGTCGTGCCCCCCACAGTCCGACCCAACGGTAAAGGAATCGATGGCTTACCGAACGCCAGCGTCGTGGCTCCATCCTGATAAAAATCTCTCAACACCCGGGCTGGCTCACGGCCCAACTGATCAGCATTGACTCGGTTTCCCGCCTCGACAATGACGACATCGATACCGCGCTCAGCGAGTTCAGCGGCAATCACTCCGCCACCCGCGCCTGAGCCAATGACCACAACCTGGCAGCGCACCTCCATATCGGTCTGAAGATCTTCAAACACCCTCTCTTCAGGCATCGCAGGTTCGTCCTGAGCACGCACATTATCGAGACGATCAACGGGGTGTCCCACTTGAGTTTGGACCGCTCGACGGGCGAAATGGGTGGGCTTCACGACCGTCAATAGCAACCGGGCGAACAAACGAAGCAAAACCCGAGGACTCTCGGCCATTCGTAAGACCAGCGCATCGCGTTTCTCCTCATCCAAAAGCGAGAATCGTCGGCCGTAAACACACACCGAAAACCATTCGAAGAGAACGATCAAAATCCGCACACCCATGCGTTCAAATCGAGGCATGCTCGCCAGAATCAAGCCCACTTCTTTGTTGATGTCTTCCGGATCGGGCGGGAGCTTGAGCCGCTCACCATAGGGAACCGCACCGGCCACCAAAGCCACCAAAACGCGACGCTCGGTGGTCGTCAACTCCACTGGTTTGAGCATGCTCAATCAAATCTCCGCCAGCAAATGGTACCCTCTATGCATGGTTGGTTTCGACATTCCTTTCGCTTTTGTGTCCGCGGGTGCATTGGCCTGGCGCTATGGAAACGAGCGTCTTGAATACCCGCTTCTCTTCGCAGGAGCGGGCGTCGCCGTGCCCGGGCTCGCCTTTTTAGAAAAATACCCCGAATGGGACCTACAGTACTTCGTTGACCCCACAACACTGCCCGTAGGCACCCCTGCCATGTTCGCCGCCACCGTCATCATCATGGGCTTTCTCGGGGCCAAGTGTGGCGCGTGTTACCCGAAACTGGTGGCAGCAGTAGCGGCTTTGCTGGGCTTATTTACCCTTGCAACCATACCAAGAACCCTGCATATCGGCACCCGGGAAGAGTACCTAGCGGGGACGGCGCCGACGCTTGGAGCGGACTTTCTTGCGTTTGGTGCGCCGTGGTTTCTCTGGAGCGGTCTCGTCCTCGCCTTTTGTGTCTTTAGACTCGAGCGGTATCGGAATGGGGACAGCCGTGGGACGGTCAACGGGAACGGGAGCAACTGAAGGCACTTTTGATACCGATGCTTTCGGTGGAATGGCCCGTCTGTGGTGAGCGGGTGGAACACAATCCAACATCGGGCCCAGTTGAGACCATGCGTGTTCGATACGAGCCACACGCCTTCGAATCAACCGGCTTCTGGCTGTTGGATTGCGTCGGCGAGGTGCCGGTAAAATAGCCGCCAAAGCAGCGGATTTTTTGGCATTGAGCGCCTTTGCCGACACCCCCCAGTAATGACGAGATGCCGCTTCTACACCATAAATGCCCGGCCCCATTTCAGCGATATTGAGGTACACCTCAATGATCCGCTCCTTCGGCCACACAGCCTCAAGCAACGGCACAATGGCCACCTCAAGACCTTTACGAATCACGGATCGTCCAGGCAAAAAATAGAGGTTCTTCACGGTTTGCATCGAGATCGTACTGGCGCCTCGCAAACGACCGTCCTCTCGATACTCCGCAAACACTGTCTGCACCGCACTCCAGTCGACCCCACCGTGTTCGCAAAAACGATTGTCTTCGGATGCGATCACCGCTCGAGCCAGATGCGGACTCATCTGCTCTATCGATACCCACTGACGGTCAAGCCCTTCCCCTTGGATGGCACGGACCACCATCAGAGGCGTGATGGGGACAGGTACAAACCGAAAGATGATGACATGAAGCATCAACAAAAGGATGGGCCCGAGGATTAACCGAAGACCCCATCGGACTAGTCGTCTTTGCACCGACGCCTCAACCCTAGCCCCAGAACGACGAAAATCACAAACCAGCCGCCCAAGGCTACGTACCCGTTGAAATACCCATGATGAGCCGGACCCATCCAATTTCGCCGCGACACACGCGGTTTCTGTGGCGGCTTTAAGTTTCGAAGCATGGCATCGATGTTCTGATTGGCGCTTCCGGTCACTGTGAAGACAATCGCATGAATGCCTTTTTCATTCAGTACATCCGGATGGGCATCGATTTTCTTGAGTTCGACTTCCATCCTCGCCGCGTGTTGCGTCGTAAACAGATCCGGCTTCAGTATGACCGTACGAAAATTCAGTGCGGCAAGAGTGGCTTCTGCACCTTCCAGATCTTCACGAAGCAAACGATCTTGCAGCCAAACATTGAGTTGTTGGCGAATCTTGCGTGGCTTGGTGTGAACACAATCTTCGGCAATGGGCTGATTGTGATTGAGTTGCTCCAGACAACTGAAATTGGCGAGCCAGCGGTCCCAATTATTGCCCCTGTTCTCTGTGATGGGGAGCAATTCCAAGACTCCACCCTCGTGATTGCTCAGCTTCTCAGGAGACTCAATAAAACGGATTTCTTGGCGATAGGGCGTCCCAATCCGAACAAAGGCTTCGATGATGGCAATGAGCAGAACCGCCCAACCCCATCGTCCCCACTTGGGCGCCATTCGGGTGGCCACGACAGAAGCCAAAACACCCCCACAAAGAGACCACAACCATGCCCAACGAATCGGGAATCGAAGAAAACCCGCTATGGGTGCGGGGACCCAATCCAAATTGGCGGGAATCAAAACCAAGTCAGGGCTGGCCGCAAAGCCAGGAATCATCGAAAGCAAAATGGATGCCACACCGGCATACAGCAACGCGCGCCATCGCCCTTTATCCAAGACATGCCAACCCAAAATAACCAAGCCCAACATCCACCCAAATACGATGGGAGCCATGGAATGCTCGACTCTGTCGATTTCTGGCGTCGCGGCCAACAAGCCCGCCATATGCGCACTCATCGGGTTCAGGCCCTCCAGCGTCTCTCGAGCCGGCGCATCACCGTGGGTGTACCACAGCACGTAGGCTGCCAAGAAAGTCATACCTCCCAAAATCAACCCGATAGGTCGGCGCTCCGACATGACCATCAACGCTATGGCCATCCCCAAGGCGACAACACCCACGTAGGCTGTGGTCAGCCAGCAGAGCACAAAGAGCCCCAAAGCCATCCCCACTTGTCGGCGATTCCCATCCACAGAGGTCGCCTTCCATAGAACCGCTCCAAACCACGGCAGCCATGGGTTGAACACTTGGTAGATGTGCCCTTCCAGCAGTCCTGTAGCGGCCATGCCACAGAAACCGAAGCCGATTCCAGCCAGCAGCGTCCATGGTGAGCGCGCCCCCACAGCACGAGCAAAATGCTGAGCAGACCACGCATTAAGGGCGACACCCAAAATACTCAACCAACCGAAAATTCGGCCGGGTCCCAGACTCGCTAAGGCCGTCGAGACCGGCACTAAAAGATAGGAATCCAAACGGGTCAAATCGGCGCCAATTGGCCACGCACTCATCACATCAACTTGGCTGAACAAACGCATCGCCGAACCGATGACCCACAGGGTACCCACGGTATCAAAATGACGCCCAACGACCATGGTGTTGTTCGACAAGACACTGGGCCAAGTCCACGCAACGGCGAGTCCAAGCCAAAAGAGAAACCATACCGGTTCGGGGAGGCGCCATGACACCGCTTTTGTACCACTGCGTTCCAATCGACCACTGATCAAAACGATGCCGACGATCACAATCCATAAAATTCCACCCGTCAAAATCATGGCTTCTTGAATCGCCATACTTTCTCGGCTGACAGGACTCGACGACCGTAAAAAGTCGCCGTTCTTTTCTAAGACCCACGAGACTCGGTGGTCTGTGTGATGCAACACAATCAGGTCTTCGGTGACGGGCCCATTGCCAATACGAAGTTCTACGGGCAGCAAGCGGGAATAGGGGACTTTAAAGGTCGCACTGTAGACCCCCACATCCGTCAATCTGGCCTTCTGGGCCTGCTGTTCGCCCATGATGTTCGCGGTAATCACGGGCGGTCCCTGAGTGGACCATACCGACATTTCTACGAAGATGACGTCGCGGTCACCGCCCTGCGTCGGCGCCTCCCACGAACCCGGTGCTTGAGCATGAACCGACGTGGGCAACAAGCCAAACAAGGCGATGAAGAAAAGTACCAGGAAGCGCATCTCAGCCATCTTCCCATACACACGAAAGTTCAGGGTGTGATGCTCCCGTTTCTTTTTGATGACAACCTACTTCGAGGCCTGCTCACCCAACTTGGAAACAGAACCACCAAAACACAGTCGCCGATCTTGTCGTCCAGAAGTCATGTCACTTCCGCGCTCTTCCGGAAGGGCACTGAGTTCCACTTCTGGGTACACCATGGGCTCCGCATTTTCCATCATTTCTGTGGCCAATTGTCGAGCTGTGGAATCCGCATTGCAGGATAGGTTCCTGAATAGTGAATCCACTCGCAACCGTGCGGTTTCCAGCCAATAAATGGCGCGAAGACTGTTGCCGCTATCTCCCTGATCGCGCTCCGTTTGAGCACGTGATGCTGTCAGGGCCATCACCGCCAACTCCGTCCCGATGTCCACGATTCTCGCCAAGGTGAGTTGCTTCATCTCGAGCTTTGGCCCATTGAGAACCATCGCGTGGAACAGCTTGCGTGCCAGCTTTCTGATACGACTTTCTATCCAGCGCATGTGTTCAGCCAAATCGTCATCAAATTGGCTGAAGGAGGTGAAAAGACCGCCTAACCAAAGCATGGGGTACCAGCGCGCATAGAACACTGCACACTTCGCCAAAGCGGACAATTTCTCACCGATACTCGACTTGGGCGTGAGCAGCGGTTTGGCCAAACTCAGGTGCTTATCCAGGGACTCTCGCGCCAAAAAGAGGTGCATGACGTCAGTGGTACCCTCAACGATTCGATTGATACGCGCATCCCTAAAGGCCCGCTCTATCGGGATGGGCACTTCGCCGCGCTGTTCAAGCGATTCGGCTGTTTCATAGCCACGACCGCCTTTGAACTGGAGGGCGGTATCGATGAGCTGCCAACCCACCTCTGTATTGAACATCTTGGCCGCAGCCGCTTCCATTCGAATATCGGTGTCGCCGCGATCCGATGTCGCCGCACAAAAATCAGCGAGCGAAGCAAGGGCAAACTGTCCACCACCCAGGTCTGCGAGTTTCTCGCATCCCGCTTCATGCTGACCGATATTACGGCCCCACTGGTGCCGGGTTTTTCCCCAACTGGCCATGTGGTCGGTCAGATCTCCAATGGCTCCAGCGATGACGGCTGGAATACCCAAACGTCCATCATTGAGTGTCGTTAGCGCAAGGCGAAGACCCTGCCCCTCACCACAAATGATGTTCTCTGCGGGGACCTTGACGTCCGTAAACCGAATCAGACCATTCTCGATGGCCCGCAATCCCATAAACCGGCACCGATGCATTACTTCGATACCCGGTGTGTCTCGTTCAACGATGAAAGCCGTGATCTGCTTGATTTCGCGGCCTTTCTTGATGATCGGAGGCGTTGCAGCCATCACCACAAAGAGATCCGCAATGACCCCATTGGTACACCAGAGTTTGTCGCCATTGAGAATCCAGTGCTTGCCATCCTCAGTGGGCTCCGCCGTGGTCTTCATCTGAGCGGGGTCTGATCCGACGGAGGGTTCCGTGAGGCCAAAGGCGCTGATAGCCCCCTTTGCCAACTGCGGAAGATACTTTTCCTTTTGAGCCTTCGTTCCAAACAGCTTGAGGGGCTGAGGGACACCGATGGATTGGTGAGCGCTCAAGGTCGCCACAGTAGAGCCACAGTGTCGGGCCACAGTAGACAACAAACGCATGTAGTTCGTTTGGCTTAAGCCGAGGCCGCCGTACTCTTTTGGAATCTTGATTCCGAACAAGCCCAGATCGGCCATACCCTTGAAGACATGGGCCGGAATCTCGCCTGTGCTATCGATTTCTTCGCCGTTGACATGCTCGGCACACCAAGCATCGACCTTGGCGACCCATTCATCGCCAATCGCTTTGTCTTCCGCATCCTGGTCGGGGAAGGGGTAGCACATGCTCACATCCAAATCGCCCATAAACATGGATGCCATGAACGATTTGGATTTCCAATCCGACTCTCGGCTATCTTCAGCGACTGCGATGCTCTTGTCTTCTTCTTGATTTCGGTTCTTGTTCTCAATCATGGTGCGTCCCTTGTCCAAAATGAATGGCCATTCATAATGGTATAACCGATGGTTCGCCTGTCGCGGTTTCCCACACAATAAATAGACGGGAAAGTCCTCCGCCTATCGAATCGCAGACGCTTTCTCCCGGGCGTCATGGATCTCTTTCCGGACCCATTCCATCAACCGATCCCGATCCTCTATGGTCAACCCTTCAGTCTCAATGGGATGACCCACCACGATCCCCACTCGAGTGGACCGGAACATCCAACTGCCCTTCGGAACCAGTTCACGGGTCCCACTCAACCCGACAGGAATGATGGGGGCACCGCTTTCCAGTGCCAGCATGAACCCGCCCTTCTTAAACGATCCCAGCGACCCATCGTCAGACCGCGTGCCCTCGGGGAAAACCAAAACAGTCCGCCCATGAGCGATGCGTTTGGCCGCCTTTGAAAGGCTCTCAATGGCTTGCTCTCTATTCGATCGGTCCACCGGTATCTGCCCGGTCACCCACATGGCTTGGCCCATGATCGGGGTTTTGAAGACTTCTTTTCTGGCCACGAATCGGAGAGGAACCGGAGAACTGGCAATGATGGCTGGCACATCCAAGTAGCTCTCGTGGTTCGCCATCAAAATAGCGGGTTGATCCCACTGAAGTTGATCGAACCCTACCGTTCGAATGTGGGAGAAAGAGCCCCAATAAATCGTTCGGCCCCACAGCCGAGCCCAATGCCACCAGATTCGGCCTTTTCGCTCCACCAATGCGAATATGAAAACGAGAGAAGCAAATACGACAGTGGCAAGAAATAGGCCGATGTGGCCAGTAATGGTCGTGATGAGCCGCATTTCACTTCGATAACAAGGCTGGGCTTTGCTGGAACGGCTTTAGCGAGTGAAAGTACTCCATGGCCTCTTTGTCCAATCGTCGCGCCCGAGTCGCTCTGGTCATTAGCGTGGCACTCACCGTAGGGCTGTATGCCTTTCCCTTCGGCAGCACCTTGGCATACCCACTCATTCTGCTGTCCACCCTCGCCCACGAAATGGGTCACGGGATTGCCGCCATGCTGGTGGGGTGTCGTTTCGAATCCTTCATGCTGTACAGCGATGGATCCGGAGCCGCATTAACGCGAGGAAACCCAGGCCGAATGGCATCGGCCTTCATCAGTGCGGGCGGCCTCATCGGCCCGGCTATCGCGTCCAGCATCTGCTTCTTAGTGGGGCGACGGGGCTCCGCCTCCAAGCGGGCATTGATCGTCATCGGCGTTCTCTTGGTCGCAGCATTGATCCTCCTCATCCGCAATATTTTTGGCGGGTTCTTTGTGGCCATCATTGCCGGACTCTGTCTGTGGGGTGGGCTGAAGGCCGCCAAAGATGTGGCTCAACTCATCGTCATCTTTGTCGGAGTTCAACTCGCGCTGAGCGTATTTTCGCGTTCTGACTACCTCTTCACCGACACCGCTCGAACGGGACTGGGCGCCGCACCAAGCGATGTCGCTCAGATGGCTGAAGCGCTATTTCTCCCATACTGGTTCTGGGGTCTGACCTGCGGTGGAATCAGCGTATATGTTCTCTTTCAGGGACTGCGTCGGTTTATGAAAGACACGCAATGAGCCCCGCTGCGGTATGAATATCGGGTGTCCATTTCCCTGCTGATTCTAGCCGCAGCCTGCTGCTCTGCAATTCTACCCAAGCGGAGTCGATCCGGAGGGCTTGAAGATCGCGTCCTCGATTGGGCCTGGTTTGTGGTTTTAGCCGTGGCCGGAATGGTGGTGGCGACAGACATCCATGCCACCAGCAACCCAAACTGGTTTCCCGTGGGCCAAGATTGGCGCGAATTCGTGGTCTTGGGCCTCGACATCCAATCTGGCGGTGCCTTCCACCCCGTGCCTCAACGGTACCCATTCTATCCCTGGCTCGCGGTTCAACTGGCCGCACTGACCTCGGTACCTGTTCACATTGCCCTGATGCAAATCAACATCGTAGCCGGCGGACTGATTCCGGCAGCGATTTACCGCTTGGGCTTGAGTCTCGGTCCGCGCCCACTCGCCATTCTCGGCGGATGGCTGGCCCTTCATATCCCAACCGTGGCGGCCGTATTGGGCCCCCCTACCGACTATCTCTTTCACACGCTCATCCATATCGCAGCACTGTCTGCCGGGATCCGCGCCCTCCGATCCGAGTGCGTATGGCGATGGCTTGGATTTGGCCTCGCTTTAGCGTTGTTGATGGCCTCCAATATGAAGAGTCTCGTTTTCTTGCTCGTCGCGGCACCCCTGGTAGTGCTTTCCTTGATCTGGATGGCACGTCGGTCGTTCAAACTGGCGGTCACAGCCGGGACCCTGTGGCTAGTACCGATGGTTGTCATCTGGCAAATCTATGCCGGCATTCCACGCTGGGTGACCGAAGCCTACAGTCTTGAATACAACGTTTACCGGACTCAAGTGGTCGTGGCTCGCGCGCATGGCAGAACCACCCCCTTGCCCACGGATCTGGGTTGGCACCCATCCGATGAGAAACGACGCGGCTACTGGGGAGTGGGAAGACCCGGCGCGTGGTCGAACCTCGACAAGGCCCTCACCTTCTTGGCCCGGGGCCCTCAACACAACATTGATCGATCCGTCCGATTCCAGGATGCCGTGTACGGCTTGACACGCGCGCTGCATTTGCCAAACCCTTCGCTGCTTCTCCTCGGCGTAATGGGGTGCGCGTCAACGCTTCGGCGACGCGCCAATGACAGCCACCTCGGCCCCGCTCTGGCCACCTGTTGGCTTGTGGGCATCATGGGATCGCATTTTTTAGGACTCATGTCCACGCATTACATTCCTCGCTACGCTCTCGTGCTGTTAGCGCCGGCCCCTTTGCTCATGCTGATGGGCGTCGGCCTCCGAAGGAGCGCATGGCACTGGCTCGTTCTTATCGCCGCAGTGCTGACGTCATTCTATTCCATCCAGGTACCGGGCCAAGCCGCCATCCACTCTTCCCCTGAGGTCAAAGAGGGCGCCCTGAACCCTCATCCAGATTTCTGGGCAGTCCGCAATGGTCTCACTGCCCAAGATACGGTGATCGACTTGACCGGAAACCGATTGCTTCCGGACCTATGGGCCACGTCTCCGGCCAGCATTCAAACCGTTTGGGATGAAGAAAAATTTGTTGAGTTGCGTGGCACTTCAAAGGGGCGGCGGATCTTAGTGCTGCCCGGTGCGCTCAATATGGGCGATCCGGTTCGACGATGGACGGGAGCCGCCCCTGGGCGTCTTAAAACCATCCGTCCCTACGTTGTCGAAGACACCCAACCCACCGAACCGCTGACACTTCAGCTGACAGGGTTAGGAGGATAAAGATGTCTTTAGCGATCGTCATTCCCGCATTCAATACTCAGGCCTCACTGGGACGCGTCCTATCGGAATTGCCCGAGGCGATGCACAGTCAGGTCATCATCGTCGATGATGGATCGACCACACCGTTGGTGGCGGATGGATTTCACATCATTCGCCACCCCGAAAACCGTGGCTATGGTGCGGCTCAAAAATCGGGCTACGACGCAGCCATCGAGAAGGGTGCCGATCGCATCTTACTGTTGCACGGCGACGGCCAATACAACACCTCAGATGTGTTGGGGCTGACCGATGCCTTGGCCGCGTGCGATGCAGCAATCGGCAGTCGCTTCTTAAATATGGGTTCCAACCAGATTCCATTCTGGCGTCGAGCGGGCAACCGTACGCTCACGATGATGGCCAACCTCCGCTTTGGCACGAATGTGTCCGAGCTTCACTCGGGAGCGCGCGGCTTCCGCTCCGACATCTTGAAAAAGCTGGATTACCATCGTTTTAGCGACGATTACATCTTCGATCATCAAGTCCTTGCCAGTCTGCTCGACCAAGGAGCCAGTATCGGCGAGCGAAAAGTGCGATGTGCCTACGATGACACCGTGCAATCCATTGCTGTGGGGCCCAGCATTCGCTACGCACTCGGGGTCATTCGCACCATCATCAACCCACCGCCTGCGCCCTAACAAAGCTTAGCGGTTGGCTGCTCGAATTCGTGCCTGACGCTTCCGAAGCTCGTTGGGGCCTCTAAAAAGACCGTAAGGAACGGCTCCCGTGACGTGATGGACCCGATGGGCTTTCGCGATGCGATCGAAGAACTTGTACCGGCTCAAAAATTGGACGGGAAGGCGTTGATGGATCAATCCATCATGAACCACCACATAGGCCAGCCCAAATAGGGTCATGCCAAAGCCCACCCCATACAGCACTTCCCGAAGAAAGCCGGGCGCTCCCAAAGAACCATTGATGATAAAGCCTGCGGCGATCGGTGCATGCAAGAGTGAAAGCCAGTCGTTGGCTTCCCAGCCGCTCTCGTTCTCTCGATGATGACTGTCATGAATGAAGGCCAGGCGACCATGCCACACCGCCCGATGAACAATTCGACTCCACGGCTCCATGGCCGCAGCAGCAACGGCGGCAGACACAACCCAAATGATCCAGTGTTCAACATTCATAACGGCGGGGACCCTATCTGTTCAGTTCCGGTTTCTCCACCCGGAATCGTCAGGTGTAAAGCAAGCAAAGGCGTGATGGCGAGCCCATCATTCAGCATCATGGACGCGAGGTAAACCCTCCAAGCCTTGATGAAGCATCCAATTATGAGCAGGTAATTTCGATGTCCAAAATTGAGGACGACAGAGTTGAAATAAAGCCTTGCCCACCCAGACCAAACGCCCAAATCGTGGAACGATGGTGCGTCCATGAAGCGGATTTCCACCATGGATCGAAAGCAGGCGCAAGCCAATGGCTCGGTATACCCGAGAAGCCACCAAAATCGCCGCACGAGCCGGCATCGGTATCGCTCGCATACCCCGATCGGCGGATGCGTAATATTGCTCAGCCAAAGCCAATAGGTCTCGAACCACAGTCGTCACCGCCGCTGGATCAGCCTCTTTTCTTTGAAGTGCCTCGGGGCTGGTGCCCGCCGCCAACAGGCGCGTTTCTGGCAAATACACTCGACCCATGGTCGCATCTTCCAGCACGTCTCTGCAGATGTTGGTCAACTGCATTCCAATTCCGAGATCGATGGCGAAATGAATGGCTCGAGGATTGCGAACACGGAGTACCGCGCACATCATGATGCCCACCGTTCCCGCCACTCGATAGCAATACCGCAACAAGGCGCGATCATCCGGAATCCGAACTTCGGATAAATCGGATGAAACACCCTCGACCAATTGGTCTGCGGCCTCCAGATCGAGACGGGTGACCCGGGCCCGCTCAACCAGAGCATGCACCAGCTCATCTCTGGGATGAAAGGCGTGAAGATCGCTTCGAATCGCCCGCAGCCCTTCCGAGGCTTGGTCGGGATCGGGGGACTCATCGGCAATATCATCGACATAGCGACAAAAAGCATAGAGCAGAGCCGCATCATCCCGGGCAAAGCGAGGAAGAAAATGCGAAGCCAAGTGAAAGGAACGCCCATGGCGCGCCAACACATCCAGGTGCGACTCCGTATTGATGGCTAGAGAAGTGTTCATGCGACTTGGGAGGTCAGAGAAATATTGGACGCTTCGCTGGGCTCAGGAAGGACTTTTTCAAGCACTTTGGCCGAGCAAAGAACACCGGGAACACCGGCCCCTGGATGGGTGCTGGCGCCGACAAAATACAGACCGTCCACGTCCTCACTTTCGTTGTGATAGCGGAAATAAGCCGATTGTCTCAGCGTGGGTTCAATTCCAAAAGCGGCGCCATGAGTGCTGCGCAAGGTGTCCTGGAAATACCGAGGGTCCACGTGGAAACAAGTCTCTAAGTTGTCCTTCAATCCCGGCATGGACGGCTCTAGGGTGTTCAGGATCGACTCCATGTACCGCGGTGCCTGCTCCTCCCAGTTGACTTCTGAAAGCATGTTCGGAACGGGGGAGAGCACATAAAAGGCATCCTTACCCGCCGGCGCCATGGATGGATCCGAGCGACAAGGTGCATGAAGGTAAAGCGAGTGGTCTTCTGCGAGCACTTTTCGCTTAAAAATGTCGTCGAGCAAGCCTTTGTAGCGAGGCCCGAGAACAATCGTATGATGAGCCAAGTCTTCATAGCTCTTGTTGGTGCCGAAATAAGCCACAAATAGGCTCATCGACTGGGTTCGACGATTGACTGATTTATCCGTATGCCGCCGCCGATGCTTCGGATCGATCATCTGATACACCTGGGTTGGATCCGCATTGCTGACGATAAAGGAGCATGGATATCGCGTTCCGTCGGTCGTCTTTACCGCAACAGCCCGACCCTTTTCGACTTCGATTTCGTCGACCGCCGCATTGTATTCAATCTCGACATCCAACTCTTGCAGAAGCTGAACCATGGCCCCAATGATGGCAGTCGTACCGCCCTTCGCGAAATGGACACCCCACTTCCGTTCCAGCCAATGAATCAACATGTATATGGACGAGGTTCGGAACGGACTGCCACCCACGAGCAAGGGCTGAAAAGTGAAGACCTGTCGCAGACGTTCATCCTTGATGTATTTGGACACCAACCCGTACACCGTTCGATGGCTTTCCAGCTTGATCATGTCCGGAACGACCCGCATCATGTCACTCAAGCGATTGAAGGGGGCGTCGGCAAGCTGAGTGTAGCCAATGTCAAAGATGCGCTCAGCATGCTTGGCCATGCGGAGATAGCCATCGACATCATCCGGACTAAATTGTCGAATTTGCTCAATGATTCGCTCTTCATCACCCACGTAGTCGAAGCGACTTCCGTCCTGGAATTGAACCCTGTAAAAGGGATCGACTTCCTTCAACTCCACATAGTCAGAAAACGTTTTTCCTACGGAGGCGAACAGTTCATCGAGTAAGTAAGGTGCCGTGATGACAGTCGGCCCGGCATCGAAAGTAAAGCCATCACGGTGAAATGCTCGAGCGCGTCCTCCCGCCTGATCGCCGGCCTCTAAAATACGGACGCGGTGCCCTTTGGCGCGCATACGGATGGCGGCAGCGAGGCCTCCAAAGCCAGAACCAATAACGATTGCTGAATCAGACATAGCTATTCCTTAGGGTGTGACATCATGCTGATGAGTGGCACGAGCAAGCAGCCAATCCGCCAACTCAAGGGCGATTTGGCGAATTTCTGGGTGCCGTTCAAGAATCTGCGAATATTCGAGGTGAGCTCGCAAGGCCTCAATTCTATCCAATACCAGCGTCAATGCGCCCTGGTCCCGGAAGGACTCTATGGCCCATTCAACATCGGATAAACGGGTGCGTTCACGGGGAGTCTCCAGAATACCGACCAGCCTGTCCGAATCTTCCGGGTGGAGATCGAGGTGGGCGATAACCAGGGCAGAGACTTTGCCTTCCATCAGGTCGCAGCCCTGTTGGCCTCGGCCTTTACTGGCATAAAGGTCGCGCGTGTCATCCTGAAGTTGAAAAATCTGACCCAGAACCACAAACTCGTCGGCCAACTCTCGTGCTTCCTCGGCCGATAATCCTGCCATCAAGCCGACGCCCTCGACCGGTAATGCCAACAACTGTCCTGTTTTGCCTCTCACGGCACAACTGAAACTTGTCCAATCCAGATGTTGGCCCTTGAGCAAATCCATTTCCAAGCTCTGGCCCCGAACGGTTTCAGCCGCCCGTGAGGCAATGGCCCTGGCGAGCTTCCAACGCACAGCATCGGAAACATTCATGTTCTCCAGCCCCACAAAGGGCAACATCAACATCAGGTCTCCGGTGTTGATGGCCTGTGGGGCCCCGTGACGAACCCAGCTCGTGGGCTGATCCCGTCTCCGGGTATCGCCATCTTGAATATCGTCGTGAACCAAGGTGGCGTTATGCAACATCTCGACACTGGCGGCCCATTGTGTGGCCGCAGACAGGTCGACGTCCAGAGCTTCCGCAATGGCCAAAACCAAGCGGGCTCGAATTCGTTTTCCGCCTGTGGCCAGGTGCTCTTGAACCATGGCTCCACACCGCTCAAGCTGGGTACCCACGGCTAAATCCGTCATCTTGGTCTCAACATCCGCCATGTGCGACACGGTGAACAACGAGGGAAGAGATTCCCGAACCAGCGCTACAACATCCATTTCATCTACTCCACATTCAGCGCGAAACAGCAGTGGTTAAAAGTGACAGACCTCTCAAACTCGCCCCTTGGCGCATGACCTTCCATCGAAGGTTCGGACCCAGGCGATAAAACACTTTGGCCATCACCGATGCGACTTGAGACATGCTCGTCGTCCCGGAAAGGTACCCCTGCCAATCCGCATCGGGCAGCGAGAAAAACGCTTCAAAGAACTGTCGCGTTTCTTCGGGACTTAGGGTTTGCAGGAAGCGTGACCCAAAGGAAAAGAGTTCCCATTTCATCACATCGTCTTTCGGCCAGATGGCCCGCCAGATGCGCGCCGATTCCGCATCGATATCATCTCCGGTCAAACCATCGCAGATAGCGGAAGCGACCGATTTGACCATGCGCAGTGTTCGAGCGAGTTGATAGCCACTGGCAGGGTGAACCATTCCCGCAGCAAGCCCAAAACCCAAGGTGCGTTGACCCAGCTTGGGCATGGACAGATTCAGAGGAAACCTGCATCGCTCCTCATCCACGGGTGAGCCTGCTTCAATGCCCAGAGTCTCCAAACGCAGTTGGAGTCGATCCTCAAGAACGGAGATGGGGACCTCCGGCGCACTGATCAGGGATGTTTCCTCCACAAAAATTCGGTTGGGCCCCAAGGGCATGGCATACAGAAACGTCGGGGATGAGAACTCATCGTCGCCGGGTAGAGAGCGCAGATCCATAAAGATCATTTCGCCATCGAATAGCGCGAGCGACACCCCATCCAGAACCTGCCCGTAGGCCGTCTGATACGCCAGTTCCTCTCGGGACTTTCGATCTACAAATCCACCCTTTTGTCCGGTCGCATCAACGACAAAACGGGCTCTAATCTCTTGTCCGTCACTCAAACGAACCGTACTGCCATCGTCATCATGCTCAACATCTTCAACGGTGTCTTCGACGCACACCAAGCCCATCGACTCCGCGGACTCTTTCAAGGTCCGCTGAAGAGACGCCGTGTGGATCCGGCAATACCGGGCCGACAAGATCTTTTCGTCCGGGCCTGTCCAAATTGATGGGGAATCCCATGAAACATCGACCACATTCTTGAGGATCGGACCGAGTTCATGACCCCACACACCGTAGTTATGGCGCCAAGTTTGATGGATCTCTGGGGAAATGCAGATTACCCGCGTGCCTCTGCGCACGAGTTCTCCAGCGAGGGCTAAGCCTGCAGGACCCGATCCCAATATGGCCACCTCATATTGAACCATGTATTCCTCTCCCCACACAAAACATGTTCAAAATATATTCAGAAATGGCAATTGTGGCCATTAAACTGTTTCAAAATCTACTCGCGAGATAGATAAGTCCCTTTCCCGCCCCCACTAATCGAATTCTCAGCGCGGTAAACACCTGGAGATCAAATGATTGAAATCGGCCCCTCGCAAGAACCCCTTCCTGCTGAGTTGCTACACCGCAATGGAGGGTTTTTGTGGTGGTACATCGACCTCATCGACGAAAGCGGTTCGGGGGCGGTCTGTATCTGGTCTTATGGTCTCCCCTTTAGTCCAGGGCTAGCGTCACAAACTCGAGACGGGTCCGCGATCCCGCCCGTTGAGCGACCGGGGTGGAACTTGGTGATCTATCGCGATCACAAACCCATCTTCTACACCCTTCAAGAGCCTTCACCCGAAGCCTGCACCTGGGACCGAGACGGACAGATTTGGACCATGGGCGACACGACGTTTCGGCGTACCATCAAGGATGGACGGGTCGAGGTCAACATCGACTTTGATTGTCAGTTGACCGGTTTACCTCATCGGCTGACGGGAAATCTCTCCCTCAATGGACCGCTCCGCATCGGCGCGCACGAAAAAGAAGACAGCCCTTCAAATCCAATCGAAAACCTGGATCGAAACGATGTGACCCACACCTGGGAGCCGATCTCTCTCGGTGCAGCGCACGCTGAACTCCACGTGCAAACAGGAGACTGGGAAGCCCGAGTCGCGGGTCGGGCCTACCACGATCGAAATGCTGCCTGGGAGCCACTGCACGAGCAGGACATCAAACAGTGGACGTGGGGCCGGTTTGCTTTTGATGACCGAGAAGTGGTGCTCTACTTATTGGAGTCAGACTCACCGTCGGCTATCGAATACGGCAATACGGAAAGCGGGTATTGGATGGAAGTCGACGCAACGGGTCAGTGGATCCACAAACACATCCGTTCGGTAGACTACATCGGCCCAAAAAACAGCCTCTATGGCCCGACATGGTACGACACCATGGTGATCACCACCTACGATGGCACCACGGCTCATGTGAAACAAGCCGCTCCGATCGACAACGGACCGTTTTATTTACGCCACTTCGCGACCGCAGAAATCGGACATGAAACCGCCAACGGCATCTCCGAGTTGGTCATTCCTGCCCGGGTCGACATGGCGATTCACAGACCCCTGGTGAAAATGCGAATCGATAACGACAAGCCATCGATGTGGTTGCCCCTCTTTCAAGGCCCCAGTACCGGCCGCGTCTCCCGTCTCTTTAAACACTGGTTTTCATGAACCCGATGGCCTTGGTCCATCACAGTCCCACCAAGAGGTCTGATCAAAATGGCTAAGATCGCTATCGTTGGCGCTGGAATGGGTGGACTGTCCGCAGCGGTCTCCCTCGCCGCCAAAGGCCACTCCATCCATGTTTTCGAAGCCGCAAGCCAACCGGGCGGCAAGGCGGGCACCGTCACGGTTGATGGCTGCACCTTCGATACCGGCCCCAGCATCCTTACCTTGCCTCACGTCGCCGAAGAACTTTTCCAATCTGCGGGTCGTTCACTCAACGACAGCATCGAACTGGTTCAACCGTCCCCGGCATTTCGGTACACCTACACCGATGGAACCCGCCTGGATGTCCACCACAGTCTGGCCGAAACCATGGATTCCGTGGGTGAGACTCTGGGCAAAAAAGCCAAAGCGGACTTTGAGCGCTTCATGGCCAAGGCCGCACAGATCTGGACCACAGCGGCGCCCAACTTTGTCTATGGCGATGCCCCCACACTCTGGTCCGTGTTCAAAATGGGGCCTGGAAAATGGTGGGAACTCAACAAAATCGATGGCCTTAAAACCATGTGGCAGACCCTCGAGAAGGACATCGCATCCCCCCACTTGCGAGACTTACTGGCACGCTACGCCACCTACAACGGATCCGATCCCCGGCAAGCGCCCGCCACCCTTCACTGCATCGCACACGTCGAGATGGCCATGGGGGGCTACGGCGTCAAAGGGGGCATCCAAAGCCTCGTTCAGGCGCTATATGACTTGGGCCAAGACCTTGGTGTCCAGTTTCACTTCGACAGCCCTGTGAACCGCATCTTGATCGAATCCGGCCAGTGCCGTGGCATCGAGGTGAATGGAGACGTGATCCACACTGACGCGGTCGTGGTCAATGCCGACGCTGAGCACCTGCGCGATGTGCTCGCACCCGAAACCGCATCACACATCCCCGAATGCACCACTCCGTCTATGTCCGGGTACAATATGGTGGTTCGAACTTCTGCCACCTCCGCCCGCGCAGGTCACAACGTGCATTTCCCTGACCACTATCTCGACGAATTCCGAGACATCTTTGATGAGAAGCGTGAGCCCCAGTCGCCCACCGTCTACGCCTGTGACCCCACCATCGCCCATGCCGCAAAAGGCTGGGATGATGGCACGGTGCCACTATTCTTGATGGCAAATGTTCCGCCGACTTCCGCCGGTGACATCAACGCGTCCTCCTTGCGGGCCGAGGTCCTTCGGCGCGCTGAGGCGGCAGGATGGATCGATGCCTCCGACCCGGTTGTATGGGAACGCACCCCTCAGGAACTCGCCACCCGCTTTCCAGGAAGCCATGGCAGCCTGTACGGCTCCGCCTCTCACGGCATCGATGCTGCCTTCCGACGGCCTCCGAATGAGGTGGGTGGCGTCAAAGGGCTTTTCTTGGCATCGGGCTCAGCGCATCCGGGCGGGGGCGTGCCGTTGGCGATGCTCAGCGGCATGGCCGCGAGCCGACGGCTCACACATCAGTTTGGAGATGCATGATGAGCCTCCTGTGGGCCTGGTTGAGCGTCGCTTCGGCGATGCCACTTCAAGCCGGGACCCACACCTTGACCATCCATTCGGCAACGCGTGCCAAAATTCCGTTCTTTGGGTGGACACCGTCCGTGACCCGGAGTCGCGTCCTGATCAAACTCGAACAGACCGACACCGGCTGGGTTCAAACCCACACCGTGTGTGACATTAAAATCGAGACCAAACGGATTCCGGTCAAAACCATCATTCCAGATGCTTTCGTGAAGGCTTTGCCCATCAAAAAATACGCCATCGACATCACAGAAACACCGGATGGGTTCGTCTATAAAGCGAATTTGGGTGTCGATAATATTGGCATGCGGCCCGGCGCGAACACCGTGCCGAGCGAAGCAGACCATCCCGACGTCGTCGACATGGAAAAGGACGGTCACCCCGGAGCGACAGTCCACGTGAAAGTCCCCATGTTCGGCATGGCCAAGCTCTATGTCTCACAGCGCGGATCCATCCAGCTTGATGGAACCATTGGTCCCGACGGCACCGTCACCGGGCGAGTTTTGGTGGGACCCACGGTTCAACACACACTGGATGCATCCAATCTGCTGCTGAAGTCCTCGCCACCGATACAGCCGGAGGCCAACAAATCGTGGTTCCGGATGCAACCGCACTCCGGCGCTTCAACCTGCAGTGCTATCGAAACCGACTAAAGATCAGGGAACCAACGCTGACACGGCACCGGCATCCTTGTCTCAGCGCAAGCATTTCGCTCTGGCCTAACAGTCGTATGATACGGTAGAAAATTCCGTTGAATCTAAGGAAATTAAATGTTCTTACTGTGGCTGCTTATCGGTCTTGGGCCCGCACAAGGTGAACGGTGGCGACCCGGCTTCTCGGGCCATTCAAAACATTGCGAGCCCTATAAACGGGCCATGAAAGAGACTTCATACAAAAACTGTCTAGACCTCCTGAGACGCTGCCAGAATGAAACACGAGACCGTTGCAGCGAGGATAATTGTGACTCGATCGGAAAGGCTTGTAAAAAATTACCTCTTCCTGTCAGTAATCGCCCGAAACCTCGCACGAAGACTGACCATAGGGACAACAGGAGGACAAAAACCATCGACAAGGGGAAAAACTCAACATCTAAACAGAAGAAACGTACCCCTTCGAAAGGTATGCACGACGGAATGGAGAAGACGCCCGAGATACAGAACGAAACGTTTCAGTTTAAATGGTGGTGGTTGTTACCCGGCACCCTCATTTTTCTTGGAACATTCTTTGGGCGAGCCGAAGATACAGAAGATCAGTGAACCGACGCTGACACGGCGTCCGAGTCCCACAAAGACGCATTCATTCGGTACCACTCGATCGTGGCCAACAGGCCGTCTTCAAAGCTGACCCGAGGCGCCCAGTCTAAAGCTGCTCTCGTGCCCATATCGTTGAGCGCATAGCGTGAGTCTTGGCCTTTTCGATCGGGCCCGAAGGCCAAACCGCTCACCCCAATTATCGAGGCGATCTTGCCCGCCGTCCGACGGTTTTCCATGTGTTGCTGACCCGCAAAATGCCAGGTCGCTTGATCCTGCCACCGATTAAGCCCAGCCAATATTCCCCGAGCAAAATCTTCCACAAACAACCAATCGCGGATCGCCGTCCCCTCACCATGAACCGGAAGCGGACCCCCGTTCAGCGCCGACAAAATCCAACACGGTATCGCTTTTTCTGGGTGCTGCCTGGGCCCATAATTATTCGTACAGCGCACAATCGCCGCGGGGTAGCCATGCGTATGACGCCAGGCATGGACGAGTCCCTCAGCACCCACTTTGGAGGCCGAGTAGGCATTACCCGGCCGCATCGGTGCATCCGGACCAAAGGCCACACCATGCGGGGCCTGACCAAACACTTCATCGGTGGAAATATGAATGAATCGGTCCACACCCGCGCGGCATGCCTCATCCAACATCACACGCGTGCCCATAATGTTGGTGACCAAAAACGCGTCCGGGCCCGTCAGAGAGCGAGCGACATGACTCTCGGCCGCCATATGAACGACCGCATCCACGTCGACCAACGCCCGACGAACACCGTCAGAATCACACACATCGCCATGGATAAAGGTGTGATTCACCCCCTCCAAAAACCGTCTATTTCCGGCATAGGTCAGCTTGTCATACACCACGACATCGCGGCCCGATGCGGCCAGTGTACGGACGAGTTGCGAGCCCATAAAGCCCGCCCCACCTGTGACCAAAATTCGACTCACGGTCTGCTCCACTCCCATAAATCCGATTCATAGGGCATAAACGCTTCTGCTTCAGCATACCCGAGTTGAAGCTGAAGCCAAGCGGTGACCGCAGTTGCGATCGTCGGATGGGCCACTTCATACGCCACATACGTGCCCTCACATTCCGACATCAAGCCCGCCAACATCTCGCAAGCATTGGAAAACGCCATATGGCCGCCATCCACCAACATGCCCATCGCCTTATCTTCGCTGCCAAGCGCATTGTAGATGGGCTCCACCTGCGTGGCCATCGGGGTCGCGCCGTCTAACTCCGCACCCAAAACCAGAAAGGGGACATCCGTCAACTCGGCTCCCGCACCAATCAGTTCGAATCCTGCCGGCGCCATAGGGATGGAGCCCCAGACACGCGGGTCACCAAACTTAATGCTGACCGCTTCCGGATTCTCGGAAAGATAGGAGGCGTACTCATCGCAAAGCCATCCACCCACGGCAGAGCAGTAGGACTCGATGGCTTCATGGTCGAACTCCGCACCGCCCACCGCCGTGGCCGTGTAGCCCCCAAAAGAATGACCGCTCACGGCATACCCATCATCCTCATTTAAGCAGGGACCAAAATCATCCATGAGCCCTGGAGACTCTGAGAACAACCAATCCACGGCATCCTGTACATCCAGCGGACGGCGAAAAACCATTTCCGCCATGCGGTCACGGTCATAATCGAAGGTCGTGTTGCCGGTATGGCTCGGGGCGACCACAACAAAACCATGGGTGGCAAGCCGCTCAACAAGAAACGGACTTTGCCAACGAATGCCTTGATTGCCGTGTGAAAAGGCAACGACAGGTCGAGTTTCTCGACAATCCGGGTCGGGCGTATCCAAGGCTTCCCAGGCGATCAAACCATCGTATTTGTGAAGCATGTCACTGTTTTCACTGGTGGGGTACCACACCTGAACGTCCATCTCGACGCCTGTTCGACCCGTAAAACTAAACGACGCTGTGCCCGGCTTGTACGGTCCGTCAGCGTTGGCGGGATACCAACCCAGCGGAGCATCCGCGTCGGCATCCGCATCCGCGTCGGCATCCGCGTCAGCGTCCGAATCGGCATCCGAATCCGAATCCGCGTCAGCGTCGGCATCCGCGTCAGCGTCGGCATCCGCGTCAGCGTCGGCATCCGCGTCAGCGTCGGCATCCGCGTCCGAATCCGCGTTCACAGCACGGGTTTCTTTGCTCTCTCCACAGGCAGCCAGAGTCAGGGCCAGGATCCAAAGTCTCATGTCAACGCTCCCGAAGATTCGTCACCAACTGAGCAATTGTATCTCCAGCATTCCCGAACAGCATCCGAGAGTTTTCATGAAAGAAAAGAGGGTTGGCCACGCCGGCATAGCCAGCGCCCATTCCGCGCTTAAAGATCACCACCATGCCGGACTTCCAAGCCTCCAAAACGGGCATGCCATAAATCGGGCTGCTGGTATCGGTCTGGGCACCCGGGTTCACGATGTCGTTGGCACCAATCACCAAGACCACATCCGTCTTGGGGAAGTCTTCATTGATTTCTTCCATCTCCAATACGATGTCATAAGGCACACCCGCCTCGGCCAAAAGCACATTCATATGGCCCGGCAACCGACCAGCGACGGGGTGAATTGCATACCGAACCTCGACGCCCCGATCCCGAAGAATGCGAGTCAGATCGTTGACCATGTGCTGCGCTCTCGCCACCGCCATGCCGTAGCCGGGAACAATGATCACACGCTTCGAGGCCATCAACTCTGTCGCACAATCGGATGCATCGATCTCCGTCACAGTCCCCTGATCGTCACCGCCAGACGGAGCTGGAACAGCACCCGATTCGGTTCCAAAGCCACCAAAGACCACATTCCAGATGCTCCGGTTCATCGCCTCGCACATGATGTAAGAGAGGATGGCACCCGAAGAGCCCACCAGTGCACCCGTGATGATGAGGGCATTGTTGCCCAGCAAAAAGCCTGACGCGGCAGCCGCCCAACCTGAGTAGCTGTTGAGCAAAGACACCACGACCGGCATATCGGCGCCGCCAATCGCCATGACCAAGTGAACGCCCATCAAGCACGTGATTCCCGTCATGATGTACAGATAGATCAATCCATCCGCGTAGGACTCTGCGCCCATAAATGGCACCGCCAAACCAATCGTTGCCAGGAGCATGGCCAGGTTGATGAAGTGCCGACCCGGCAAGAGCAGGGGAGTTCCCGACATGCTTCCACGCAGCTTGGCCCATGCGATAACAGAACCCGTGAAGGTGATGGCGCCAATGGCCACACCCAGCCACACCTCAATGCCGTGCACGGTGTCAAAGTTTTGGTCTTCGAACAAGGTGATGTAGGTCGAAATACCGACCAAGACGGCAGCCAAGCCCACAAAGCTATGCAAAATAGCCACAAGCTGAGGCATGCCAGTCATCACCACACGAGCCGCCATCACCGCACCAATGACACCACCCAAGACCAAAGGAGCAAGGACCCATTTGGGGTTGGGGTCGACATCCATATGCAAGAAGGTCGCAGCAACGGCAATCGTCATGCCGATAATTCCATAGAGGTTTCCGCGACGAGCAGACTCTTGGGTCGACAAACCACCCAAGGACATGATGAATAAAACCCCGGCGATGAGGTAGGGAACAGCAAGTTGAGCATCCGATAGAGCAGTCATCATGTCGTCCCCCTATTTCCGAAACATTGCGAGCATGCGATGGGTCACCAAAAACCCGCCCGCTATGTTGATGCTCGCCACCAAGATGGCCACCGCACCCAAATAGATGGCAAGCTGCTCCTGTGTGTCGCTGCCTGCCTGCATCATCCCGCCCACGATGATGATGCCCGAAATGGCATTGGTCACACTCATCAGTGGGGTGTGCAGCGCAGCGGTCACATTCCAGACCACCTGCCATCCGACAAAACAGGCCAACACAAAGACTGTGAGCTGTTCAACGAAGGCTCCCTTGTCACCCAGCCCTACGTAGATGGCCCCTATCCCCAATAGTGCACCGAAAATGGAGGGCAGGTTGCTGGGCTTTGTATCCACTTCCTCCGCAGGAGGTGGAGCCTCAACCGGTGCGGGTTTCGGCACCTCATCGGTCGGCGGGGGCGCGACAGCCTTGGTTGGATCCGGGGGCGGTGGCCACGTGACCACCCCATCTCGCAGCACAAGCGACTTGCGAACCACTTCATCTTTCAGGTCGATGGCGCACACGCCATCCGTGGTCATATCGCTCAGCAAGTTGACCAGATTGGTTCCAAACAACTGACTCGATTGGGTGGCCAATCGGCTGGTTAAATCGGTATAGCCAAGAACGGTCACCCCGTTGATTTCAATGGCGCGGTCGGGCTGGGTATAGCCACAATTACCACCTTGCTCGGCAGCCAAGTCCACCACGATGGAGCCTGGCTTCATCGCATCCACCATTTCCTTGGTGATGAGGACCGGTGCCTTCTTACCGGGAATGAGCGCCGTGGTGATGATGATGTCCACCTCCTTGGCTTGCTCGTGGAAAAGGGCCATCTCCGCATCGATGAACTCTTTACTCATGATCTTCGCATAGCCACCGGAGGTCTCTCCCGCTTCATCCGCCGGAAACTCCAATTCTAAGAACCGGGCACCCAAGCTCTCCACCTGCTCCTTGGCCGCAAGGCGTACATCAAAGGCTCGAACTTCCGCCCCGAGTCCGCGGGCCGCAGCAATGGCAGCCAGGCCAGCCACACCCGCACCAATGACCAGCACCTGGGCCGGACGGGTTCTACCCGCAGCAGTAATCTGACCCGAAAAGAATGAACCGAAATGGTTCGCGGCCTCAATAACGGCCCGGTATCCGGCGATATTGGCCATCGACGACAACACGTCCATCTTCTGAGCCCGACTGATCCGAGGAATCTGGTCCAATGCGATGACCGTGGCCTTTCTCGACGCAAGCCGCTCGATCAAAGGCCCATTCGTCGCCGGTTGGATGAGCGAAATCAGCCATCCTCCATCTCGAAGACGTTCGCATTCATCCACACCATCGGCAGGATCCGTTTCCGGTCCGCGAACCTTCAAAATAATATCCGTATCTGACCACAGCGCATTCACATCATCAACGATGGTGGCGCCCGCTTGGGCGTAAAGATCGTCTTCAAGCTTTGCCCCTTCTCCTGCACCGGCCTGAACCGATACATCGAAGCCCAGCTTGATGAGTTTTCGTACCGTGTCCGGCGTGGCCGCAACCCGGCGCTCGCCCGGATGAACCTCAGTGGGGATTCCTACCCGCATGACAGCCTCCAGCGCGTGTTTTTACCATGCCTGGACCTTTAATGATCGGATCTACACCCAATGAATGGATCCATCAATTCGCTTATTTGGCACTCCGAACGCCGGTTGCCCCGCTTTGAGGAGGCGCTGACAACTCTAGGCTTTTGAAGCGCTGCCCATCTGCCTGGTGGTGCCATTCGGCAGTATCGAGGTCCATGGTGTAGTCCTTCGCATACTTTCTCCATTCTCGAGCGATGTGAGGAATGGCCTCCAACAGAACCCGGAATTCGCCCTCCGAGGTCGCCGGAGAAAATGAACACCGCACCCAACCGGGTTTAGCGGCCACATCACCATCATCGAGCGAGCAGCGAATGGCCTCGCTCTCTTCCTGACCAATGCCCAACAGGTCATGTCCATAGGTGCCTGCACACATGCAGCCGCCACGCACTTGAATTCCATACAGGTCATTCAGCAGGCGAACTGCAAGATTGTGGTGCAGGCGTCCCTTATCGAGAATCACACTCACAATACCGATTCGCGACGCCTCCAAATCACCCAAAATACGAATCCGATCATTGTCTTTCCATTCCGCAATGGCTCGCCGAACAAAGTGATGTTCAACCGCCTCGATCCGTTCAATGCCTATGCTCTGCTTGAGATCGAAAGCAAGGCCAGCTCGGATGACTTGTACGATAGGGGGCGTGCCGCCTTCTTCCCGATGTTCTAAGTCTTCCAGGTATTTGTAGGCCCATGGGCTGGTGTAGAGCACCGTGCCACCGCCGGGCTCTGCCGGCACGGAGGTCATGAAAAGATCATTGTTGGCCGCAAGAACACCGGGTGTCTGCGGACCCCCAACAAACTTATGGACCGAGATAAAGACCGCATCCTTTCTGCACTCATCGTCGGGGTCAGGGTGCATATCGATGTCCACATAGGGCGCAGCGGCGGCATAGTCGAAAAAGGCATACCCCCCATGGGCGTGCATCACGCGCGCGAGGTCGTCGGGATCTGCCAGAATGCCCGTGACATTGGAGGCGGCAGAAAAGGTTCCGATCTTGAGCGGCCGATCCCGGTGTTCTGGCTTGGACAAGATCTTGTCCAACTCTCGCCAATCGATTCGGCCTTGCTTGTCGTAGCCAATGTACTCGGTGATACCGATCGACTCTTGCCAAGGAAGATCATTTGAATGGTGCTCCATTCGACTGCGAATCACCACCGGACAGGCGGCTGGATCGAGTTGAAAGTGACTCCGAAGGGTGTCAGGAACCCGAAGGCCCATGACAGCAATCAATTTGTTGATGGCTCCCGTCGCTCCAGAGCCTGTGAACACAACAGAATCTGTCGGACCGGCATTCAAAGCACTCCGAACCTTCTCATGGGCTTCGCGGTACAAGGTCGTCATGTAACAACCGGTAAAGCTGGCTTCAGTGTGCGTATTGGCCATGTAGGGCAACACTTTGTCTCGGATCAAGTCCTCGATGGGCGCAAACGGAAGACCGGACGCAGTCTGATCAAAATAGCGTTTCCGGCGTACCCCGCTCGGTGTCGGAATTCGTGCGGTGCGCCCAATGATTCCTTCACGAACCCATGAGAGCACCGGATCTGTTCGTACATCCAAAACCGTCGCCATCGCTACCTCCCCTAAGCCAACATAGCCCTTACTGGCACCTCGTGTGTGTCCAAACCGTCAGGTTACGGTATGCATGCATATGTTCACATTCTCCCTTCTTTTCCTGTTTATCGGCTGTTCCAACCCTCAAAGCAGCATGGCAGACAACGGGGTCGCCGCCATAGTTGACGAGAATCGTGGCACCCACTTTTTCGATGCCCCCTTTCCCGACAACCGCTGGCTAGACGATCAAAAGCGAGTGGATCTATCGGACTTTCCGGAAACCCCTTCGGAAATCACACGCGGGGTGATCGGGGGCTGGGCCAGACGTATCGGTAAAACCAGCCAAGGATTTGCCAATCACGGTGCGGTGTATTTCAGGTTCGAAGACACTTTACAGATACCCACTGTGATGCAGGGCCTACCGGACGATCCGGTTTTGCTGATCGATACAGAAACTGGGGAACAGCTTCCTTTGGCTGTGAAATTTTTCGATACGGCCAATGGGGACCCCTTTCTGGCAGACAACTTGCTCGCCTTCGCCCCCGCATTGGGCCATCCTCCGAAATCAGGAGCCACACTCGCTGCGGTGGTGATGGAAAGCGCAGGCGCCAAAGCGGCTGACGGCTGGTCTCCACCCGACTCCGTGACCGAAGCGCTACGCAAGGCGGGCGTCGATGGCACCGCTGCTGTGGCCACCGTGTACACCATCCAAGATGCCGTCGGCGAATTGACCGCACTCTACAACGACGTAGACGACAGATTAGGCGCCAATCCCGATTGGGGCAGCCTCCATTGGAAACGGATTGCCCACTTGGACTACACCCAAGGGGAGACACCCTCGGGCCAAGACGCCACGGTCGTCACCACCACCTTTGACGACGGCAGCACAGAAGTCGTCCACATGTATGCCAACGACGAAGCCATACACGCCCATGAAATGGTGGAGTCCTGGCCTATGGCCGTCTATCAGACTGAAATTCCCGTCTTCAACTACTCTGGACTCGACGACCGCCCGTATATGAACCCCAGTTTTGGGCACCTGTTCGACACGGAACTGGAAACGGGCTGGATTGACTTTACCGATGGAAAGCCCGCCCGGGAACCCGAAGTCGAGATGATGAGAATCATCCTCTCACTGCCCAAAGACGATGACGGCAAACCGATCACGGACGCACCCATTGCGATGTACGATCACGGCACGGGAGGCGCAGCCATCAACTCGGTACAGAGAATCAATATGCACGATGATGGTCATGCCCTTGCCGAACGATGGTCGGAAGCAGGCTTCGCTGTCATCGGGCGCGACGCACCCTTGTACGGCTCGCGTTTTGATCTCATCGACGAAGGATTTTCCGGCGGTTCCCTGGGCTACTACAACGTGGTCAATTTGCCGGCCTTTAGAGACAATCAAAGACAAACCGCAGTGGATGGCCACGTGTTGCTCCGGTTCATTCAGGACGGCCTCAACGACTCTCTGGAGGTGGGGTCCATCGACTCCTCTCGAATCCGAAGAATTGGCCATTCATTGGGTAGTGTGACCACCAATCTGGGAGTCAGCCCTGAACCTGAAGCCTATGAATCCATTTTTCTATCGGGTACCGGCGGCGTTCTCAGTCATTACTTCTTGGATACCGGTCTGATTGAAGATTTCGGCAATGAACTGGTCCAGCAGATTTTTACGCTGTTTCAAGTCGACCCTCCCGACCCCGTGACGGCCCCGGCTGTACTGGGTGCCGCTTTGGGTATTCCCGAAGAAGGGTGGCCCAATATCAATCGACTGCACCCCGCCATGATGCTGTTTCAATGGACGATGGATCCCGGCGACCCGATGTCCGTCGCCCGACACGAAACCGTACCGGCCACCGTATTCATCGGAATCGACGACCACCAAGTGCCCAACTTTACTAGCTATGCATTGGCCACAGCGCTTCCGGACGCCAAGGTGGTCACCGTGGAAGCCTCCTGGGAGTACGATCCCCACATGGTGCTCCATCGCGAAGTTGAGGGTCATGACGCTTTGACGAACTGGCTCAACGAGTAGGGGACTTCATCTCGCGTTGAAACAGCACCCGAGATGTGGGATATCGCCTCAGCAAATCAACCTCTGGGCCTGGATGTCCTTTCGCCACCAGACCGATGTGGTAGTCAAGGTTGTCTTGACTCATTCGCACATGTTCCACGGTCAAAGAAACGCTGTTTGCGGGTCGATTTGGCAACCACTCAAACCGACGACGTTCATCCACATCCAGCCGGTTATCGCTGAGTTGTTTCGCCACCGGAGACCACGCCCACACTTGACCGATTCGCCAAGTGTGCGTCTCAAGAGCTTTCCCCTCTGAGTCCCGTGTCTCTGCGGTCACCCGAATGAATCGCTCCGGGTCACCTGTGGGGAGCTTATGCCCAGCTTTGGCGTTGTGGAGGGTGAAGGAAAGACGCCCCGACGCATCAAGTTTGGGCTCATATACGGCAAG
>Ga0163180_10000145_pt1 | contig 38234 bp, 38 predicted proteins | sample AtlANTMetagenome_2_FD_109647 | JGI IMG/M metagenome (GOLD analysis project Ga0163180, IMG submission 109647) | Marine eukaryotic phytoplankton communities from the Atlantic Ocean - Atlantic ANT 4 Metagenome | ecosystem: Environmental > Aquatic > Marine > Oceanic | place: North Atlantic Ocean...
CGTGGCTATCAAGAAGCCATTACTTACAGTTTTGTTGATCCTAAAGCGCAAGCTATTTTACATCCAGAGTGTAATGCATTGGTATTGCCGCACCCAATTTCAATTGAAATGTCAGCGATGCGTGTAAGCTTAATGCCTGGCTTATTGGCATCTGTTGCCTATAACCAAAACCGCCAGCAACCACGTATTCGCTTATTTGAACATGGCCTTAAATTTATCAGCGATGAAAGCGCAGAAAATGGCGTTTACCAAGTGCCGGTTATTGGTGGTGTTATTACCGGGCTTGTGCATGGCGAACATTGGGTTGAAGAGAAACGTAACGTTGATTTTTACGACCTAAAAGGGGATGTTGAAGCATTACTTGCTATTACCAACGATGTTAGCCGCTTTGGAATTAAAGCTGAGCAATCGGATGGTCTTCACCCTGGCCAGTCTGCCGTTATTTATGTTGATGGTAAAAAAGTAGGTTTCTTTGGTGCATTACACCCTCAGGCGCAAAAATCGTTAGATATCAATAACGCTACTTTTGTGTTTGAAATTGAAATGTCGGCATTAGAAAAAAGAAATTTACCTCAAGCTGTAGGGGTGTCTAAATTCCCATCAAATCGCCGCGACATCGCGATTTTAGTACAAGACAGCGTTAAAATTGGTGATATTTTAAACGTCATCGGAAAAGTTGGCGGAAATCAATTGGTTGACCTAAACTTATTCGATGTGTATAAGGGCAAAGGTATTGAGCCAAATTATAAGAGTTTGGCGATTGCTCTAACACTGCAGGCGGTTGATAGAACACTCGAAGAGAAAGATATCAATCAGGTAGTTGATAACGTGGTGGCCGCACTGGCCGAACAGTTTAATGCATCGTTGAGGGACTAGATATGGCGCTTACTAAAGCCGACATAGCTGAACACCTATTTGAAAAGCTCGGGATCAATAAAAAAGATGCCAAAGATTTAGTTGAAGCGTTTTTTGAAGAAATCCGCTCAGCGCTAGAAAAAGGAGAGCAGGTTAAGCTTTCTGGATTTGGTAACTTTGATCTTCGAGACAAAAAAGAAAGACCAGGGCGTAATCCGAAAACAGGCGAAGACATTCCTATTTCGGCGCGTCGTGTTGTCACCTTTAGACCGGGTCAAAAACTAAAGACTCGTGTTGAAGTGGGTACCAGCAAAGCAAAATAAAAAAAGGCAGCGAAAGCTGCCTTTTATTTATTCCTCGCTTAACTTTGCTTAAGCGGGGTTTATTATTATCTAAAATTCTCTAGGTGATACAAATTCACCTTCTAATACTTGTTGATAGGTTTGCTCGGCAAGTGAATTAAGTCCAGATAAGTTTTTACCAGTACTTAAGAGTTCCTGCTCTATTTCAAATAGATCTATATTTTCGATTCCCGACATTTGCGCTACTTTTGAAAATATATAAGCATGTTTAAATTTATCATGTTTATAAAACAGGCTGATAAGTGATGTGTACACCTCAGGATTGGGTATGCGCCCTTTTTGATTTAACTCGAGCGTTTTATAGAGCAAATCAATCGTTTTTTCGTCATCAAACTTAATGTAATACGACGCTAAAAAAAACTGCATTTCAGCACTTTGTGTAACACTAGGATCGTCTTCTATAGCCAATAGCTTATTTAATGCACCTTGATTATTGTTTCTGGACCAATGGTAATAAAGTAAACCGGGGTGATTTGTATCAATAGTGTCTTGATAAAGGCGCGTCATTTCTTTAATGCTAGTGAGTTGTCCATCTATGCGAGACGTCTTCTTAGCTTTGAGCTTTATGTGCTCAATTTTAGCCGCCAGTGTTATACATTGGTTGTATGTTTCAAATTCTTTTAATAATTGATATTTATTTTCATCCGTTGGCTCTTTGTATTCACTGTAACGCTTTAAGATAACTTCAGCACGCTCGTCTTTACAATGGCTGTCTTTGTTTAAATCAGAACAAAAGCCGGGTGTTTCCTTACAAACTTTTGCTAGCGTCACAGGTTCTTCACAACCCGCTAATGTTAGTAATCCAAGTAGTAAACTTGCTCTTTTTAGCATTCCTAAACCCCAAATAAATATCTACGCAGCCATTCTAGCGCAATCATTTAACGCCTAACAGTAGAGAATAACTTCAGATTAAATTAGAATAGCCGTGCCTGAAGTGCATTACTCTCAAAATATAGTGCACTTTTAAAGGCTATCCGTTCAAAATGATAAACTTAGGTAAATAAAATGACCTCATCTCACGAGTTAGAATACACAAATAGTTGGCAAGAGCGCCAAGATTACGCTGAAAGCATGCAACCTATCATTGGTAAACTTTACCGTAATCGTGGTATTGAAATCGCTGTATATGGCCGTCCTCTCGTAAATGCCAGCACTATTGAAATTATTAAATCTCACAAAACTGTTGCACAATTTGAAGGCACAAAATTACGTTTACGTGAAAGCTTCCCGTTTTTAGAAGCAATCAGCAAAATGGAATTAAACTCTGCTCGTATTGATATTGGTAAGCTTGCATACAGCTATTTATACAGCGACGTTGCTAATGGCCGTTCAGTTGAAGAGTTCGTTAAAGATGAATTAGCAGAAATAGCCGATTCAACAGTGAAAGAACCTCGCGATGTAGTTCTTTATGGTTTTGGTCGTATTGGTCGTTTGCTTGCTCGCTTATTAATTGAAAAATCGGGTCCTTACGCCGATTTACGTCTACGTGCAATCGTTGTGCGTGGTGGTAAAGAAGGTGACCTTGAAAAGCGTGCTAGTTTATTACGTCGCGATTCAATTCATGGTCCATTTAATGGTTCAATCACCATTGATAAAGAGCGCAACGCAATTAAAGCGAACGGCAGTTACATTCAGGTTATTTATGCAAATTCACCTAGTGAAATTGATTACACCCAATACGGTATCGATAATGCGTTAATTGTTGATAACACAGGTATTTGGAAAGATGAAGCAGGCCTTGGTCAGCATTTAGAGTGTAAAGGTGCAGCTAAAGTATTATTAACAGCACCGGCTAAAGGCAATATTAAAAACATCGTATATGGTGTAAATAACCAAGATATTTTATCTGAAGATAAAATTGTCTGTGCAGCAAGTTGTACAACAAATGCAATCACACCAACATTAAAAGCGTTAAACGATAAGTTTGGTATTAATAATGGTCACGTTGAAACCGTTCACTCATACACAAACGATCAAAACCTAATCGACAACTATCACAAAGCCGAACGTCGTGGTCGTGCCGCAGCGCTTAACATGGTAATAACTGAAACAGGCGCAGCTAAAGCTGTATCTAAAGCATTGCCAGAGCTTGAAGGTAAGTTAACAGGTAACGCTATTCGTGTTCCTACGCCTAACGTATCGCTTGCTATTTTAAACTTAAACTTAGCAACTAATACATCAGTTGAAGAACTAAATGCATTTTTACGCGATACAGCGCTGCACTCAGATTTACGTGACCAAATTGATTACACTGCATCAACAGAAATAGTGTCTACCGATTTAGTAGGTAGCCGTTATGCAGGTGTTGTTGACTCACAAGCGACAATTGTTGACGATAATCGTATTGTATTATACGTATGGTACGATAATGAATTTGGCTATAGCTGCCAAGTAGTACGTTGTATGCGAGATATGGCTGAAGTGTCATTCCCAAGCTTACCACGCTAATGTATATGTAGTATTTAAAAGCCAGCGTTTAGCTGGCTTTTTTAATGTGCAATCATTTTTAAAGTGTATGCCTTGTGCTACGCTTTGCTTATTAAAATACAGTGCGTGTTACAGTTATAAAATACACTGTATTTACTGCGAGTAGTATTATTCGTGGTGTTAGTTCTGCTAGTTAAAATGCAGATGGGCTTATTCAAATTAAAGGTTTTTTCATGAAAATCAGTAGTAATTTCGACAGTGGTAATATCAAGGTAATTGATGTAACCGATCCGCTTAATATTCAATTAGAGATTAATAACGACCACAACTCTGAATTTTATCAGTGGTTTCACTTTCGATTAGAAACAACGCCTTACCAATTACATAAGCTTAATATTAATCAGCTTGAAAAATCAGCATACCCAGATGGGTGGGAAGGCTATCAAGCAGTCGCATCTTACGATCGCCAAACATGGTTTCGTGTTCCATCAAACTATGAAAATGGCACGCTAAGTTTTGAAATAGAGCCAGAGTGCGGCAGTGTTTATTTTGCTTACTTCGCACCATATAGCTATGACCGCCATTTAGATTTATTGTCGTGGGCGCAAACGCAAGGTGCTTGCCAACTTCAAACATTGGGTGAAACACTTGATGGGCGCGATATGAGCGTATTAAAAATTGGCGAGCCAAGCGAAGATAAAAAAGTAATTTGGGTAACAGCACGCCAGCATCCAGGTGAAACTATGGCAGAGTGGTTTGTAGAGGGATTACTCCATAAGTTACTTGATGATGAAGACCCACATGCTGCTGCATTGTTATCAAAGGCTGTATTTTACATCGTGCCAAATATGAACCCAGATGGCAGTGTACGTGGTCATTTACGTACTAATGCTAAAGGTGTTAACTTAAATCGCGAATGGCAAACACCTAGTATGGAAAATAGCCCAGAAGTGTATTTAGTCCTCAATAAAATGCGCGAAACAGGCTTAGATATGCACCTTGATATTCACGGTGATGAAGCCATTCCTTATAACTTTGTTGCTGGCAGCGAAGGTATTCCAAGTTACGATGAGCGACTTAAAAATTTAGAAGACAGCTTTAAAGCGGCGTTATTAACAATAACACCGGAGTTTCAAGACGAACACGGTTACCCGAAAGATGAGGCAGGCCAAGCTCTATTAACCGTTGCATCGTCGGCAACGGCTGAAGAGTTTAAAGCGCTTACATACACAATTGAAATGCCATTTAAAGACAATAACGATTTACCAGATCCTGACTACGGCTGGTCAGATCGTCGCTCGTATCAGTTTGGTCAAGACACGTTAGCAGCCATTGTTAATGTGGTTGATACGCTAAGATAGAGTACTGATAAAAGGCATCAAATATTGATGCCTTTTTTATACACAAACTTAAAATTAATTAATATATAAAATCGTTTTATAAACCCCTCAACCAGCAGTCTATACAAATTGCTTTCCATAAACCTCTATCATATTCATACAAACCAAATACTGGTTAAATAACCCTCAAATAATACGTCGAAGCGCACGTTTTATCTGTAAATATGAAAATTAAGTGTTAACAAAGTTAGCTCACTTAAGTTAATATCAATAACAATCGAATTAAAGGTAGGCATATTTAAGCCCGATTTTTAATCGTTTTGTGTCGCGCATTCTGAGTAGCTAAAACAGAGTCTCGTAATTCATAATAAAAAATATAACTATAGAGGATATCCATGGAAGCTTTTGTAAGCGCTGTTAATGATGTTGTTTGGAGTAATGCCCTTATTTACTTATGCCTTGGCGCGGGCTTGTTTTATTCTGTATTAACTCGATTTGCCCAAGTCAGACATTTTAAAGAAATGTGTAAATTACTTTTTAGTCCTAACACATCTGAAAAAGGTATTTCTTCTTTTCAAGCACTTGCAGTGTCTCTATCGGGGCGAGTCGGTGTTGGTAACATTGCTGGTGTTGCTGCTGCTATCGGTTTTGGTGGCCCAGGGGCTATTTTCTGGATGTGGGTTGTTGCATTTTTAGGTGCAAGTACAGCCTTCGCTGAATCAACGCTTGGTCAAATTTATAAAGAAGAAGAAAACGGTCAATACCGTGGTGGTCCAGCGTATTACTTTGACCGTTGTTTAAAACAAAAATGGTTAGCTATCTTATTTGCTATTTCTGCCGTTGTTGCGTGTGGTGTTTTCCTACCCGGTGTACAAGCAAATGCGGTGGGTAACGCATTTACTCAAGTATTTGGCGACGGTACTATGGTTTCGACCAGCTTTGGCGATGTAGGCAGCTTTAAGCTAGTTGCGCTGGCTATTATTCTTATCGTTTTAGCCTTTATTATTTTCGGTGGTATAAAACGTATTGCCAACTTTACTCAAATTGTTGTGCCATTTATGGCTTTGGGGTACATCGTGCTTGCTTTAATCGTTGTGTTTTTACACATCGATAGAGTGCCTGATATTTTTGCTATGATAATAAGCGACGCCTTTACAGCTCAAGCCGGATTTGGAGCTGCAATTGGCTGGGGTGTAAAACGCGGAATATATTCAAATGAAGCGGGTCAAGGTACAGGACCTCATGCAGCGTCTGCGGCAGAAGTCGACCACCCAGCGCAACAAGGTTTAGTTCAGGCTTTTTCAGTGTACGTAGATACCATCTTCGTATGTACAGCAACTGCACTGATGATTTTACTAACACAACAATACAACATTGTTGGCGAGCTACCAGCTGGTCAATTTATTGTACAAAATGTTGATGCAGCAACTGAAGTTGGCTCTGCAGCATTTACACAAATGGCTTTGTTTAGCGTATTTGGCGGTTTTGGTGAGGCATTTGTCGGTATTGCGTTATTCTTCTTTGCGTTCACTACTATATTAGCTTACTACTTCATTGCGGAAACAAACATTGCTTACTTAAATCGTTACTTTAAAGGAAGTATTCCACTGGTTATTGTGAAGTTTGTGATCATGTTTATGGTGGCGTATGGAATGGTTAATAGCTCTGGGTATATTTGGAGCATTGGTGACATAGGTGTAGGCTTAATGGCGTGGATCAACATCTTAGGCATTTTAGCTATTTTCTTTGTCGCAAAACCGGCACTGTTATGTTTAAGCGATTATGAAGAGCAAAAGAAAAAAGGCGGTAAAATTACCTTTGACCCAATTAAGTTAGGTATAAAAAACGCTACTTTCTGGGAAAAACGCCTTGAAAAACAATCTAAAGATCCTGAGTAATTTAATACACAGTGTACTTGCAAGTTTGATTGGATAAACGGGTTTAAACCAATAAAAAGAAAGTGAGATTATCTGTTATTGCTTTAAATTCAAAAAAGACAACAACAAATAAAACAAGTACAATAAAGGCGCCGCAAGGCGCTTTTTTTATGCGTAGTATGGAGAGATGTATGGCGATTATTCGTTGCCCAAAATGTGCAAAATCAATTTCAGATAAATACAAGCAATGTCCGCATTGCGAAAGTAACATTTCAGAGCTAAACGACGAGCAGGTTCAACAACTTCAGCGCGAACAGCAAATTAAAAAAAAGCAGATGTTTATAAATCACTCTTTCCTAGCACTTATTTTATTTTTGGGTGGTTTTTTCTGTTTATATTTTTTACAACCGCAAAAAGAAACCCTTGAGTGGTATGCTTACACCATTGCCATTGGCGTAGGGTGCATTTGGTATCTTATTAACCGTATTATTTTAGTGACTCTTAAAAAGAAAAGATGACATGAATATCGATAAACTCGTAGAAAATATTACTCCAGAATTATTTGATCGCCTGCAATATGGTGCATCCACTGGCAAATGGCCAGATGGCACTGTGTTATCAGATGAGCAAAAGCAACAAACAGTGCAGTTGGTTATGTTGTATCAAGCAAAGGTGGCTCAATCGAACGAGCAATTTACGATTGGTGCTAATGGTGAAATGATCCAAAAGACAAAAGCGCAACTACAAAAAGAATTCAAATCAGACAACGAAATAGCTAGGTTTAGTGAACATGATCTTTAAGCACCTTTTTACGCCAAAATGGAAACACCCTAAGCAACAGGTACGTCTTGATGCAATTGAAAAGCTAGATACGCAGCGCGATGCAAGTATTTTAAATACACTTGCATTAGAAGACAGCTCTGCAGAAATTCGCCGAAAAGCGCTTCAAAAGGTAAATGATTTACCACTTTGGTGGAAAGCCTATAAGCAAGACCAAGCGTTGAAGGATATAGCTGAGCAGCAAATATCTAACGCGGTTTTAAACAGTGAAAGCACACTAACACCGCAAATTAAAAGTGAATATATAGAACGCTTTGCACCTGTAAAAACATTAGAAAAACTAGCGTTTGCAGAGAAAGAACTAAAAGTTCGCGTTAAATTACTTAAGCGTTTAGCAAACCCAAAATTAGTAGAAAAAGCTTTTAAAGAAGGCAGTGAAGAACTACAAAAGCAGCTAGTGGAGTTAGTTATTAACCACCAGCTTACCAAACCACTTGCTAAACATGCTAAAGGGGAAGCGAAAAGCACCCTTGATACGCATATTGAAAATGAACGTCTGGCCAAAGAGATGCCACAAGAAGTTGAAAATTCAACGCGCGTCATTTTAGCAAAACTTAATGCGTTACGTGAAAAAACAGACTTTGCGTTGGTAAACCCACAAGCTGCTGAATTAATGGCTCAATGGCAAGCATTAGAGCTTAAATGGTTATCATCAGAGCGTATAAAATCGCTAGATGAAAAGTACATAGCTATTACCAGCAAGCTTGATACGCACATAGCGCAACTTAAAGCTGAGCACGATAAAGAACAGCAACGTTTAGCATTAAAACAGCGTCAATTATTGGCATTAGCAACGCTTGAAGCATTAAGTGATGAAATTGAAAATGCGCTTCAATTAGGTTTAGAAACCCCAGAGCAAATTCAACAAGATTGGCTTGACGCTAAAGTAGCCCAAGCAAAACAAGCGATCACAGAGACTGAGCTTGAAAATAACGCACAGTCTAAAGCGGTAATCGTAAGGCTTGAGGCTTTATTTTCACAAGTGGCTAAATTACCCGAACTAACAACGGTAATTGCGCAATATAAAGAGGCATTGACCGCCTTACAAAAAATTGAACCAGCGCAAAGCATTGAGCAATATGACGATATTCTGTCATCGTTTAATCAAGCGTTTAAAGAAGCGCGTGGGCATATAGCTATGCTTGACAGCGCACTGCAAGGCAAGTTTAAAACTGAGTTAAACGCGCATAAAAAGCAGTTTTTAGTACCAATGAATGAGTTAGTTAAACCGCTTGAAAAAAATCAAAGCCAAGCAAAGCGAAAAGCTCGTGATGTTAAGCGCTTAATTGAAGAAGGCCGGTTCAATGTGGCATTTGGTGTATTTAAAGGTTTTGAAGAGCTATTTAATACATTAACAGCACGCTACCAGCAACCGCTTGAAAATATTAAAGCAGAGCTAGAGCAGCAGCTTGCTGACGCAAAAGATTGGCAAAAATACGCCGCTGCACCAAAGCGTGTAGCGTTACTTGAAGAAGTAGCCACGTTAACTGAGCAAGAATGTACCGACCCGCAACAACGTGCAGAACAAGTAAAAATGTTTCGCACACGTTGGAATGAGCTTGGCCGATTAGATACAGATGAAGAAAAACAACAAGGTGTTCAGTTTGACGAACATATTGAATTGTTGTTTGCACCTTGTCGTAGTTACTTTGCCGAGCAAGAAAAAAACCGCGATGCAGCGAAGTTGCAACGTGAAAGCATCATTACTGATATGCACGCGCTTAGCACAGAGCCTACTAGCGAAGAAGGCTTTGATTGGAAACAGTTTGAAAGCCAATACAATAGGCTAAATAAAGCATGGCGCAGTGTAGGAAAAGTTGACCCTAAAACATATCGAGTTTTAAATGATCGCTATAAAAATGAGCAACAACAGGTGCTTGGTTTATTAAATGCGTTTCATAAAGGTAATGCTGCGCTTAAAAATGATTTAGTAGAACAAGCACAGCAATTATCACAAAGTGACGACTTAGCAAGTGCTTGCCAGACGTTAAAGCAAATGCAGCAGCAATGGCAAACAATTGGCTTTGCGGGCTTGAAAGCTGAAAATGCGTTGTGGCAAAAGTTTCGTCAATATAACGATGAAGCATTTAGTAAGCGCAGCACTGAATTTGAGCAACAAAAGCTTGAACAGAATGAGTCAGACAAGCAAGCCGCTGCAGAGCTTGCTGAATTAGAAGCGGTACTAGAGGCGGTTGAACAACGTGCGCAACTTCATGACCTAGAAACGAAGGTAAAAGGTTATGCACAATTCAGAACGCTTGCGCCAAAAGTGACTACTTTGCTTAAAGCCATAGATGAAAAAGTGTCATTGCTTATCACTAAATCAGAGCAGGCTAACTTAGATGCCTTACTTAATGCGCTTCAAAATAATGAAGAAGTACCTGCTCAGTATCAAGCACCGCTAAAAACAACGCTTAACGAAGAGCAACTTGTAACGCGTATGGAAATTTTAGCAAATGTGAGCTCGCCAAATGCATCACTTAGAATGGCAGAGCAAGTTGCTATGCTTGATGATAAACACCGTGGCGATCATGCTGATTTAAATTATTATTTAAAACAGTTACTCGCGCTCAGTAACGGTTCAGTTGAACCTGACACACTAGCTCGATTAAAGACGACACTTGCAGCTTAATCATTAACATTACTTTAAATGTTGATTAAAACTTTAAAAGGCCGCTTAAATAGCGGCTTTTTATATCAACCAAACAAAGGATTTACCATGAGATTTTTATTACTTATTACTACGCTTTTTTTAACTGCCTGTAATAGCACGCAAGGTGTATCGGTATATTCATTTACAAATGCTGAAGTAGAAAGCGTATTAGCTAAAGAGTTGCCAAAATTAAGCGAAAAAGTAAAGCTAATGGGATTACCTGTTCAGCTTAACGTTAATGATTTAAGTGTTGATATAGGGCCAGATAATCGTGATGTTGTTTTACTTGGCGCTGACTCTAGCGCAGAGATCAACGCTTTTGCACTTAAGTACCCAATTCGTTTAAAGCTTCAAATAGAGGGCAGCCCATTCTACGATAGCGAGAAAAAAGCAGTGTTTTTACGTAATATTAAACTACTGGGCTCAAGCGTTGATGCTGGTGGCTTTAGAGGCAACATTGGCGCGCTTGACGATCAAGCAATGGGTGTAATCAATACCTTTTTGGCTAACAACCCTGTATATACGTTAAACATGAACGATCCTAAAATGATGCTATTGAGCAAATTACCGCTCGATATGAAAGTATCGCAAGGTGCAATTAAACTGGTTCCTAGGTTATAAATAACCAGGCTAATCAGATCGGCCTGCCTTAATTAATCGTATTAAATAACCTAACTATAAGCTAATTAGGTTCATTATATTATGGCAGCACCGCGTAACGTGCCCACATCGAGACTTTCTCGTTTTGCAAAATTAGGCTCATTAGCAACAGGCGTTGCGGGTAATATGCTGGTTGATGGCGCTAAAAGTGCACTAACAGGTAAGGGGTGGGATAACAAACGCTTACTTCTGCAGCCTAAAAATATTGAAAAACTTGCTGTGCAGCTCTCTCACTTACGCGGCGCAGCAATGAAATTAGGCCAGCTTCTATCTATGGATGCTGGTGATTTGCTCAGTCCTGAGCTCGCCCAGTTACTCGCTTTGTTGCGCTCTGACGCAAATCCAATGCCGCATAAGCAGCTGGTTGAAGTTTTAAAAGAACAATGGGGAGACGACTGGCTTTCTCGTTTTTCTCATATTGAACTCAGACCTTTTGCGGCGGCTTCTATTGGGCAAGTGCATTTAGCGTATCAAGAAAATGGCGAAAAGCTCGCAGTTAAAGTTCAGTATCCGGGTATTGCAAAGAGTGTTGAGAGCGACGTAGATAACGTGATTACGCTGTTAACCCTATCGCGCCTATTGCCAAAAGACCTCGATATTAAACCCCTTGTAAATGAGGCTAAGGCACAATTACTTGCAGAAGCTGATTACCTGCGAGAAGCTGATTATTTAATACGTTACAAAAATGCACTCAACGGCAATACTCATTTTAAGGTGCCCAATGTTTACACTTCGCACAGTACGCAGCAAGTCCTTACAATGGAATATGTTAATGCTGAACCCATAGAGAGCATCACAGAGCAGCCACAAAGCCAGCGAAGTTTTGTTGCTGAGCAGCTTATTAATTTATTTTTTAAAGAAATGTTTGAATTTAAACTCATTCAAACGGATCCTAACTTTGCTAATTTTCATTATCAAACAGAGACACAAAAAATCGTTTTATTTGATTTTGGTGCAACGCGAGAAATATCAACCGAGTTGAGTTCAGCGTATTTGGCACTATTTAAAGCAGGTAGCGATAACAGCCGAGAGGGCGTATTAAAAGCAGCATCGCAAATTGGTTATTTTAAAGATGACATTATGGATAATTATAAAAATAACGTAATCGACTTGTTTTTAATGGCGTGCGAACCGCTCAGGCATGATGGTGAATTTGATTTTAAACATAGCCAGTTAGCACTTAAAATTAAGGATGCTGGGCTTGCACTTAGTGCTCAATCACAGCAGTGGCACACTCCACCCGTCGATGCGTTGTTTATACACCGAAAACTAGCCGGTTTGTATTTAATAGCTGCTCGTTTGGGGGCAAAAATTGATGTGCGTGCGCTTTTTAGTCATTTCGCATAAATGCTGAGCTAATATCGATACAAAGTTACTGGTGCAGTAATGTGTTAAAGTTGTCATAATACTCGTGATATTTCGCGAGGCGTAGTTATGATAAAGCAATTTTTAAACGATCCAAAGTTATTACTTAATGCCGTGGGTGAGGGAATTTACGGATTCGACTTGTCTGGAAACGCTGTATTTGTAAACCCAGCAGCAGAGCGCATGACAGGGTGGAAGGCAGAGGAGCTACTAGGAAAAAAAATACATCAATATCATCACCATACTCGTGCCGATGGCACGCCTTACCCTGCAGATGAGTGTCAAATTTACTGTACCATGTTTGATGGTAAACGCCGTGAAGTTAACAATGAAGTGTTTTGGCGCAAAGACGGTAGCTCGTTTGCTGTTGAATATACATCCACCCCAGTGTATCGAAAAAATCAACTTATTGGTGCCGTTGCTATTTTTCGTGATATATCGCAGCAGCAACAAACCCAAAATGATTTACAAAACGCACTTAAAAAAATAAAGCAGCTGAGTGAGCAGTTAAAAGACGAGAATAGCTATTTAATAGCAGAGTTAAATCAGGACTGGCAAGACTCTGGGCTGGTAGGGCAAAGCCATGTGTTCCAAACTATGTTAGATCAAATCAAATTAGTGAGTGAAACCGACACTACCGTGCTTATTCTGGGAGAAAATGGCACAGGTAAAGAGCTAGTAGCACGCAATTTATATAGGTTAAGCAAACGCAGCAAGCATGCCTTTATTAAAGTAAATTGTGCAGCTTTTACACCGAGCTTATTGGAGTCTGAGCTGTTTGGGCATGAGAAAGGCGCTTTTACGGGGGCTAACGAACGTCGTAAAGGCCGATTTGAACTGGCCGATAAAGGCACACTTTTTTTAGATGAAATAGCCGAATTACCTCTAGAATCACAAAGTAAGCTACTAAGAGTGCTACAAGAGCAAGAATTTGAACGGGTTGGTGGTAGCCAAACTTTGAGTGTAAACATTCGAGTTATAGCGGCTACAAACCGCGATTTGTGGCAAATGGTGCAAAAGGGCAGTTTTAGAATAGATTTATATTATCGACTTAATGTATTTCCTATTAAAGTACCGGCCCTGAGAGAGCGTAAAGAGGATATTCCTTACTTATGCAGCAACCTCATACAGCAATTAAATAAACGCTTAGGGAAGCAGTTAAAAGGGTTAAGTAAAAAAGCAGTTACTAAGCTTCAAGCCTACGATTGGCCTGGTAACATAAGAGAGCTGCAAAATGTACTGGAGCGAGAAGCCATTTTGTCTAAACAATCTGTTTTACAGCTCAATCAACCACTCAATGGTGACACTACGCAAAATGTTGACGAGTCTCTTACCCTCGATGAGGCGCAAAGGCTGCATATAAGCCGTGTTTTAACACTTTGTAACGGGCAAATTTCTGGAAGTAAAGGTGCTGCACTTAAGTTAGGGTTACCTGAAAGTACACTTCGCTCAAAAATGAGAAAGCTAGGAATTAATAAATAATCGCGATATATAACGGCTTTCGTTATATATCACGATTGGTAAAAGTGTGTAAATTATAAAGTTATTTAATATCAATAGATTAAACAAAGTTTCAGTTTGGTCTGAAAGTTGCAAATACTTAAACAACATCCGTCATAATTAAGTAAGTAACATGAAGTTTGATATTAAAGAGCAAGACATGATCATTAAGCCCTATAACTCAGGGCCAATTTATATTCGCGAGCAAAAAGGCTTTTTTCAACGTATACGCCGTAATTTAGGCTGGTTGCTAATGTTAACGTTTATTGCCATTCCATGGATTCAATATAACGGTCAGCAGGCTGTACTGTTAGATGTCGCAACACAAACCTTTACTATTTTTGGATTAACACTTCTTCCTCAAGACTTTATGATTTTAGCCATGCTTTTTATGGTGGGGGCCTTTGCGTTATTTTTTGTTACTAATTGGCTTGGCCGAGTTTGGTGCGGTTACACGTGCCCGCAAACAATATGGATGTTGATGTTTACATGGGTTGAGCAACGAATAGAAGGTACACGCAATCAGCGCATTAAATTAGATAAGTCAAAATGGACATTTAGCACGTGGCGTAAAAAAATAGCTAAACACAGCGCGTGGATAGTTATTTCGGTTTTAACAGCGACCTCATTTATGGCGTATTTTATTCCGACTAAAAATTTATACTTAGACATGCTTTCGTTTGATTGGTCTGGCATTACCACATTTTGGGTGCTTTTTTTTGCTGGGTGTACGTACGGTAATGCTGGTTTTTTAAGAGAAAAAATGTGCACCATTGCATGCCCGTATTCTCGTTTTCAGTCAGTGATGTTTGATAAAGATACCTTAGTTGTTACTTATGATGTTGAACGAGGAGAAAACCGTGGCCCACGTAAGCGTAAAGCTGATCCAAAGTCATTAAACCTAGGCGATTGTGTAGACTGTAATTTATGTGTGGAGGTATGCCCTGCGGGTATTGATATAAGAAATGGCTTGCAATATGAGTGCATAAACTGTGGTTTATGTATTGATGCCTGCGATGACACAATGAATAAGTTTGGCTACGACAAAGGCTTAATTAAATACGCGAGTGAAAAACAGATGGAAGGTAAAAAAACCAACCCATTTAGATTAAAGCTTGTTGGCTATGGTGCGTTAACTGCCTTACTTATCCTATCGATGTTTGCATGGATGATGCAGCGTACACCCATAGAGGCCTCAGTGCTTCGTGATAGAAACGCACTCTACAGAGTAAATTATGAGGGCCTAGTTGAAAACCCATACACACTAACCATTATTAACAAAACACAGCAATCAATGCACTACACAATCGCTATTGAGGGGTTACCTGGGGCAACGCTTAAAAGTCCAAAGGCAACACTCGTACAACCTGGTTTAATGAAAAAAATACCGGTTACGGTGACCGCTGATGGTTACGATATTAAACAAAAAGTAAGTAAATTAAGATTTGTAGTTACCGCGCAGGAAGATGCGAGTATTACCATCACCAAGGGCAGTCAGTTTTATAAAAACTAAGTAGTTAAACGCCAAGTTGATTAAATAATTAATCCGCTTGGCTGTTTTTAAGGTGCTTAATAACGTATTGCTTGGCACTTTCAACCTCACTAAATATACATTTAGTGCCGTCTCTGCCAACGCTATTTAAAACCCGCGACATTTGACTGATTGCGATGGCCGATGTCATTACATACGCGCTGATAAAGCAATTTGCAGCTTGCATTTTTTTGCCAATTTTAGTGAGCAATAACTCGGCTTCAGGCGTCGCTGCTAATACCTTTCGTGAGTCGCTAATATAGCCCCAGGGGTTGCCGTTAAATTGTGCAGTAGTATTAATGAGCTTTTCACCATACACACTTAGAATATCGGTATCGATGCTACCTGAAAATTCAGCAACAATTATGTTGTTATCTACATAAAAGTTAACGTTGCCATAGTCATTTTTTAATGAAAAGTCATAATGCTCATTTTTATCTACTTGCAAGGCTTTCTCTCTATTTATATTACAGACTTGTTACTACGTTTAATAAAACACACTTATGATAAACGTAGCAACTAGTAAATTAGCCTTCATTTCGTAAATAATTTAAAGCACTATCAATAACAGCAACTTGCGCTAGTATACATTGTTCACTGTTGGCTGAAGGGCTATCTGGGTAAACTTCTGTTGTTGTTACAAAAGGAGCATCAGTAAAGCCCATACATAAACCTAATTTGCGTGCTGCGTAATTTATAACGCCAAATTGTTCCTGCGGTACGCCTATTAATGCATTGTTTTCATCGCTTGGTGCAATATGCGTAACCTTTGCAACGCCCTCAATAATCACTTTTTGAAATTCTGGCTCTGGCTTTGTACTGTCAGCAACTAAGTAAAACCCATCAGGAATATTCCAGTTTGTATTAGTTGTGCCTTCACGTGCTGCAAGCGCTGGCCTGAATTCACTGTTATCGGAGTCTGTTGTCTCGTGTAAATCAATATGTGCTAGTAGATCAATATTTAATGATTTTACATAGGCCATTACCGCAGCCGACTCGTGTGCTGGGCTATTTTCGTAAAAGGAGCGGTTAGGATCTATTGCGCTTGGGTTCCAGCGGTTAATTGTTTCATACCCCCAAGGGCTAATACAGGGAGTAATAATTATATTAAAGTGTTTTGAATGATTTAAAGCAGAGGTTTTTGCAAATCTAAGCGCTCCATGTACACCACTGGTTTCGTACCCATGCACGCCACCGGTAATTAAAACCGTTGGTTTGGTATCATCAAAATTAAGTGTTTGCAGGGCATATAATGGATAACAGCCATCGTTGTAATTAAGCTCACCATATTGCTCAACCGTTAATGTGCCTTTAAGCTCGTTAATTAACGTTAACACTTCATCTTGGTAGCTACGCTTTATAACTTGGCTCGCAAGCCATTGAGCTTTATCGTCGTCGTTCCATTTAGTACTGGGTGTGCCAATTGGGTATGTGCTGTCAGTCATTATAAAGCCTTGGTATATCAATATTTAATGAAATAAAGCGCTAGCTTAACGCTGACTAAAATAGCCTGCAACTTAATGCGATGTATCGATATAATTGAGTTACTTCTTAAAAAACTAATCCAAAGCTGTAATAAATAAAAGTGAATTAAATACACCGTTAGTTATGTAAGCGAGGTATTTAGCCCAAGCCACTAAACTGATAAGCTTGCAGCGCATTTTGCCACTTTTAAGACTATTACTATGAGCAATCAAATTTTATTTAATAAATACATGCTATTAACAGCGATTTTTACACTAATAAGTACTGTATTTTCGGTTGATTTAGCCGCGCAACAACAAAGCCAAACATTAGTTTTATTAGGATCAGAGCCACGAATGTGCGCTGAAAGCTCGTGCACTAGGAGTAAGAAGGTTGAAAATATAACCCAAAAATTATACTCACCTACTATTAATAAATTAAAGCTCATAGCAAAAAATTGGCCAACCAGTAGCCTTTCTAATAAAAAAGCGACGCTAGACGTGCTAAAGCAATTACAAAAGAATGAACCTAAGCATGTGTCAAAGCAAAATTTACTGTGGCAGTGGCGTGACGTAGATAATTTGCAATTAGAAAGCTTATCGGTGCACGAATACAATTATGTGCTTGATATGCTCGAAGTGTCAGAAAGTAAGAATGATAAAAAAATAAATAGCAAAGCAATTAATACTTCACGCTATGAAAATAATGATATTTTACAATTTATTACCGGTAGCCTAAAAGTAAATAGCGCTAAACCGACCATGCTTGTTATTACTGCAGCGCGTCGTGATCCATACGCGTATGCTGAAGCGGCAACATCTCTTTTAGCAGAATCACAAATAAGTACCAAGTGGCTTGCATTAACGCCTGCACTTGCAAGGGCAATAACCACGGGTCGGTGCGAACAACTGCCTTCACTAAGAAATAGCGCTATGCAAGTGTATAACCGAGAGTCAATTTATCCTTCGCAAACTCAAACCGAATACGGCTTGTGTAAAAGTGGAGTAGTTGCATTAACCACATTAATAAAAAACAGTACCGGCGTTATGTTTCATAGCGGTGATACTGCGTTATTGCATAGCGTTTTATTTAATGATGAAAACGAGCCTTACCCATGGACAAATTCACTTATAACAAGCCCGGTTATTGTGGGAATAGGTGAGGGGAGCGCCATACAAGGTAATAGCTTAATTATAAATAAAAACGTAACAAGTACAAATGTACTAAAAGGGGAAGCCCTGACTACTGAAAAGGGATTAGCAACGTTTAATTATGGTGTGTTAAGTACGCACTTTAGTGAGCAAAACCAAACTTTTAAATTGGCCATGATGATTGACACTTTAAGCAACGGTAAAGCTACATCACAGTATGGTTTTGGTGTAGACGAGAATACCGCCTTGGTTGTTATAAAATCGCCAGAAGGTAATTTAATGACGGTCGTAGGTGAAAATGGTGTGGTCCATTTAACTCCCGAGGCAACAAACATTGCTGTGCATCCCCCTGAGCAAAAGACAAATTCAAAACCTCAAAAATACCGCTATTCTTATTGGCCTTCTGGCAGTGTAATTGATGTGAGCAATAACTCATTTACTTTGAGCGAGCGCACATTGGGGAAAACATTGCCCTCAATAAAAATTCCGCCATTGCCAGTTCAGCGTTTTGGTAGCATATTGACGGATGCTAAATTACGCTCTTTGACACAAGCTATGTGCCTTGCTCAAGAGCAAAGTGCGGTTGCTCAGCAAGATGAATTTTTAATTAGCCTGAATACAAATGCTGATACACGCTATGACCGAATAAACACCAAACCATTTGGTTGTGCTGTGAGTAATTTATCGCTGGTGGTCGAGTCGTTTTAAGTTTAAGGCGTAAATATTTGGATTTTAAGTATCAGCTCGATAAAATAACCAGCATTACGTATAACCACTTTGCATAAAGCAGAGAAATTAAAAGAGTTTTAAAATGAATAATGAAAGTGATGTAATCGATAACTTAGCTGACTTAGAGGCTTTTTTACTGGAAGTTGAAAGTGGAGGCTATGGGTTAAAAGGGGTATCTGGCGTTGGTATGGCGACTAAAAACTCAGACGGTACCCGTTTTATTGCCGTATTTGATGATAAACAGCAACTACTATTGGCCCGCGGTATCACCGAAGATGTATTTACTAATGGGCAAGATATGGTTCGTAACGGTGTAAAGCCCAAACACTAATTACATATAAATCAATAAGCGCTGTTTAGCGCTTTTTTTTTGCAAAATTTAAAATGAGTTAAAACATCAAGCAAGGCTAAGAAATATAAAAGGTAGAAAACCGATTTAGGCTAAATAAATGAAGGCTTTACTGCATAACTCGCATATTAACGTATTTCGTTTACTAATTGACCATTTTCATATAATGCCGAATATTGGCGTTTATGCTCTTCAAATAGGTAGGTTCTTAATTGCTCTTTTCCGGTAATTATACGTGTAATTTTTGCAGCCATTCCTGATTTATTTTGCCTAATACGCTCTATATCAATTGAAATACACTCTTCGTTTGGTAATGTAAACTGCACGTTTTTCATATTACCCAGTCGGCTGTTATCTTTTAGAGGTTTTAAAAATATCCCTGTGCTAGATATAGACTCAATATAAAAACCTTCGCTTTTTATATTGAGCTGGCTCCAACGCCAACTGCGTTGCGTGCCTTTAGTATCAATAACTTCAGGCGCACTGAGTGTTGGGTTAATAACCCCAGAGGGATCTATCTTTAAATCAAGCGGAAACCACAATTGATAGTGCGCAACTTTTGCTAATAGCGTTAAGCTTGCATTACTTAATAGGTGCGCAATGCCTGCGGGTACACTGCTTTGTAAAGTAAGCTTATGATTTGGTTTTACTTCCAGATCTTCTGGCTTAAATAAGTCAGAGATAAAGTTTAATTCTTCAGCTGAAAAGTCCATGTTCAACACCGTAAAAATAAAACCCTATCATATGTCAATTAAATAAAATGCTCAATAAGTGTGCAGATTTATTTGTTTTCTTTACTATAATGAAAAGTTTTGTTGGGATTTTCTGTAAATTAAACGTGTATCGTTAGCCGCGCTTGTTATATTTCATCCAGATTATGCTTAAGCGAATAACAATATACTTAAAGTATATTTAGTGCCTTCATGTGCTTTTAAAAGCTAAAAAGGGTTTTGTTACTTTGTCGTTTGATTAAGTTAATAATCAGCACCGGGTGAAATGTCGGCACGTAAGGATGGTTTTAAGATATTGTTGCATACTAAGTAGGGACCAATTGATAGGCACTGTTTTCTAGGCGCAATGGACAGCCATAGAACTACTGGTTTAAGTAATCTCTAAGTAAATTAATTTTTCGGGTTAATACTTTTTTGAAGGTTAATTATAGAAACAGGAGAGGTGTTAAATGGTCGGTATGGAGAGATTCGAACTCTCGACCCCTGCCACCCCATAAAAATCACCTGTGTTTTATCGTGTACAAAAGTGGCTAAAAGTGTTCTACAGTGAAGTATTCAAAGTAATTGTAAGTTATTGCTATTGAAAGGATTAAGCTTTTAAATTATACCTAGTGAACAAACGTGAAGTTTAGTGAGCTCAAATCAGCTCGTGCGATAAGTGTGCGACAAAATTTTTGACTTAACTCTAGGTGTGCGAAAAATGGCGTCAATCAAAGTAAAATTAACTGAATCTATACTCAAAAATATCCCTTTGGAAATTACCAAAATCAATGACACTGAGATCTCCGGTTTTTATTTAAATATTGGTAAGCCAAATAAAGAAGGAAAGCGCTCACAGGTATATTATCTGTATTACCGCCTAGGAGGCCGAGGTTCGAAAGAAAGAAGACTAGCCTTAGGTAATTCATCGGTAATAACAGTTAGTGAAGCTAGACAGCTTGCTAAACAATATATTGGTGATGTTTCGCGTGGTATTGATGTTTTTTTACAAAAGAAAAAAGCAGCGCTGATTGAAAAGCAAGAAAGCACCTCGCCGACAATCGCTGTACTTGCAAATGAGTTTATTGAAAGAGACATTAAAGCCAACCGAAAAGGTGTAGACCCAGTAATTAGAGTGTTCGAAAAAGACATTCTGCCATTTATTGGCAATTATAAACTTAAAGAAATAACCCGCCGTGAAATTTTTAAAAAAGTGCTTGATCCAATAACTGATAGAGACTCTAAAACGCAGGCTAATAAAACGCTATCCATCCTTAAGCAAATGTTTAATTTTGGTGTTGAGCGAGATTTAATACAAGGTAACCCAATAAGCACAGTTAAAAAGAAGAGCGTGGGTGGCCTTGAAAAGTCTCGAACCAGAGCGCTAGAGTTTGACGAAGTGATTCAAGTTTTTGAACGCTTACCAAAGCTAGGTGTTAGCCAACAAGTTATTTACGCATTGAAATGTATTACTTTAACAGGTTGTCGGCCAATAGAAGTTACAGGCGCACAGTGGCAAGAATTTGATTTTGACAAAATGATATGGACAATCCCAGCCGAGCGCGTAAAACAAAACAAAGATGGCGAAAGAACCCATAAAGTACCGATTACTCAAAATATGTTTTTTTTGCTTGATGAGCTGCGGGCAGCATTTGGCTATCTCAATTCTAAATATGTATTTCCGAGTACAACAACTAATAAATCAGGCCCAGGTGAGCAACCAATTGACAGGCACTCACTATCACGCTCTATAAGTCGTAAACTAGAGCAATTAGGAGTACCAAAATTTGTACCTCATGACTTGCGAAGAACGGTTGCTACACGGTTAGGTGACTCTGACATAGGAGCTGATCCCATAGTAATTGAGAAAATACTCAATCATCAATTACAAGGTGTGCAGGGCGTTTATAATATGCAGGAGTATATGGAAGCCAGAAGGAAAGCTTTGGAAGCGTGGGGAGAGAAAGTAATTTCTTAGAATGACCCCCCTTAAAGAGTAGGCCATTTTTAACTCTTTGAAATGTAATTTTTAAAAAGTTTGATTGAAGAGAGTGGCTTGAGTTATCAATGGAGCTTAACTTGATTTTTATGGTTACATGTTATAGATTGTCAATACACCTAGCGACTAGGAGTATCTCCAGTCATTATGCAAGGTCACTACAAGCTATGAATTATGTTACCCTTACACCTTATTCTTCCTTGTCCAAGATAAGATTGAGTATAGGGTGTAAGATTGTAACTTTACATGTAACTATCTCTAGTTAATTTAAAGCTTATAAACAAATAAAAAAACCTCATTTTGAACACCCTGATTTCTTAGACATAACCCCCAATATTTATTCTATACATTGATATTTGAGCCGTTATACTAAACGTTCACTTGATATGTTTTGGTACGTAAGCGGAGTAACATTTACTTGTTTGATGAAAACCAAAAGCGGAGTCTGCGGGAAATTTTTATCTCAACATTTCATGAGAAAATGTCCTTTCAAGACTTTATTCAGCTAGATGTAGGCTCAGAGTTTCAGAAGTTTAATCTGAAACGAAGAACACTTTACGCCCCATCACCAAAATTAAAACAAATACATCGATTTTTAAATAATACAATATTTGAGTTTGCTGATTACAACACTGATGTTGTGTTTTCATATCGGAAAGGCGTAAATATCCGAGACGCAGTTGAAAAACACTCGGACAACAACTTCTTCTTTCAGACCGATTTGTCAAATTTCTATAGTAATATCCACGAAAGTGATGTAAGTAGAGCTTTATCTAATCAGCTGACAAATACTCCTGTTTCAGATATAGAAAAATATATAGATAAAGTTATAGAGCTTGTCGTTTTTGATGACCACATTCCTGCAGGCTTTTCAACATCGCCGATTCTGAGTAATATTTGTTTATTTGAGTTTGATAATCAACTCAATAAATACTGCAATGAACACAACCTTACTTATACTAGATATTCCGATGATTTAATTATATCAAGTAAAGCAGACCATTTTTCAGAAGACATCGAGTCAGTTGTGAGTAACCTGTTAAGTGAATACATAAATGCAGGAATTATAATCAATAAATTGAAGACTAAGCTACATAAAAAAGGCCATAACTTTAAACTGTTAGGTTTTAACGTTTTACCAAATGGGGTTGTTACAATTCCTAGCGTTGACAAAAAAGAGATTGAAACCCTCTTATACTTTTACTTAACAGACAGTAATAAATTTGAAAATTATTTTCAGAGTACCTTTTGTAACACTGAAACGGAGTTAGGTGAGAAGTCACTTCGAGAGCTTGCGATAGGAAAATTATCTGGGAAATTGATAGCTTTTAACTCGATGGATAAGCAATACGTATCTAAGTTACGCCGAAAGTATGGTAATACAATGATTGATATGTTCATAAGAAAGTCGGTGAAATAGCTTGAATATAAAAATTTTAGTCAGCAATGTACAGCATATAAACAAGCAAGAAATTTCATTCGACTTATCAAAAAACAAGCTTTTGTGTATTGCAGGTAAAAATAGCGTTGGAAAAACTACTTTAATTCGTGCAATACGCAACCTTTCGATTAACAGTACGTTCCAAGATACTGCAGCACCATATATTTTTAATGAAAATAGTAAAATTTCATACTCAGTGGATGGCCTCGCCGAAAATATTGAATTTACTTACAATAAGTTACTAAAAAGTATTGATAGTAAACAGGAAATTCCTGAAGAGCTTAAGTCACTAATAAGTGTAGAGTTACCAATCCCGCACGGAGAGCGTTTTAATCACTTTAGTCGCTTATCTGATATTGATGAAGCTCTCCGTGCAAAGATATCAATAGGTGATTACTCAATACCTCTTGATCTAATTTCTTTTCTAGAAAGTGTATATGGTGATAGTAGATTTGAGAATTTAAAGCAGGTAGACATCAAGAGAGTAAGTTACTATTTTATCCTAAAAGATGAAATTGAAAGGTACTACATTCGTGAAGACTACTTTAGTTCGGGTGAATATTTTGTTATTAATCTTTTCAAACAAATTCAGCAAGGTAAAAAGCTGATCGTAATAGATGAAATTGATATTTCGCTTGATGCAAGCGCTCAGGTCAACCTTGTCAGAGTCCTTCGAGAATACTGTGACAAATATGAAACTAATATAGTATTTACCACGCATTCTCTTGCATTAATGAAGACGCTTAATGATGAAGAGCTACACTATATGGAGCGAAATCAGGATAGAGACTGCGTGACAGTAACATCGCGCTCCTATAATTTTGTTAAAAGTGTTATGTATGGCTTTACAGGTTTCGACAAATATATTCTAACAGAAGACAAATGTTTGGAAGAGTATATGGATTACATCATTAGCTCTTCTACAAATGATAATTTTTTCAAACACTTAATTATATATGTTGCGGGTGGTTCTCAAGTCGTTGATTTGCTGTCTAGAAATACTGATAAAAAGTTTTTATCAGAATCTGAAAATGTTGTAGCTGCACTTGATGGTGATCAGTCAGATGAGCGTTTTATTCAAGATAGAAACGATATATTGCTACTACCGTTCTCAAGTATTGAAAAAGCAATTTACGATTGTTATTTAAATGGCGATGATAAAATACCTCGAGTAGATTCAATTGAGGGTGGTAACGTCAGTAAAAAAGCAAAAAATCTATTCTGGAAGCTAACTAAAAAAGTTCATACAGGTGTACCTCTTATGTCTAAGGCAAGTATATACGCCTACTTAGAAGAGTTAAATCCTGGTGGAGTGAAGGAGTTTAGGCAACAATTGACAAGCTTTTTAAATCCTGACAGGTAACAATAAGATTTAAATTAGTCGCAGTAACTTTTAATATACTTTTTAGCAAATTAAACTATGAACTTACCTTAATATCACCTTTGTGACTGCAGGCATAAAATGCCTACCTTTTGTGAAACCTATCTAGCTTCAGTACGTTAAACCAAGCTTTTTTAAAGTTATTAACTGAGAGTATCTTTAATAGGTTTTTAGGCTACGTTCAAAATTGTACCTTTTTGATTTAGCGGATAAGTAATTATTTATTAATAACAACCTTCAAATTTTTGTTTAAAGCTATACTCATAATTGAGGGACTTCCTCTTAATTGAAAGGATAACGATTGTGGCTCTTAAACCGGGACCAAAACCAATTGCTGATTCAACTGGCAAACCTGATAAACGTAGACGTGATAACAAAAATACTCCAGGGAACACCCCAGGATTAAAACCTAGTAAATCTTCAAAGAAATAGATAAGACTTGAAATTAAAGCTATCTTCACGGTAGCTTTAACTTAACGTAAATACACCTCAGTGATTTCCGGCCTAAAATGTCCCATCTCTTGTGAAACTGTCTCTAATGCTATTTGATATGGATATTGATTAAGTATCAGCTCTAATAGCCTTTCTTGTGCGTAGCTATGCCTAAGGCCGTGAGCACCGTTGGAAAATGAAAGCGTACGGTTTGATGCTTTATTAAATGAATCAGACCACTTTTTACCGCCTCCTATATCGTAGCGCTGTAAGTAGTTTATATTTCTATCAACAACAGTGGCAGGTTGTTTAAGTTTACGAAGTTCTAATTTAGCTGATAAATCGTGAGGTATTAGTACTTCGCGTGTTAAGCCTCCTTTGCCTGTCACGGTATATAGCACACCGTTTCTACCAGACCATTTTGAATCAAAAGCTGGCCGTTTATCTGCTTTGCGCTCTTCAACTTTGGCTATGGTCAATAATTCATGCGCACGAAGCCCCGAAGAGAGTGCTATTTGTGTTGATAATGAATATTTAGATGTTTGGTGCTTACTTATTATTTGTGCTTGCTCTGTGGTGTAGGCGCGTGATTTAAGAATTTGCTGATTAATTGATTTAATAACGGGGAGGGTTTGCTTATCTTTAAGTTTGCCGTTTAGCCTCATCATTGCTTGTATAGCTTGGCGCTCCATATCCAGTGACTTTTGACCCACTATTTCTTTACGGTAATCTAAATAATTGAGTGCTTGATCGATGGTCATTGCCTGAATACCGTTTATGCCAATATCTTTAGCCCAAGAGGCAACGGTGTTAAGTGATTGCTCGTAGTTTCTGGCAGTTCCAAGAGACTTTATAAGCTTACTTTTTGTAAGCCCTTTTATGACATTGTGTGCTTGAGTTTTTGGTTTCGCAAATTTAGCCATGTTTTTTAATCCATCTTTGAATTGTTGACCAATGAGCATTGATACCTTTACGCTTTAGCCAGCGCTGAAGCTCGACAATGTTTGACCCTTGCTTGTAAATTTCTATTAGCTCGAATTTATGTTTATCAAGCTTAGATGTTTTTTTTCGGCTTCCTGCGATTAACTTACTTTCAAATTTTAGTTTTTGGACTTCGATTAGGGCATCGAATTTCATGGTATGACTCCAGTCGTATTAAGGTTGTAAGATTGACTGGCAATAAAGCTCAGCGGCACTTAAGCCTATTCGCCCCTGTTTTTCGCATATGCGAAAGGCTCGGACTGATCTCGCCTGATTATTAACCTCATTTCTACGTGTTGTCAGCAGCTGGAGTGCGCCGTTTTTGGTTGGTTACTACCTTTGAAAAGATAGTATTTACCTCGTTACTACGTGTTGAAGGCAGCAGAATAGCGCCTGTTTTTTTCTGGCTCGTTAGAGCTTCAGTAGCAATAAGATTACCACTTTAGAAATATTTTTCAATCTGCAAATAAAACCTGCGTATAAGAGTATGAATGTGTTGTCCCCCGCTATGTGTAAGCCGATTTACGGCTTCGACATAGCGGGGGACAGGGGCGAAGCCCCAATGTTTAAAGAGAGGCTATTGCTCATGATGCCTCTATTAAAATTGGTTTTAAATTATTAAACAATCACATAAATTGGCAAAGTTATTACACCAAGGTTACTTGCATTGGTTGTTAAGCACTTTTACACTAATCATTTTCAGGCGTAATTAAATGACTAAATACGAGACTGATTCTATTGAAGCGCAATATCAACTAGGGTCTGAAAACTAGTTTTAGCGAACAAGTTAGCGATTGTTGATGCAGCAGAGATGGATGATGTTGAGGCTATTCTTTTAGTTAAACTATATGAAAAAATATTTACAACGCCAGAGCCAGAAGATGACGTTTTTTCTTTTCAAAATGTTACTAATTGGCATAGACAATGGCTAGGTAATGTATACGAGTGGGCAGGTAAAATAAGAAGCGTTGATATGGGCAAAGGTGGATTTCAGTTTATGTAACCTCTGCAAATTGAAAGGCATATTAGTGTATTTGAAGATGAGTATTTATCTCGATTTAATAACTTACCAGAAATGACCGATGAAGAGCTTGTATCATTTTTAGCTCAGAGCCATGTTGAGTTTATTCTAATTCATCCATTTCGTGAGGGTAACGGCAGGGTAAGCCGTCTGTTAATGGATTTTTTGTGTAGCAAAGCTGGAAAAGGAACGCTTGATTATAGCTTATGGGATGAGTATAAAGATTTTTACATTAAGTCAATTCAAGCGGGTGTAAACAGAGATTACCAACACATTGAAAAGCTCGTGAGAGGTATAATTAAATAGCGAGTGAAAGAGACTCATATTTAAGTTTATTTGCTTTTAACCTTTTTTCTATTGTTTTTACTGTTGCGCCAGTTTCAATGGCAGTTGAACTAGCAACAGATCTCAAAATCATACTTTTTGTGATTTTTTTCTTATCTTTACTCATTATTACCACCTCGAATAAATCGTCTACATTTAATTCTGCACCTAGAGCCTTATGTTATCAATTAACGTTATAAGTTTTATGATTAAGAATTATAGCGGCTAAATTATCTTCTTCGCAGTAAAAAAAAGCTGTTGGTACTTCTAATACTTTAGCTAACGCGCGCACTGTTTGAAAGTCGGGTGAGTGTACGCCTTTTTCGTATTGATTCATTCTAGGCGACGCCGCGAACTGATCCATACCTGCCAGTATTCCTAGTTTTTTTTGCGAAAGTCCTTTTGCTAGTCTTGCCTCTTTTAGCCGTTTTGGAAACGGTGAACCATCATTTGTTTTCATTATATTCAATTCTTAACTTGAAAACTAAGAGTTTCTTAGCTTTAATGTGTCCACGATACTAAGGAATACTTAGATAGAAGCGAGTGAAGCAAATGTTGTGGAAAGCAGTTAAGTTTTTAGGAGCCGTTACGGTTGATATTTTGCTGGATGTTGATGATAAGTCTGAGCAAGATAAGTTCATTGATGAGTACAATGATGGAACTGGAAATGTAGATCATTGTGGTGATAGCTACACAGAGCAAGAAGCGCGAGACGCGCATAGGCGTGGTGAGTTCTACAAATAGTTTTGACAGTTGCTCTGTTAGGTGCAATTGTTAGGTGGGTTTTTACACAAAATACAGGCTACGCAGTTGAAAAGCTGCGTAGTTTTTTATGATTAATTTTAACGTTTATGCATTTTTACCAGCGATTGATTTTTTGTTTATCAGGCTGCAAGGCCAAGATAATAGTCGGGATAAGTTATTATCAATCAGGGATAACTTAAGTAAGCTTAATGAAGCACAAGTACTTAGTGAGCTACTTACCTTAGACTTCATGTTTTACGATTATAGTAACGAGCAATCAGAGGTTTGGGATATACAACTAGAGTCTTTTTCATCGTTTTATAATCGTTCAGAAAAAGTGAAGAAGTTTGATAATTACTACCCTGAGGCACATGTTCAATCAGTGTTTAAGTGGATGCTTATGCTTTGTGATGATTGCAGTGATAGTTTGAAAATCCAGCGCTCGGTAATTCATTAGCTGAGCCTTAAAGCAATTTTATCCCTCAAGTTCACTTGATTTATCACTATATCTCATTTAAATTCATCTTAAGCATACTTATTGTGCTTACTTATAATGCAAAGAGATAAAAAGATTTACCACAGAACATAGTAAAGTTAATAAAAAACAGGCGCCCAATGTTCGGGGCTGCTTTCAATACGTAGAAAAGAGGTTACTAGGGTACGCATATATTAATTATATGCACTAGCAAGTCCACGGCTCACAGGGCTACGTGGCATCTCTTTGCTCTAATTTACGTATTGGAGAGCGAATATGCAGTCATCAGAGATCTTATCAGTAAAAGAGCTGTCAGAGCTTTTACACCTATCTACAGGCACAATTAATAATCGTCTGAGCGCCCAGCGCAAGGCTATTGAGTCTGGAAAAGATGCCAACCTTTATCAAGTTCAACGTTTAGCACCACCTTCTATTAAATTGGGTCGAGTTCGCCTATTTAAACGCGAAACAGTTGAGCAATGGCTAGCTTGTTTTGAAGGAGTGAAGGTGTAAGGAAGGCGAAAGGGGCTGCTTGACCGGCGACGCCCCAAACGCACTTTGCATCTTCATATTATATGCTTGCCTTTAAAACAAGGCCACAATTTGAGTGGCCAGAATATCCTATTGCCTATCCGAGTCAGTTTTATTCACTAATTGAATTAACGACACCTAAATATGTTCGAGGGTTACTAAGTAAATGCCATAAGTCTAAAAAATTTATTCATTTACTTGGGAACAGTAAATCAAAAAGCTTAACCGATTTTCGAATTTTTAGACGGGACACTAGTAAGTTTGTTCGAGGAGTATTGTATAGTACAAGTGAATCAGTAGACTGCTATTACACTCCGAACGAATTTTTTAGTTGGCCTAGGGAGAGCAACCTAGCTCTACTATCAGCGAATTGGATTGAAATTGATCTTAATGATAAATGTGATCCATTTGATGTTAGAAGGACAGAGGCTAAAATTGTTCCTGAAGTATTCAATAGGTTAAAACTGAGCAAGCTACCACCACCAACAGGCTATGTCCTTTCTGGCTCAGGTGGAATACATCTTTATTGGATTTACAATCCTGTAGATGCAGTCGCAATTAACAAGTTGATATGGCAACAAATTACTAAAAGTCTAATTGAGAGTTTTGGAAAGTCAGATAGTTTTTGGCATGTAGATCTTATGGCTACAAAAAGAATTAGCGGTTTTTTGCGTGTCCCAGGGTCTGTTCACAGTAGAACAGGATTGCATGCCAGGTATTTTGGCTCTGGTACTAAATATACATTTGATGAACTGTTGATGTGTTTAGATCTATGTTATTTACGTAAGAATATAGAGAAATCGCAGCTAGAATTCAAAACTAGTTTAGCTTCAAGCCCCAGAAATAAGATAGCAAAGCAACCAAAGCAACCAAAGCAACCAAAGCAACCAGGTCACCAACGCTACGGTCATAGCATTAAAGAATGGTGGCTAAAATGTATTAACAGTATTCAAAACCATTTTTATAAGAAGGGTGGGGTGCCGAAGGGTAAGCGAGATAAAACAGCGTTTATCCTGTTTGTTGCGTTTCAACACCTGAATAAAAACACCGCATTTGAAAAGCTAACAAAAATAAATGATGAGCTAATTGGTTTATCATTAGATGAGCTTGTTAGTTTAACTAGAACAGCAAAAACAACACACTATAAGTACAGAAAAGAGACTCTAGCTGATTACCTGGAAGACTTGTTCGGCTTTTGCCCTGAATATTTAAATATTAAGTCAAAAGTGAAGTTATCAAGCGATGAAATTAAGGAGAGGCAGAAAAAAGCAGCTACAGACACTGCGATTAAAAAGCGAAGTAATTCGCAGCAGCTTGTTAAAAAAGCTGTTAAAAAAATAACCAAAGAAACGGGCAACAGACCAACTCAACAGGCTGTTGCACTTTTTACCAATCTTAGTTTAAGAACAGTTAAAAGATATTGGATAACATAATGTGACAGGGCACTTAGATTGAAATTAAACAGCAAAATATGCAACAGTGGCAATACAGCTTAGAACTTTCTGGACTAGTTTCCCCGACCGCTTTGTGCCATGAGCGGTCATTGATAGCGCTTACCTAACAGGCGCAAAATAGCTGGCTAAACTTAGCAATGAAGGAGCGCAGCCTTCTGTTTTGCGTCCCTTGGTTTAGGCACTTGTTATAAACCTTAGTGCTCTACACCTACCCGCAGTTTTGCAATTTCGAAAGAAAGTACAAAACCAAATGTGGCAAGAAGACCTAAACACTTTCCTCTGTCATCTTCACAGTCTTTAAACTTGTCATGCATGTCAGGTCGTCGTTTTTTTACGTACAATTCAGTTTGTATTAGTTCTCGATACTCAAATCTGGGTTTAGTGACATCGTGAGCCAATGAATTTCTTAACTTCTTTATCTCATTCAAAGGCTGGATTAACTTCCGATAATCTTCAAGATCCTCACCCTCTTCAGGTCTGTAGACTTTTAAAAAATCCTTAAAAACATCTATTTTAGAACCCAACATCTTATTTTCGATATCGTCATCAATGACTCTGAGGAGATTGACCAACTTATGCTCAATTAGCAGCACAATAGTAAAAAACATACCAACCAGTTCATAATCTTCTTTTTTTCGCTCTCTCGCCCATTTATTCCCTTCAACCATGAGCTCTTTTAATTTTTCACCAATATCAATTGGTTCGTCTGATTGAATATAACGAATTGGTTTGTATTCTTTTTTCTTTTTACGTTTGTAATAACCAAACATGTTTAAAAGCTTTTCCACGATTCCTCCAAAGGCAACGCAGTTGTAACAGCCAACAGTTTTTGTCCGCGTTTACGACTTTATTATGCATTTTTTAAGCTAGAAATTGCCATCTTGATCGGTTCTAATCTTATTTGATGCATCTCAGCTATAACTTTTCTTTTATCTGTTTTAACGATAACGAAACCCTCTTTAGAATCATCAGCATATAGTTGAAAGAAATAAGGCAACTCTTTTATGAGTAAGTATGCCTTTATTACTGCTGATACCTGGTCGTCATTTAGCAAACCGATCTGATTTAATAAGGTATCATAAACATCAGTAAAAAGAGTTTTTGGAATATGAGCATTAGAATTTATCGGCTGGCTCAATTGTTCAATTCGTGTCTCAAATGATGATTGGTTTATTTCCAATTCAGAGAGAATAGCAATCCTTACGCTGTCTATTTTCGAATTAAGCTCACGTTTATGCTGTTGCCTTGAAAAAAAACCATTTGCCAAGATTGTCACAACAACCCCTGAAAAACCTAAGAATCCAGCAATTAAAATTTGATATTTTTGTAATAAATCACACATGCAAACTCGACTTTAATCCATAACATTTTAGTATTTATGCGACACGCAGTTTGTGTTGCATAATCGCTTGTTGGACTGAGGCGCTACCTGCTCGGTGTGTCAGAGTTGGTGTTATTTATGCTATGGGAATTTGCTTTTTATGACCTAAGCGATATCAAGCCAGCTTTACTGGCGTGTCTATCGTATCTAAGCTATCCCTGCGTTACTCAGCGTTTATTATCCACCTATTAAACCTAATGTTTCGCCGTTAAGCAATGATCTTTTTCTCACGCACAATCGCGACTAGCCTGAGTAGTTAAGCAGGTTAACTCATTGATTTAATGCAGCAAGCAAGGCTGCTAACTCGTTCGCGCTATTTTATTTGTCACCACATCTAAATTCATCACACCAATAAACCGCGAGATGCCATTCAACAGTGAGGGCTATGGATAAATCAAAGATGATGTAATGCTTAATCGCTTTTGACTGGCCGGTTATCGCTCTAAGCGGACTAGAAAAAATTTCACAAAATTTATTGCCAAAAGAATCCTGGAATCAAATTTAGATTAGATCTATTTAATAAAGTTAGAGGGCTAGTGCTTTTTTAAATCATGCAATTAATAAAAAACTTTAGTCTCATTGTAACTTCAAGATACCTTAGAGAAGCCAGAGCAAATTGATGGCGTTTTAATTTCAGGCAGAACCAGACTCAACTACTGAGTCTGGTTCGTGCTATAAAGAAGCTCGTCATCATATTTTAAATTAAAGCTGTTATTTACCTAACAAACATCCAAATACCGGCAGCTATCATAAATAAGTTTTCTGTTAGAGAGATAAACCCTAGTGGTACGTTACTGTCACCGCCTACACACGCACATTTTAACTCTCGTTTATCTATATAGACTGCTTTTATCACTGAAACAGCACCAACCCCACCTATGAATAATGAAATAGGGGCAATAATATAGGCTGGTAATCCGGCTATCATTCCAATGCCAACAAATGCTTCTAAAAATGGGTAAACATAAGCGTACCTGACTACTTTCATAGCGACTAAGTCATAGGTTATAAATGAATTAGTAAAGCTAAATAAGTCTTGAAGCTTTTGTATTGCTAACACTGCCATTGTTAGGGCTACAAACAGTTCAGCAGTTTGCATTGATAATAAGCTATTATCCGATGCAAAACTAAATGCCACACTAAGCAAAAAACTAACCGAAAAAATCGCAATCACGGGCGTGTAAGTTGTACCTTCTTGGGCTGCTTTTGGCTTATCAAAGTAATCGCGTAAGTCGACATAGCCACCTATACGTTTATTATCAATAAATGTTTGAGGTGTAGTTTCTACACTGTGTTGTTTTTTAAATTCATCTGTTTGCTCTCGAGAAGTTAATAGCTGATCATCAACTGTATATCCCTCTCGCTCTAGTAGGTCTTTTGATTTTAAACCAAACGGACAAATATGCTCATCTGTGGCCATTCTAAAAAGTTGGGCTGATTTACTCATGTTTAGCTCCCTTTTATGTATTGGTATAAAATTTTACTTAGCATTAAAATCCGGTACGGTCCTAGATTGTGCTTGCTCCTGAGTTTCTGCTAGGCCATTTTTCTCTATATCCTTTAGTAACCACTGCATTTCTTTAATCTCACGACGCTGTGCCTCAATAATATTTGTTGCAAGCTCTTGGACTCGCTTATCTTTGATTTTTGCCCTTTCACTGGTGAGTATTGCAATTGAATGATGTGGGATCATCGCCGACATCCATGAGCTATCATCAACAGTCGCTTGTGATCGAACTAAAAATAAACTTCCCGCAAATACGGTAACACTAGCAATGAGTACTGTTATATTTTTCTTTTTATCTTTATACATATTGAGCATGAAAAGTAGCATTATCACTGCCATCATGGCTCCCATATAAAGCGCCATATAAGTACGAGTTTCACTAAAAAAAACATGACTTAGCTGATAAGTATTCAAATACATCAGTACAAACATGACTAATGTTGATGTGGCTATCATTAAGAAAAGCTTTAAATACTGCGACATTAGATGGCTCCTTTCTATCATTTACTTTGTATATTATTTATACCAATGGGTAATTCTTACAGGTTATTAGGCGTAAACCCACTATATATTTAATCATTGAATCAATGTTTAATATTACATCAAGAGTTGTGCCATAAGTGTTAAAACTGCTCAGCGTATTTGCTAATATGCTTATAAGTATTCTGCTGTAAATCGTGCGTAAGCATTTCAATATTATATTTATAAAAGCGATCGCCCATTTACATACCTGGCGTACCAGCAGGCATAGAGGGAACAGAGAGCCCTATCGTCTTTTCAGGATGTTGTTCAGCTAAAAACTGTTTTATATGTTTGGCGGGAACATGACCTTCAAATACAAATCCATCGGCTGAAACGGCTGTATGGTATGACCGCATATTTGGTTTTATTTGATACTGAGATTTAATCGTCCCCATGTCATTGACGTTAATTGCTTTTGTTTGAATATTGTTTTCGCTCAAATGAGCAATCCACTTATTACAACATCCACAATTATTACTTTTATAAACGGTAAGCTCAATTTTAGGTTTTTCTGAATTCTCATAAGTTATTAATGCTTTGTGTTGTTTTTAGATACTTATCGCCGAAAATGACATAGTTAATGATAAAAATAACGCTGAGGTAATGTAGATTACTCGCATTGTTAACTCCTTAATTTGACCAATGAATATGAGTGATTTTCCAACCTGTATCGGTGTTTTTTAATGTGATTGATTCCATTCCCATAGACTTAATATCTTTTCCTTTGTACTTTCCTTGAGTTTTACTTCTTGAAATTGAGTAAGCTATGTCTCCATTTGTGTAAACTTGATGCTCTAGTAGTTCACTATTAACAGCACTTAAGAATTTCATATCCGCTATCATATGATGTTTCGCGTATTCATCTGCAGAACGCTCAACACTTCCGCCTTCAAAAATGATGACATCGTCGGCCAGTAATTTACGTGCAGCTTCGCGATTGCCTTGTTTTAGAGATGCATGAAATAGGCTGACTGTTTTTGCAGCCTCGCTATCAACATTGACAAAGGCCTTGCCTTTTTTTGAATATTTTTCATCGTCATGTGCACTAACAGTAAAAGAACTAACAGTGCTAAAAATTAGTAGCAATAAAATTTTTAAATTAAAGGATTTAATTAACATACATTTTCCTTTTTTATTAATCGTTAAATAGGCGGACCAACAAGTGTTGTAAATACACTTGTTGTAATAAGTACAAATAGGGCAATTAATATTTCAACAGTGATCGAGCGTTTTAATATACTTATATGGTGTTGTTGAGTGATTTGCGGGACTAAAAAAAGCTTATGCCATGCACCTAGTAACAGCATCGCGCTGACGAGTAACAGCTTTAATAAAATTAGTTGCCCATAATTTGATGTAAACAACGCAGAAAATGACTCTAGGTACTGCAGGAGCAGAGTTAAGCCCGAAATAAGTAGTACAAATACAATAACAATAGCGAGTTGACCAAAGTAATGCATTAACCGCTTTACTTCACTGGTAGGTAGTAAAGTGCAGCTTTTGTAAAGCGGCCACAATGACCCTAACCAGCTCGCAATGGCAATAAGGTGAAAGGTTAAAATACTTTTCACTAACCCATTTTCATTTGCACTGTGCCCAGTAAAAGTGAAGCTATAAGCGATAAACCCAAGCATGATTAGTATAACGGCACCGTTTTTATAACCTGCTACGTTATCATCTGATTCCACACTCCACATACATGCGCTAATTAGAGCAATAATAAGCGCTGGTATTCTAAACGTTGCTTGGTCACCTATGACTGATTGCCAAACAATTTCAAGCATAAAGGGGTCAAACATTCCCATAAAGCCTGATTCAGCCATTGCTCCAGCTTCTATTGGTACTTGTAAAAGTGCAGCAATACTACCTGTAACTACACACGTAATTTGCCAACGTTTTAAGAACTGATAAAAGCTAATTACCTGATGCCCTGCAACATTGCTGTTGCCACACATAAAGCGCATTAATAAAGTGCCCGCAAGCCCTGCAATTGCTATATAGCTTGCTAGTTTTAATAATAATAAGAGTACTGACCATTCACTTAATTGCATTATGTTGCTACTTAATGATTATGTTTGCTGTGGGTATTAGATTGTTCTTGCATCATCTTATGCGATTCACTTTTGTGTACCATAAATCTAAACGTGTCGGTCATTTTATGTCCATCACCACCCAGTGCTGTCCATTTAACCGTGTAAGTGCCTTGGGCTAGGCTCGGTAATGACCAATTAAAGTCTGTGCTTGGGGTGGCGCTGGGTTTGAAATCAAAGTTTATTGATTTATTTTTTTCATCTTTGATGATGACTTTTGCTAGCCTTACTTCACCACCAAAAGTTAACGAAAGTTGCTCTGGGCTTTTCATTAACATGGCTTCTTGCGCAGGTGTTGATTGCTTGAGTGATATATGCGCTGATGCGGAAAATGTAAGCACTAAACCTAAAATGGCTACTGCAGAATTAAAAAACTTCATAATTACCTCTTATTTAAAATGATTAAAACCAAAATTTAATACCCGCAACAAATGCGGTGTTGTTGTTACTTTGTCCACTTGATGTGGCATAGTCGGCGGTATTGCCAAATTTATTGCTCCATTCAACGCCAATATAGGGCGCAAACTGGCGTGTAAATTCATAACGAACCCTAAAGCCAATCGCGCTGCTTGATAGGCCACTTCCAAGTTCGTTTTGTTTATCGTTTTTGCCATAAAGTGTAATTTCGGCTCGCGGTTGTATAATTAGCTTTTGCGTGAGTAATAGTTCGTACTCTGCCTCTAACGTAAATGCGGTATTGCCTCGCTCACCTACGTATGCTGTCATATCAAGTTCAAACCAATAAGGGGCTAAACCTTGTAAGCCAAAAGCTAACCATTGCCGATTTTCACCTTCTTTATTGTAATCAAGACGAACACCTGCTTGAGTATCCCAATATGCTGATACGGCGTGACCCCATAAAATATCGGTTTGGTTTTCTTCAATACTTCCTTCGCTGAAATCACCCTCGGTTTTAATTACCAATCGATCAAAGGTAGTGCCGTACCATGCTTGTAAGTCAAATACACCTGCGTTTGCTTGCTCGTTATATTCAAGACGATCGCCTAGTAATGCGTAAAATGGATGCTCATCAGCGAGTGTTAATCGCTCATTGCCCTCAAGCGCATATGGGCCTTCTGTTAAAGTTGTTCCCGCAGAGTAAGCATGGGGGTCTCTTGCATCTTTAGGTGCACTTCCTCCTTGTGGTTGCATCTTAGCGCTATTCATTTGTGCCATTTCACTTTGCGCTAATAAAGGGAAACTAATTAATGAAGCCCCTGTTAACATTAATAAACCTAATGATTTAGATAGTTTTAATTGTTTCATGATACGACTACCTCTCTAAACATACCGGCATCCATATGGAATAATAAATGGCAATGCCAAGCCCAGCGACCTACATCGTGAGGGGTGGTTAAAAAGCTGATTCTTTGTGCGGGTTGAACAGGTATCGTATGACGTCGCACTTGCACATCACCTTGCTCGTTTTCTAAATCACTCCACATACCATGCAAATGCATAGGGTGCGTCATCATGGTATCGTTTTGTAAAATAACTCTTAAACGTTGGTTATGCTTCATATGCACTGGCGTGCTTTTACCAAATTCTAAGCCATCAAATGACCAGCTATAACGTTCCATATTTCCGGTTAAATGCAGCTCAATTTCAGCTTCTGGCTCTTGCTGGTTAGTGATCCCTTCAAGTGAGTGTAAATCTGCAAGTGTTAAAACACGACGACCATTTTTACGTAAACCAATACCAGGATCATCAAGATTTGTTCTCGGCATATCAACGCGCATATCAACTGAAGCTCCATACTCCGTTTTTGCATGACGCACTTTAGAGCTGGCAACCGCTAATGGGTTTTCAGACATACCATGTTTGCTATGATCCATCGCCATTGGACCGTGATCCATAGCGCTATGATCCATTTCTTTAGAGTTCATACCTGACATGCCAGCCATACCTGCCATTGCAGAATGCTCACCGCCGTGGGTCATATTGCCCATCATATCGGTCATCGTTAACCATTCAACAGGGTCAAGTGCAGGTACTGGCGCATCAATATTAGGCGAGCTTGATAAAGTTCCTTTTGCGTAACCAGAGCGATCCATACTTTGAGCAAAAATCGTATAGGCATCATTTTTAGGCTCAACAATTACGTCGTAGGTCTCACCAGGGCCGAATCTAAATTCATC
>Ga0163180_10000146_pt1 | contig 38064 bp, 29 predicted proteins | sample AtlANTMetagenome_2_FD_109647 | JGI IMG/M metagenome (GOLD analysis project Ga0163180, IMG submission 109647) | Marine eukaryotic phytoplankton communities from the Atlantic Ocean - Atlantic ANT 4 Metagenome | ecosystem: Environmental > Aquatic > Marine > Oceanic | place: North Atlantic Ocean...
CCCAATACTTAGTAAAGAGTGACACAAGTCCAAGGAGAATCTTCTAATGGCCGAACAGACATTCCGATCACCTGGATTTTTTGAACAGGAAATAGACTTATCCGCGAGAAAACAATCGCCAACAGGCACCCCTGCAGGAATTATCGGTACTGCACAAAGAGGGCCTGCTTTCGTACCAGTGACTGTAGGATCTTTCGCGGACTTTGAAACAAAATTTGGTGGTCTTGATCCAGACCGTTTCGGCCCTTACGCCGTCAGGGAATTCCTGAAACACCGTAAGGCCGTTACCTATATGCGCGTCTTGGGTGCAGGATCAAATGAATCAGGTACTGAGATTAGTAATACTCAAACCTTTGGCATTGTAAAGAATGCCGGCTTTGCCATTCAGGCAAACGATGGTGTTGATTCTGGACTAGTAGACGGAGCGGGCCCGCTAGCTAGCATGCCCGGTACTGATGCTTCTGCAGATGACCTTCAAGGTGGTATGCAGTTCTTAGTAGCTAGACACACAGTTCGACCAAGGGAATCAGAGGGATATCCAGTTTTTACTGATAATGACTCTTTTGCAGATTCTGCACTTGGGACTGTAAATTTGGTTCGTGCTAGTATTATGATGGCGTCTGGCTCAAGACTAATAGTTGGCGGCCAGGTATCTCCTGGTGATGTATCTGTTGATAGACTAATGACAGCCGACGAGCTTGAGTTTGGTGATGGTGCTGGATATACCATGACTGATCAGTTAGTTACTCCTAATGATGATGGTATCTTTAAACTAATTATCTCTTCATCTGCCGGCGCTAGCTTTGGCTTAGATGATGGATACCCTGGGCTTAGAATTCTTAGCGCATCGCTAAACCCAACGTCTCCTGCATATATCGGGAAAATCTTAAATACGGATCCTGCTCGTTTCCAAGAGTTTGAACATGTATTATGGTGTGATTATGCAGTTGAAGACGAGTTAGCAATGGCTGGTCTTGAGTTTAGTGAAGACTTAGATGGCACCGCTGATGGTACTGATGATTCGACATCAATTGCGATGGTAGACAGTATAGCCTTATTATATGGTAGCCAGGAGCAGACAGACGATTCTGATATCTCTGATACACTTGGTACACTACAAAGTGAGTGGTTGCAATTATTCGGTCGATTTGATACCAGGTATAAGACTGCAACTACACCCATGTTTATCTCGCAGCCATATGGCGCGACAGAATATGATCTTTTCCGCCTTGAGGCGCTTGATGATGGTGCATATCCAAACACCAGATTTAAGGCATCAATTACAAATCTTCGAGCTAGTACAGATCCAAACTATGAATATGGTACATTCGAGGTACAAATTAGGCGCTTTGGTGATACTGACCTAGATAAGCAAGTTATTGAGGCATATCCTGATTGCAATCTAGATCCAGACAGTGACAGATACGTTGCTCGTCAAATTGGTGATTATAAGGTAACGTTTGATTTTGATGCCGAAGATGGCGACGAACGTAGGTTAGTAATCGGTGGTAAGTACCCAAATAGAAGTGCTGTAGCTAGGGTTGTAATGAATCCACAGATTGATGGTCGAGATTCTTGTATTCCAAAAGATATGCTTCCATTCGGATTCAAGGGCATTCCAGTTCTAAACGCTAATCCTAACCTAATTGATAATACTGCATCTGGCAGGCTTCAACTTTGGGATGATTCGGGGTCAGCTATTACAACTGGTGAGGATGTCTTAAGCTCCTTAGTACCCCCACTTCCTCTTAGGTTCAAGTGTACCAGAGGAAACGTTTCAGCTGGTGTTGATCCGTTAATTCCACTTGATCAAGGGTTTGTTGGCGATCTCGGTGCTAATGAAAGAGCTGATTCTAGATTTTACTGGGGTGTTAAGTTTGAACGTTGCCCAAATGCCGGTGAGTCTGGAGATGCTGCAGCATTAAATACTAATGTTTCGACATCCCCTAACCCACTTGTCAAGGCTTACACAAAATTCCAAGGTATTTCAGAACTAGGTGCAATTACAAACGCAGCTGATTCTGATACCCTATGTAACAACCGCTTTTCACTAGCTAGGGTTGCACTACCTGATGTACATGATCAGGCTTCTGTTCTAGAAAGTATTAATACTAACGTTATTGATCCAGCAAGCATCCATATGCGCTCTGCCGCTTATATGAGAAATGCCGCGATTGATGAGTCAGATTATACAATTGAAGACAGTCTCCTCAGCGGGGAGCAGTCACGCCTTACGTTAGCTTCACTGCTTCATAACAACAAGATTACGTTTAATCGATTTAGCGACTGGGCAAAGTTCTCTACCGTCTTTTATGGTGGATTCGATGGCCTTAATATATTAGATCCTGATGTTGCATTAATGAATGATCGTGCTAGTTCCACCGATACCGGTGAGACAGACTCGGGTAACGTTATAGAGGGTAAGGCCACTGAAGGGTGGACAGACGATGGTTTGGTTCACTTTGGTGATGCTCCGGCTGATGCCGACGGCACTGTTGGTTCAACCGGCGGTGATGGAGAGGTTACAAACACGAATGGCTCTGGTAAGAGAAATAATGTTGTTGCATCTTATCGAGCTGCCGTTGAAATGATGACTGATACCATGACAGTAAATACAAATATCCTTTGTATCCCTGGTATCCGCGATCAGTTTGTTGCTGACTTGGCCGCTGAAAGAACAAGGCAGTACTCTAAAGCAATTTACTTAATGGACATTCCTTATTATGATGAAAATCAAGGTCGAATCTTCTTAGGTGAACCGACACAGGACACTAAGAAGGCAGATGTTCAGTATACAGCTGAAACATTTGAGGGCCGCGCATTTGACAACAATTACTGCGCATCATATTTCCCGGATGTCTGGATTGATGATCCAATTAACAATCTTAAAGTTAGAGTTCCAGCATCTATTGCTGCGCTGGCTTCCTTGGCATTCAATGACAAGGTTGCATATCCCTGGTTTGCACCAGCTGGTTTCAACCGAGGCGCATTAGAGATGGTCTCTAACGTAACAACAAGACTAACGGCTGGCGACCGAGACACACTATATGATTCTAGAATTAATCCTATAGCTGTATTCCCAAATGCTGGATTCGTTATCTTCGGACAAAAGACGCTGCAGATGCAAAAATCTGCACTTGATAGAGTTAACGTACGCCGAATGCTTCTTGAGGTCAAGAGACTAGTCGTAAGCGTTGCTAACAATATTCTGTTTGAGCCAAACACACCGCAGACAAGAGCTCGGTTTGTTGGTGCCGTTACTCCACTTCTGGCACTAGTTCAGGCGCAGGCAGGTATTGAGTCATTCCAAGTTGTCATGGACGACACTAATAACACCATCGAGGATTACGAGAGTAACAGGCTTAATGGTAGGATTGTCGTTGTACCGACTCGAGCAATTGAGTTTATCGCAATCGACTTTATTATCACTAGAAGCGGAGTAATGTTCGAGTAATGAATACCTATAATAGACAAGTTTTTGAACAGGTAGGAGCAAAACACAATGGCTGAACTTACATTTAAGAGTGCTGGGGTAAGTACCAGAGAAATAGACTTAAGCGGACCTACGGCTATTAAGCCACAAGGGGTTCCGGCAGGGGTCATTGGTACCGCCCAAAAGGGACCAGCATTTGTCCCTGTTACTGTTGCCACATGGAAAGATTTTGTGGCGGAATTCGGAGGTACCGATGGAAAGAAGTTCGGTCCTCTTGCAATGAATGAGTGGATGAAAAACGCGCGCGCAGGAACCTTTATTAGGGTCCTCGGTGTAGGTGATGCCGCCAAGAGAGATTCTGACACTGGTCAGGTTTCAAATGCTGGCTTCGTCGTAGGCGCCGAACTTCCACAGAACACCGACGTACATGATGGTGGTCAATTAGGGCTCAACCCATATGCTAATGAGAGTGGCGATGCCCAGAGCCAAGCAGGTAGAACGTATTTCCTCGGTGCTATGATGAGAGAATCATATGCCATGGATGGTGAGTCTGCTGCTTCTGCTCGTGTATCCATCACTACCCCACTTGATCCAACTCAATTAGCAACATCCGATACCAGAGGAGAGGCACTACAGTTTGTTGATGCCGCTGGTGATACTGCAACAGTATGGGTCCATGAAGGTGCAGACAACACATCATCCGCTGGTGAGCCTCTTGGGGCTGCCGATCTATTGCCTCTTGAAAATGGAAAGAATCGTTTTGTTTCCGCTGGAGCAAGAGGTACCCTTGTAATCAGTGTTGATGAAGAAGTTGCCGCTGACTTACACAATAAGATGATAGAACTTACCGATGTCGCAGGTAATAAATTTATTGGAACGTTTGATGATACAGTATTAACAGCTGCGACGGACTGGGATACCGGTATTGCTGGCCAATCGATAATTGGAATATCAGATGCGGGCAATAAGGAGGCGATTGCAACATCACTCAGTACCGCAATTGGTCTTTGCATTGCCGCTGGTGGTATTGACTTCACAGCAAGCATAACTGATAATAACATTACACTTCAAACAACGGTATTCGGTAATCCAGCTGATGAGCCTGACGGCGGCGCATTTTTAGGTGGCCATCTTTCAACTGAGAATACTTCTGAGGACCCCACAGACCGAACAGACTTAGATACATGGGGTGGTGATAATCCTACTGCTGCAGAATTGGTTGACAGAATTGTTGCCGTTTCCTCAGCTTTTGATGCTGCACTTACATTCTCAAGGGATGGAGACACATTAGTCGTAACACAGGATACTGCTGGTCTTTCCGGAAACTTTGGTGTTGGAACAGCAACTATCAGTCACGACGGCGAACATGCTGTCCACACTTTAACGGTTAATACAACCGGCTCTGGTATTCCTGATGCCGATGCATTTCAAATCGTTGATGTTGCCGGAAACACGTTAGACATTACATTTGTAGATTCTGGTGATGCTGATGCAGCTTCAAATGAAGTTAGTGTTGGTGCTGCCGAAGCAGCAACAGCAACATTTACGCAGCAAGGCGTAGATCCTAGAAATATTGCTGGTGATGTGATTGAGCTTATTGATAATAGTGGTACACCAGTTACACTTACTATTTCATATCTAAATGCAGGCGATGCCGGAGATCATATTACATTAACTGATGATACTGGTGCAGATTTTTCTATGGCAGTTACAGTTGACTGCCAACATGCAGATCATGCAACATCCGATGCAGTAACAACATTAGCAGCAGCGATTAATATTGCAAGAGACGCTCCGGACGGTGTTGCCGCCGACGCTGGGTTTAGGATGGAAGCAGTCGTTGCTGGCAATGATGTAGTATTAACACAAGAAGATGCCGGCGCTGCTGGAAATAGTACTATTACCTTGACCGGCCCAACTGATGCAGATGACTGGCTAACCCTCCCTTCCGATTTCACGGGTGGACGTGATGAGCCGGGACTTGATGACATTGCTGGAGATATTGAGGCACTCATTATTGCATCAACCTTAGAAGTTGCCGTTGAGAGAGATGTTGCACTAATAACATTAACCCAACAAGAGGGTGGTGAACACCTCTTAGCAACATGTTTCGTCGACGGAACAGGTACTCCAATTGGTGACACCGTTCTCTTAACCAGTGAAACTGATGCTGGAACCGATTTTGAGGAGTTCGATGACGCTGAACCAGCCACATCAGGTGGCACCCCAGTTGCAGGACTTACGGATTCTATCCTAAACTTCTCCGGTGGTGCTGACGATGTCGAGGGTGATGTTGCACATACCCATTGGTTAGATGCTGGACTAGATACTTCTTCTGCTGGATTAGATCGCTCGGTACCTATTATTCGAGCTGTACTAATGACCCCGCAAGGTGTCCACCCGACGCTAGCATGTCATAACGATGATAGGATTGCATCAGTAGCAGCCAATTCAGAGGCAACCCTAACCCTTACCGGTACTACATTAGCTGATGGCGATACTTTAACAATTACAGACTCCGCTGGCGATTCTGCGGTAATTACCGTTGCAGCCGCAGGTGGTGGAGGTGCCCTCACTCTTGACAACGGGGACGGAACATTTACCCTAGATACGGATCAAGGGTCCTGGGCCGCCGGCGATGCTAACGGGATGTTAGGCGACGCGATTACAACGGCCGCAATTGGAATTACCTCTGCGGACGATGGCGATGATCTTACGCTTACCCATACTTTGATAGGCGCGATCGGCGACTCCGCAACAGTAACCGGATCATTCACCGACTCGGGTATCGATCTCGGTGAATTCGAGGGCGGTGCTGATGCCTCCGCTGATGCGCATAGAGCTGCTGTGGTGAAAGGTGAAGAAACCAGCAATGGTAGTCAGGTCGGCTTGGTACAAATTGCAGGCACACAAGAAAGATTCACACTTCTTCTTAATGGTCACATTGATTCTTCGGAGTTTCCATCCGAACTAACATGTAGCTTTGACCCACAGGCGCCAGATTATTTTATGAATATATTAAATCATGATGCAGCCTGTATGGAAAAAGCTGGTCATTATGTTTATGCACATTATAATGTAACACAAGACATTGCAACCGTCAGTGGACATGGCAATGATGATGACTCCGGTGATCCTGAGCACATATCCGCTCCAACAACTGCATCTGCATTCTTGGTTCATGGTAGGACTAGCGACCTTACAGGCGCTGGCGTTGAACCTTGTTACGAAGATTTCCAGGATAGGTTCCGAACTGCAAAATCACCCTGGGTAATTTCCCAGGTATATGGCGCCAAGCCTAAGAATCTTTTCAGAATTCATGCCCTTGATGATGGTACTGCTGGATCTGGCAAGTTTAAGATTAGTATTGCTAATATCTTAATGGGCTCAGCAGGTGGACATGGTACATTTGATCTCCATGTTAGAGATATTACTGACGATGATATTGCACCAAGGGTATACGAGAAATTCCTTGGTCTGGATCTGAACCCACAATCTGACAGGTACATCGCCCGAGTAATTGGTGATCAGTACATGTATTATGATTTTGATAAACGTCCAGGATCTCAGAAGCTAGTTGTTGATGGAATACATCCTGCCCGCTCAAAATATATTCGAGTGGAAATGGATCCACGAGTTGATTCAGGGGGTGTACCAAACGATGCACTTCCAATGGGCTACCGTGGATATCATCACTTAAATACTGATGCTAATGGATTCGATGGAGCTGGTCTTAGGTTCTTACAGGATGGCTTACAACACTGTGCCTCCCTAGGGAGCCCTGCAGCAGATGCAGGCTCTGTGCTAAATGATGCCGTTGAACCTCCGGTTCCGGTTCGTACTTCAATCGCTTCTGGTACCGGGCCAAAGAAACGTGCTATGGCACAATTACACTGGGGGACACATTTCCAGGTTATTGATGACATCGACGAGCCCAATAAGAATACTAAGTTTAATGATTCTGTATTGTCATACGGCAAGTATTATCCGACGCTTAGAGCCAATTCAACTAGCTCTCAACCAGATGTCTCCGTCGGGGATAACTGGGGAGCACAAGGAATAGCTGAAGCGACTGATGGTGCAGAGGATTGGACGTCTGTACAGGACGCTGATGTCTTTAATAACAACATGTTCTCACTAGAAAGAATTCAGATTATCAGTAAGCAACCGAGTGCGGTTAGCTCTAAAAATCCGAATGTTAAAGGTAAGGCTGATCACAAACAGTGGGCCGCAGCAACATATAGAAGGAATGGTGTACTAGATGGAAGCATAACAACACTGGAAGGATTAAACGTTTTCCAGGATGGTGATGCTACTACAGGAAATCCCCATGCTGATGTTACCGCAGATGGCTCAAACAATATTGCAGCAGCCACTTCATTTTCTAGATTCTTAGATCCTCAAACGGATATGGTAGAGTCTTCTACCAGAAGATACGCCAAGTTTTCATTCTTCTTACAGGGTGGTTTCGATGGTGCCAATATCTTTAATAAGGAAAAGAGAAATCTTACAAACAGAGCTGCTGTTTGGGAGATGGATGATGCCGACCAGGGTGGGGTTGATGGTTGTACCGTCGCTTCCTTCAGGAAGGCAATTGATGTTATGGCTGAAAAGGCTGATGTTGATATTAAGTTATTAACCATCCCTGGAATGAGAGATGAAGCTGTAACAGATTATGCTATCGACGCTGTCGAAGATAGATTCGATGCAATGTACATTATGGATATTGAAGAAAAATCAGTTCAAAATGAATTAATGATTGATTACTCTTCACAAAAGCCAAGTGTTAATTTAACGGTTGAGGATTTAGCAGGTAGAAACATTGATTCTTCCTTCGCCGCGGCTTATTTCCCTGATGTTGTAATTACGGATCCTGCGCTGGGTATTAATGTACAATGCCCACCATCGGTTGCTGTTCTTGGTGCATTCTCATTGAATGACTCAGTTGCACATCCATGGTTTGCTCCGGCCGGTTTCTCGCGAGGGGCTCTTAAGTCTGTTGTAGAGACCCAGGTTAAGCTTAGCCGTAAGAACCTTGATACCTTATATGAGTCTGATGTCAATCCTCTGGCTGCCTTCCCACACACTCCTGGAGTTGTTGTATGGGGTCAGAAGACATTACAGCAGGCCCAATCTGCTTTAGACAGAGTTAATGTTAGGCGTCTTCTTATCGAAGTTCGTCGTGAAGTTCGTAGAGTTGGAAATAACCTACTGTTTGAGCCCAACAGGGAAGAAACATTAGGTAGGTTCTCCGCAGCTGTGAATCCGATTCTTCAAAGAATCCAGCAGCAGCAAGGACTTGATAAGTTTAAAGTTGTAATTGACACTACTACTACCACGCAGGCGGATATTGAAAACAATACCGTTAGAGGTAAGATTTTCCTCCAGCCCACCAGGACTGTTGAATTCATATCTCTCGACTTTGTGGTTACAAACGCCGGTATGGAAGTATAATTCTGTAGCAGCAGAATATTTAGAATAGAATCTTTTTGATAGGAGTTAAAAGACATGGCTGAGACACTTTCCGTCACTGATATGCTACCCAATAAGTTTGAGCCGAAAAGAAAATTTCGGTGGGTCTTTGCGGTTGAGGGTATTGATGCATTTTTAATGAAAACTGCAAACCGCCCCACAATCAATACTGCTGAGCAGGAGGTCTCATATATGAACTCCACGCGATACCTTGCAGGTAAGACCAAGTTTGATGCAATTAGTTGCACCTTACACGATCCAATCGCCCCTTCTGGAGCGCAACAGGTTATGGAATGGGTTCGTACCCACTTTGAATCTGTATCGGGTCGTGCTGGTTATGCTGATTTCTACAAGCGTGATTGTCAGCTCAAGCTTCTTGATCCAGTTGGAACAGTGGTAGAGCTTTGGGACCTCAAGGGTTGCTTCCTTACATCCGCGTCATTCGGTGACCTGGATTATGGTGGTGAAGATCCAACTGAGATTTCATTGACTATCCGCTTTGATAACTGCGTATTACAATACTAATACTGGTTGCATAAGACAAAATTTCGAATCAAAAGCCCACCATCGGTGGGCTTTTGTCATTTTTAGTGCCTCCATTATAATTTTGTTTTACAGAATTTTCCTTCTGGTGGATACTTAAAGCATAGCAATGATATATGAAAATAGCATAATGCTATATCAAATGGAGATGAAACGTGGCTGACGATAAGAAAACAAGATCAGAGAAAAATGAGATCTTTCAAGGGGATAACCCTAGTGCTAGACACCCAGGTATGCCAACTCGAAATGTAATGAAGGATGATTTCGGGTTTGAGATTCCTGTTGAGTCTGTGCCTCTTCCTTCGAGGGGTATTACATACGAAGAAAATGACCCTCTTTACAATACTGAGACAATTGATATTCGTGCAATGACTGCAAAGGAAGAAGACATTTTGACTTCTAAGGCTTTGATTAAGAAGGGTACGGTTATTACTCATCTTCTTAAGTCTTGCCTGGTTGATAAGTCAATTCAGCCTGACCTAATGTTGGCAGGTGATAGAAATGCAATTATGACTGCACTTAGAATTACGGGCTACGGCGCTGATTATAACGTTGAGGTTGACTGTCCTGCTTGCGGCGAGAGGTCAAAGCAAACATTTAATTTGACAGAGCTACCAATTAAGCGCTTAGATCTCCAGCCAGTAGCAGAAGGCGTCAATCTATTTGAGTTTCAACTTCCAGTTTCAAAAAAGAATGTTAGATTTAAGTTTCTTACCGGTCGTGATGAGCAAGAGATTATGATAACAATGGAGCGAAAGAAGAAGTCTGGTTTGGCTGGTGAAAATCTAGTAACCACACGACTTCAGCACGCCATTGTCGCGATCGAAGGAATCACTGATAGAACAAAGATCGGAATGTTTATTAGGAATATGCCAGCTCGTGACTCACTAGAGCTAAGGCGTCATATTGATAAGGCTGAGCCAGGTATTGATATGAAGGCTTGGATGGATTGTCCAGCGTGTCTTGAGTCATCGGAGGTGCGTCTACCGATGGGCGCCTCGTTTTTTTGGCCTGACACCGAATGATAAAGAAGTTTATCTAGAGCATATTTTTACTTTAATGTATTATATGGGCTTTACATACGCTGAAGCATATAATATTCCAGTTTGGCAGAGAATATGGTTTCTGAAACGTCTTAATAAAGAGATTAAGAGATCTAATGAGGCTAATAAAGGCAACGGTGCAGCCACCCGTGCCGCCCACCATAATACCCCTGAGTCTCGTGAGTTAATGGGGCGTTATAGAAACCAAGTGCCTGCTAACTTAAGGCGTTTTACGTAGAACGCCATAATTAATTTAGGAGGCGAAAATGAATAAAACACTATCCAATGAACGTGCAGCTTATAAGGCTTTTCATACTGCAGTAGCTTCATATATTCTCGGCGAAAAATCTAATATAAAGATCCAAGGTAGTCCGGAACGAATTCGCGCTACTAAAAAAGTTATCGGTGCTTCCAGGGCCCTCTATGAGGAGCTGAATAACCCAGGCGCATCCCTAAGGTCAGTTACAAAACTATTAGAAGAAAAACGACAGGCATCCAATAGTTTTCAACAGGTTACAGGCATTCGCTGGTTGCTATAATTGTATTGGAATTTAGGCTAACAGCCTATTTATTCCTATCAAATGCAAGAGGAGCCAATCAGTAAATGGCTGATAATAATAAAGAGGCTGCTGGCCAATTAGACATACAGACGCAGATTAATAAGGTTCTGCAGCAGAGAACTGGGATCCTGAAGAATCAGGCAAAGTTTTTGTCTGCTCAGACCCAGACTGCTATGGAGATGTGTAAGGCCCTAGACTGCGAAGGTCTAGATGGCATGAAGGATCGTCTTGCTGAAATTCAAGATGGATTAGCCGAAGCAGCAGAGGAAGCGAAAAACCTTGAAGGTAGTGCTTCATCAGCCGGCTCCACTATTAGTAGGATAGCGAAGAAGGGCACCAAAGAAGGTGGCCTTATGTCAAAGGTTTTCTCCCCCATGGGAGGCATGTTTGCCGGCCTTGGTGTAGGTATGGTATCTGCATTTAAGGGTGCCACAAACATGATAGGTGGCTTCCTATCTTCTGGTAAAAGAGTTATCGGGATTATCGGTTCAATCGGTAAGTCTCTAATTACCCTACCATTTAGTCTATTAAATAATCTAACAAGCTTTGCTGCCGGTGCCGGCGGAGGTGTGTCCGCTTTACGGCAAGCAATGGAAGATCTTAAGGAGACGTTCGGTAGTCTTGCCTCGAATGAAGGCAAGGCTGTAATGACCGGATTTAAGAACATGCGAAAACAATCCCAGAGCCTTGGTGGCTCTGGTATTCGGATGTCAAGAATATTCGGTCCTGGACAAGACGGATTAGGCGCAGCCTTAAAATCTGTTGGTGAACAATTAACAGATCTCGGTCCTATGATGACCAAGTTCTCAGGTGAAGTCCAAAATAATGCAGGTGTATTTGAAGTATATCGCCGTGGTCTTGGATTAACAGGTGATAACTTTAAGTCTTTAGGTACACTAGCTTCAACTACTGGACAAAGTTTAGAGTCTACGTTAGATCAGGTTGGTAGTCAAGCTATCAATATGGGCAAGCAGTTTGGAATATCATCTAAACTAATTGCAGGCGACATGGCCTCGATGCTTGGTGATGTTGCCAATTATGGTACCTTAAGTATTAAGCAGGTATCATCATTAGCTGTATATACTCGTAAGCTAGGGATTGAAGCTAAGGAACTTAACGGCGTCATTGATTCGTGGGACAACTTTGAAGATGCTGCAGCTGGTGCATCAAAGCTTTCTCAAGCCTTTGGTATGAACATCGATGCGATGCAGATGATGAATGAGCAAGATCCAGGTAAACGAATGGATATGCTCAGAGAATCATTCCAAGCTACCGGTAAGTCAGTAGAGGATCTTAGTCGTCAAGAGCTTAAGTTATTAGCTGCACAGATGGGACTGTCTGAGGAGGCTGCAAAGAAAGCATTATCTTCTGACATGGATTATGACGATATCCTCGCCGGCTCAGAGGAAGCAGAAGCAAAGACAATTTCACAAGCAGAGGCCATGAAAGAATTGGCTGATGCAATGAAGCAGACCTTCGGCGGCGGTGGTTCGGGCCCTAAGACTTTCATGGAAGCACTTGTGCAGGGATTTGAACGAGGCATCATGCGCGGAAAGGGAATGCGTAAGATGTTCCGCAATATCCGGGGTGCCTTAAAAGAGACATATAGATTCGGCCGCGATCTTGGCAAGATGTTTATTGAGATGTTCCCCGGGATCCAAGACATGGTCAAGGGTTTAACTGATCTATTCGATCCTCGTCGTTTTGCTAGACTGAGAAGGGATCTGTTAGGCGCTTTCCGAAATTTATTTAGAGATATACGAACAGATCCACAGGCCGGCGTAGAAACATTTACAGAAAAAATTAAAGAGATATTTGGTAACTTCTTTAGCGGTGCTGGTGGTGCAGGCGAACAGTTCATGAAAGGCCTCAAGACCTTCGGGAAGACAGTCGCACTATTATTCCTTAGTCTATTACCAGTAATGATGAGGGGGCTTGCAAACCTTATTGGCAAGCTAGCAGATTTCATTAGGGATCCAAGCGCATTTACTGATGCAGCAGCCGGTCTTGGTGATGGCCTATCCCAGGCATTAGGTGCTGCATGGCAAAATGTTGTTGATACTTGGCCGATTCTTCGTGATGCATTTTATGATTTGTGGGATGCGATTGCTCCGGAGCTTGGTAATCTATGGAAAGTTATCTGGCCGTACATTTTAGGCGCTGTTATCTTTAAGACAGTTTTAGCAGTTGCAGCAAATATGACTCTGGGTGCTGTTTGGGGTGTGTTGCTTAAAGGGTTCAAGAGCCTGTTCGGTGGTGCAATGTCTGCAGGTGCTGCACAGGGTACCGAGGAAGGCCAAAAGAAGATGCAACGCGGTGGCGGGTTTATTGATACAATTAAAACCGTCATCGAGAAAGCCGCGAACCTCAACGCGACGCAAATTGCCAAGGCTGCTTTTAATATGGGGCTATTAATAGCCTTCCTTGCCGGCTCAGTAATTCTATTTGCTTATGCACTCCGGGAAGCTGTAGGTGTAGTTTCAGAAGTTGATAATACTAAATTAGCTATTATGGCAGGTGTCTTAGTCGGCACTATGTTAGCGATGCCAGGAATCGCTGCCGCTGCAGAGGGAATGAAGTCGATATCATGGACACAGATGGCATCCGCCCTAGGGAAAACAGCATTAGTTATGCTCGCCATGGCCGGGGTGACGTGGGTGCTTGGAAAAGTGATTAACTGCATGGAAGATGTTAGTATCGGAAAAATTCAAAACTTTTTCTTGGTAATGGGTGCCGCTATGCTTGGCGCTTTGGTGGCAATAGGACTATCAATTCCTGTTGGCATGCTTGCTAACAAATTTGGGAAAGAAATTACTACAGGTTTATTAGTGTTGGGGGCGGTAATGATCGGCCTCGGTGGAGTTGGCTGGATTATTGGAAAGATGCTGGGGACAATTCCTAACCCTGAGAAAGTTGCCGCGCTGATGGATGCAATATCAACGCTAGTCCGGACAACTGCAATGATGATTCCAATCGCCGGTGGCCTCGGCCTAATGCTTATGGCATTTCCTTTTGGAACTGCTGGTGTGGGTATTATTATAGCTGGGTTTGGATTATTATCAACGCTGGTTGGAACACTAACCGCTGGTGTTATGCCAACAATCAGGGAAATTGCTGCAATGCAGATATCTAATCCTGAACGAGTTAAGACTGTCGTACAGATGATCGTTGACGTTATTAATGCAATTGCAAACTTCACAGGCCAATTTGCAAGGGTTCTTGAATCTTTGAAGCCACCTCCTGAGGCTGGTGCAGATCAAATGGCAAAAAATATTGCCGCAGCGAAAGATCTTCTTGACGCATTATTAGAGAATGGTATAAACAGGGTCATCGAAATGATGATAAACTTAGTTACTGGCCAAGCCGGCGGTAACTTAACCGGCCTGGGTATCCAGGCGGCATCTGCAATCGCAGGTGTGTTAAATGCTGTAGCAGCTATTATGGGTGCATTCTCTCCGTCTGTAATCGGCGACATCGCAAATAGTCAGGAAGGCATTGATAATGATGAAGTCGACTCAGTTCTTCAGGAGATGACAAACTTCACCAATGCCGTCGGCCCTCAGATAAGGGCAACATTAGACACGATCGCGGAACACTTCTTAGATCCGGAGTTGTTAGGCTTAATGAATGGTATGAATTCGAATTCTATTCAATTTATTAAGGCAATGACCCCACTCTTTTCTGCCTTGGGTGATATATCAAAGGCAATGCAACCTGATCCAGCAGTATTATCAGCTATGGCCGGTGGCTCTGAAGGCCATGATAATGATGAATGGGCAAACACCATCAGGGCAATGGGCAGCTTTGCTAGTACAATGGGAAGATCACTTAGTAGTGTAATGGCATCGATGACGCCGGTAATGAAGGGGGTCATTGAAGCTGTTGGTAAAATGATTAATAGCATTCCTCCAGGGAATGAAGAAAAAATTAAGGCTGTTGCAGGATTAATTGGGCCAATATTCACTGCATTAGGCAGCATGATGTCAGGTGTGTTCCCGATTATCAATAGTGTACTAAAAGGTTCCCAGACTCGCAAGGGTAAGATTGATATTGGCAGACTTAATGCTGCTGCTAAAAGTATGAAGACTATATTCGGTGCTGTTGGTAATTTGATGACTCAAATGGGTCCACCAATGTCTAAGATGATTAGAGAAGTAATCACCATCGCAAACGGCATTGAAGATCCGGAGGCCTTAGCTCCGAAGATTGATATTATCTCTTCGTCGATTGATGCCATTAAGAACTTAATGGACATGTTCAATCCAGAAACTAGTAATGTCTTTAGTTCATTTATGAGCAGTGCAGATGAGGTCCAGTACAATATCGGTGGCGAACAAGTTAGTATGTTGAGCGCAGCATTATTCAATATGGAACGTTTCACATCTCGTGTCTTAGGATCAGACGGCCCCCTACAAGATCTAATATCTGCATTAGGGAATATTGCAATAGACGATACTCAGGCTGCTAATATTAAGAAGATCACCCCAGGCTTAGAAGCCCTAGAAAAGATCTTCAATTTTGTCAAGATATTCCGCGAGCTAGACACTACTGGTACCGGTGATCTAGAGGGCATCGCCAATAATATGAACTCGACTTTTGCTGCACTATCTGGTGTTGCATGGGCAGGCCAGACCCCAAGCCTTGAATCATTACTTACCATGGTAGGTTCCGGTGATTGGGATTACAGTAATAGAAGGCTTAAGTCTAGAGCGGAAGGTATAGTTGAGTTCGGCAACTTTATAACTGAATTTAACAGAATGATGCCAGAGTTTGATCGGGCCGTTGTTAATGCACAAAATAGTAGCGCACTTAATTCATCTGATCCCACTATGCATAATGCAATGATAGGGCTGCAGAATGTATTTGAGACCGTAGCCAATGGAATTCAACCTGAAATACAACAGAGATTTATTGCGGCGTCGACTGCAGTACGCGCAATGCTGGAAAATTATGCTGAGCTTAACAACTTATTAGCCACCATTGGACCTCTAGACATTGAGGCTAACCTTACCAGGTTTGGTCAGTCTATGGCGGTATCTACAGATACAATTAATATTGAGAATAAGCCAATCAATATTACGGTCAATTTCAATGTTACAATGGATGCAAACCAGATAGCGCTAGCATTGAGTGATGCATCCCGGCCTGGTGGAAGTAATACAGTACAGCTTTCTAGACAGGGTGGATCCCCGGTCGGCGGTGACGGATAATAGGAGACAGTAATGTCAGATAAAAAGAAGAAGCCAGAAAAGTCAGGTGTTGAAAAACACAAAGAAAACATTCTTAAGATGATCGGTGGTATGAAAGCCGTTGATACATACATAGAGGGATTTTCCCAAAGTGGTGAACACCAACTAACAGAACAACAGAAACAGTATATGAGACACTATGCTGAGGACTTTGCTGAGAAGTGGTCGGAGACCATATATAAAATGGAACAGGCTTTAAAGAATCCTGATGTAGTTAACAGCCTTGAAAGAAAAGTTAAGGCAATGAATAACAGAGAAAAGAATAAGGCTAAAGAATAATAAAAATGGCAGGCCCTAAGAAACCACTAGATACTGATAAGTTTGGACCGACATATCGTCCGGAGGGATCCGGCGATTACGGTGAGCGTGGAGGTATGCTAGTCGAGGGTGATGACTTGCCTGAAGAGGGTGATGGCGCATCTTTAGAAAAATTAGGGGACTATTTAAGCTCTGTAGCTCGCGTCAATAAATACTATCCTAATCAAGGTACTACGGAGGCAGTTAGTCACCGTGATGTCTCAGGCCCTCCACCTGTCATTGATGGGTATAAAAAAGCTGGATCAATTAACAATACCGGTACTGACCAAACGTTCTTAGATGATGTTCTAGAACAAGGTGCCGTTAAAGAAAAAGACTTTACCAATACTGGCGTCGGCGAGTATAAGAGTCCCAACGTCGCGAAGGGTGAAGTTAATCCTTTTATGATGAAGGATGGCGAGGAGCCGGTTTATAAGAAGGGTGTACAAGATTCTCGTGGTACTGGCCATACGCTATTGGCATCGGTACCTAATCATGGAACGACAGGTAAACACCCAGACGTAAAAATCGGTAAGATTATAGGCCCTGGCCCGCATGTAATCCAACAGAGAACTTCAGCGATACTACAGAATAACCGGTTCCATCCTTCTGAAGGATCACCATACATTACCGACGGTGCATTTTCGTCCGCTGCTGCTGGAACGATGGGCTCAAACCAGTCGACATTTGGTGTATACGATCCTGAGGCTCCTTTCTTTAACGTTTCAAGCTTAGCTGAGATAGGTCGAAAAATAATGGTTGCCGGTGTCGGCCATGGTGCAGACGGATCAGAATCTCTTTCTGCTTTATTACCAAGCTTACAACAGATGGGTATACCATATGTCACGATTGACGTCTCTGAGCTCAATGCTGCAAAGGTAGGCGGGTACTCGAGGTCAAGCGGTGGGTATATATTAGCTGATGGTAGTGAAGGTGCGGTCGGGTGGTCTGATAATGAAGTTACTTCAAAAAATACATTTGGCCATCTAAATTCATATTTTGAGACTTTTGGTGGTGTGCTTCCTATGGGAATGATAACCGCAGCCCTCGGCGGCCTACTGGCAATGTTAATTCAGGCTGCAGTTTTTTATGGCATAGTTTCCTTATTAATGATTGGTGCAGATGCAGCACCACAGAGGCGTAACCCAGCAGCACCATGGACAATGCCAAAAGGAAAGCGTCAGCACCCTAAGGGGTATAATGCATTGGTCGGCCCAATTTTAGGGTGGCTTGGTGTACCAGAAATTGAGTCAAAATCTAGCCTTTTTGAATGTATGCTTCGGGGTGTTGGATCGTTTTTTGGGGTCCCTAACTTAGACGGGATTCCTGGGCTCGGTGATCTGGCAGATATGTTCAATTCATTGATGGATCAGGGCGGATTTGTTGCTGGGCTTATGAGATCAGCAACTAGGGATCTTGAGGATGTTGCGAATATCGCAGCGCAAATCAGGGGTAATGCAGTTTCTATTGCTGCTGGTATCATTGGGGTTATTAAGGCTCTGGGCTCTGCGGCATCAATTCGATTTTTAATGGTTTGTGCAAAGCTTGGTGATGCAATGTATTTAGCAGACACGTATACATTTGCACCCTATAATGCCGATCCTGATGTTTTACCTGAAGCTGGTTCAACACGATTAGCAAAGAGTCGTGTTGCCAAGCAAACAACAAGGTCAGTATTACGTCATGGTGCCTTACCGTCTAGATATTTACTTCCTGTCTCTTTAGTTAATGCATCTTTACAGTATGAACTAAGGTCCGGACAGGGGCATGAGGCGCTAGCACCAATCGAAGGCAAAATAGCACCTCAAGATAAACTAAAGAATGGTAGAATTGATCCGGACTATGTCAAAGAAATAGAAAATATTTTAGACTGTGAATATGTCCCATTTTATTTTCAAGACCTAAGAACAAACGAAATAGTCGCATTTCATGCATTTCTAAATAGTATTTCAGATGATTATTCCCCAGAGTGGTCATCAATGGGCGGTTATGGTCGTATGGATCCTGTCCAGATCTATAATAGAACTACTAGAGCGATATCAATTTCTTTTATGGTCGCTGCAACTAACCCCACTGATTTTGATGAGATGTGGTATAGTATCAATAAGCTAACCACGCTTGTGTATCCACAGTGGACTGCCGGTACTGCGATGAAAGACTCTGATGATAAATCATTTATTATGCCTTTCTCACAAATTCCTGCTGCATCCCCTATTATTCGGATGAGAATTGGCGATTTGATCAAAAATAATTATAGTCGTTTCAATTTAGCACGAATTTTTGGTGTAGGGCATAATGATACTGCTGGAAGTGTATATCACCAAGGTGGGTCTGACAAGCTAGCGGATGCTGAAGCACTTCGGGGTGACTGGACCGCGAAACAACAAGAAATATTTGATTATTTTACGAAGCTACAAACGCCACCTACTGGCCTCGAAGACTCTGAGAATGGGTGGGCTGATGGAACAACCGCGATCATGCGCCCGAACTCCGGAGAAACTTCTGCTCCTAAGAAGTTTGGGCTGGAACTATTTCCGGACTTATTTCAATCCTTATATGTTGAAACACATACGAATACTGTCGTTGAGATTATTGGAAAGGAGTATCCTGGTGCATTAATCATTCCTTTCGTTGCACCGGCGCCTCCATGGTCACCTTGCTATAAGGTAAAGTTTCCTGCTGATAGCCCAATGGCTGAGTATTATGATGGCGAATTCTATGTTCAGCATGGGATGTTAGATGCAGACCCTGTACAATATTATAAAGATCTTGCAATCGAAGGTCTTTCCCCAGAAATCGTAGAAATGACAGATACTAATAATAAGGGATTTATGAATCCTGAGAAAAATGCTGTTGTTCGGGCATTCGAATCGACTAGAGGTAGGGGCCTGGCTGGTGTAATAACATCTTTGAGTTATGATTATGCAGATGCCCCATGGGAAACTAGATCATTAGGTTCGAGGGCTCCTATGTGGGTCAAGGTTAGTGTATCATTTACCCCAATTCATGACCTTCCACCTGGCCTGGATCACGATGGATTCAATAGGGCTCCAATTTATAACGTCGGTAAGATTATGAACGGCTTAAGCGGTCCGGATATGCATGATTCTGACATATATTCTCCTGATGATGACCTTACCAAGCTCCGCGCCGAAGATCAAAAGGCACTATCACTAACAGTCGTACCAAGAGATCCAGACGCTAACGGAGGAGAATAATGGCAATAGGTAGATATAATAGGACCAGGTTAATTTTTGGGAATAAACAATTTGCTACCCCTGAAGGTGTTGTTTCAATCCGCAGAGGTATCCGCGCCGGCAGTATTTCGACTATTACATATGTTACTAGCGACGCTGAGAGATTAGACGTAATCGCTGGTAGGAAATATGGCAACGGTCGGTTGTGGTGGGTGATTGCTGCAGCTAGCGGAATCGGATGGGCTTTACAAGTTCCTCCTGGCACTAGATTATTAATACCAACGAACTTAAATGATATCGCTAAGATTGTAGGTTAAATTTATGGCCGAGCCTAAGACTACTACAAAATTAAATCAGGCTGTCGAAGACTTAGGGCGTTACTTTAATGTCAGGTCAAAGAGTGCGTTTGTCAATATGTTGATTGACATGGAAGAGAGCCCCAGCGTCGCTAATGCTTCTGAGACAGCTGATGCATTAAATCGGTTATTAGAAAAACCTCCTGAGCATAAAATAGGCGAATTGTTTTTACAGGCTACTGAGGGTGGCTTATTTACGTATGAGTTGCTTGATATTCTTAAAGAAGAGTTGGCTGGTGAGCATGCATCAAAAATAGCAGAGCTACTGAATATCACTTTTGAACCAGCAGCTATAGCAGAAAAGGGCTGCGGAGCTATTGCACGCCCTATCCCGATTGCTCAACCTGACACTTCTAGAACCGGCCATTGGGGCGGTGCCTTTTTTGAACCCTATGATTATCTGGATAAAGAAATTGAGTGGGACTCTGCCGTAATAGACCCAACCACTGTCGGACCATATACCCCCAGTATTCGAAATTTATTTTGGTGTCAGGAAATGGTTGATGCAATGGTTGAAAAAGACGGCGATAGTGCATTAACAAAATATGATATAATTGGCCGGGATGATAATGCAGAAAATGCAGATCGAGATGATGCATTTATGGGCTTAGGTATTAATTCAGCAGAGTTTCTAGATGATCCGGATAATATAACACCAGTAGTTACTTGTTTTGATATTAAGGATCCACAGTTAACTCCGGCTAATCGAGACTCTGGTGTTGTTGCAGTTTTTATGAACTTCGTTCCATCTGTTGAAATGTCAAGGTGCCAACCGTATTTAGATATTCAGATTGTAAGTAAGCGACCTCCTGTTTTTGGCGCACAAGAGAAAATCGATTCCTTATCCCTAGCCCAGTTTTTAATGGGTAATGTTGACATGAAAGACAAGGCAGGGACTGCTGATTATATTATCACAAAGGCAACCAACGCTAGTATTTTAGGATCTGGAATGTACCGTGATGATCCAGACACTGAGGATGTTGATGAAGGAGAAAGACTGGCCACCGCCGGAATGGAGATATTTACATCTCCGCAGATGATGGTTAATGCTGATGATACTGATTTTGCTATACCGGACAACTTACATTCGGATGGTTCTGATACAGATGCCGGTGGCATTGCGTCTGCACGTGCTGCTAGGGTTATTGATAAGTTTCGTCCCCTTGCATCCTTAAATAATTTTACTGTTGATGTAACACCATCTGGCGGAATGATGTCGCATAAAACTGCGAAGCTCCAGATTACCCTGCATGATCGCTCTCGGTTGGCAGAATTAGGGGAGTTTATTAAGCCTGATCTTTATGGTAGCACCGAGCTGTTGATTGAATACGGCTGGATGCACCCAGATGGTCTTCACTTGGCTGGAGACAATACTGACAATCCTTTTGCAACGCTATTAAACTCAATGCGTGTAGTCGAGAAGTATAAAATCGTTAATTCTGAATTTAGCTTTGATGAAGTCGGCCAGGTCGAGATAGGGGTTTCTCTTTCTATGATGGGGATCATGAGCTTTGATACCTCTGATATATCTAAGGGCCCCGGTGTTAAAGACGCGCTGAAAGAAGTTAATGACTTATTTACAGTTATCCGCCGAGTCAGAAGGCAAATGCAACCGCAAGGTGAGTCAGGATCTTCAAATGCGACTGGGGAAACCTGGCTGAATAGTGTTTCTTCAATGTCTGGAATTAATGGACTAGATAATGAAACCAGAAATGCAATGAATGCATGGAGAAGAAGCCAACGTGTTAATAGTGCTGATGACAGCTCAAGTACTGGAGAGCTCCGTGATGCTTTAGATAGTTTGCTCGGTGACAGTGCCGGCGAGGGAGGCGCAATGGCTCGACTAGATGCTACAATTGATGCTGCATTAGGGTGGAAAAAAGAACATCTAAAATCCAGTCATTCAGGGGATCCATGGTGGAAACCGATTCATCCTGATAATAATAACTACTGCAAGGTAAGAATTAGTTGTTGTGATCAACGGAGTGATCCCCACCTGTCAGGATCCGACCAGCGGGCCAACGGTTCAATGCCCAGCCACTTTAGTAGAATGCCAAAATTTGTTTCCCTAGGGAAGCTCTTAATGACGTACGTTGCCGGGCCGCTAGCGATGGATGCGAAGTTTGATGAAATACAATGGTTTTTCTATCCGTTTAATGAAGATGCTTCATTTATGAGAAACCGACAAATATCAGAGTTTCCAATAAACGTTGAGAAGTTTGAAGCAGAGTTAGAGAAATTGACTGAACAATCTGCTTATATTCCTTTACGTAGGTTCTTGGGAATGTTACAGAGAAAGTTTGTTGGGAATATTGATAACGAAGCGTATGGTCTAACTGATCTATATACAACAGATGATGAAGGTAACCGCCAATTGAGGGAACAATATACGGACGGAAACAATCCGGATGCTCTTCATGATGAGAAAAATAAAAGACTTGCATATGCATATCACGGCGACGAGACGGTAACATCAAGCCCTCTCAAGTTTAAGAAGCCTAGAATAGGAATACATACCGAATGTATTCCTTCGATGAATGCTTCTGCAAGTGGGGTAGGGTCTAAGACTAGAACTATATTGAAGATTCATGTTTTTGATAAGGCTTGTTCGTCATACAGTAGTTGTCAGGATTTACTGCAAGCTTCTAGAAGTTCTAGCATGGGACAAATGAGTGATTCAGTAAGAGAGCAAAGAGTTGATTCAGGTACTATAACTACCTCTATGGCAAACCAAAGAAGAACCCAGGTTATTGCAGCTGCGAATACGTCTGGCTTGCTTGAGGCATTTTCTTCAGATGAAGCAGGTAACGAACCAGTAATGTATAGAGTCGTAGGCGGATTCCCGAAGATTAAGAATTTTATCCGAAGTATAATGCCAAGTATCATCTATGGTTCGGCAAATAGTGCTGTGCTAAGTGCAAATCTAGCTAGTATGAATGATCCACAAATGTCAACAATTATGATGATGCGCTCTGGTCATGGCGACGCAAGATCCCCGACTGGTACTCGAGCAGCTGGTCTTCCACTTAAGGTTGTTCCTGCGTCACTTGATTTAGAGTTAGTAGGATGCCCTATTGTGTCTTTTGGTCAACAATTTTTTGTAGATTTTGGGACTGGGACAAACGTTGATAATGTTTATGCAATCGTTGGGATATCACATACGCTAGCGCAGGGTGAGTTTAAGACGAAATTAAAAATGACCCAATTAGATGCTTACGGTGCATACGAGTCAGCAATGAACGTTGTAACGCAGACGCTGCGAAATATTAGCGAAGCAGAAGATACATCATCTTAAAATGAACACTTTAACATTTCCATATATTGTTATGGTATGATGATTTGTGTAAGCTCAGATGTCTTAGGGACAAAAAAGCACCTAACATACTGTGAGGGTATATACACATGGACAAACAGCATACCAAATGATGCTTGGGTCTATGGAGCACCCTCTGCTATCAGGAGCTTAGATTCTTTAATGGATTTAATGAACTTCGAAAAGCCATTAGTGCAGTCCCAATCTCATATTAGATCGTTTAAGTCTATTTTGCAAAACGATATACCTGAAATTCCGTGGCATGCCGTATTGCCTCCGGAAGAATTTCAAAAATCGTTAGTTAAGTTAATTTCTAGCCTCGAGAATGTCCTTGGGTGCTTTGCAAACAATAACTATAATAGCTTATTCATCGATGAGAGGAGATTCCTCCTAAGCCTATCACGTGCATTTGTGGATGGTTCATTATTGGCAGCTTACATTAGAGATGAACAAAACCAAACTGTTAGGAGCACATTGACATCATTTAGGCCTCTCGCTGATTCGAAAGCCTTACCGATTAGATATAATCAGGCTTCCACCCTTACCGGCCGGCTAACTGTACAGTCCGGCCCACAAGTCTTGATTCTCCCGAAGAAATATAGAGATATCATGAAATCTAGATTTGAAGGTGGCAAAATAATGCAGATTGATTTTGTTTCACTGGAGCCTCGTGTTGCCAGGCTTGCTGCTGGTTATGAATCCGAACCCGATGTATACACCCAGCTTTCAAATGAGTTATTTAATTCATCACTTACCAGAGAGCAATCAAAGATTGCAGTATTATGTGCATTGTATGGTGTGTCTAAATCTAGACTGTCTAAGATGTTAGGCAGAGAGTTTAATGCTTCGATTGTAATTGATAAGATTAAGGATTTTTTTGGGGTCCCTAAACTGCTTAAGTCAATTAAGCCTGAGCTAACTGTCAATGCAAAATTTCAAAATTATTTTGGGCGTTATATAGAGCCTGACCGAACGGATGACGGAGCCATCATTAATTACTACATTCAGTCATCAGCGACGGACACTGCATTACTTGGGTTTATTAACTTAAAGAAAGAAATTGATAAACTTAAACTTAGGTGCATTCCAACTTTTGTAATTCATGACGCGATGATTTTAGATGTACATCCAGATGACCAGGAACAATTGTCAAGAATGTTAACAGGCGGAGTTGATATTTCTACATTGGGAAACTTTCCCGTCACTTTAAGTGTTATCAGCGGGTCAGGCGAATAATTAATTGTAGGGTAAAGAGGTTTTCATGTCGAACTTAAAAGCAGAGCTATTTATTAGAAAACATATTCAAAGTATTCTCTTGCGGGAAGAAGAAGAGAAAAAAGAAGAAGAACAGTCACGAGGTCCTGGCAAGGTTTTTGGTGGTACCGGCCAAGGAAATTATCCTGCTTGGGTCAAAGAAATTTTTGCTGGTGAAGACGGAAGTACCGCTAAGGCTAAAAGATTAGCTGGCTCTAATCCAGGAAAGCTAATATCGAACCTTAAGGCTCAAAGAGGAAATGGCGATACAACACTAGATCGTGCAGTTGCTGTTGTTGATAGTGTTAGGACTTCCAATGATTCATTCAATAAAGCAATAGGCGAAGCCCAGAAAAGAGAATCTTCAGATGGTAGAACGGGATATTTTTATCCGAACGCTGGCCTTCCGCAAGACCGCCAGTCAACTCTGTTTGTATTTGATACTATTCGTGCAGCTGCCACAGTGGGCTATATTAAAATGACAGGACATCTACGAGTTGAACCAACTGGTGGTGGAACCCTAGTATATCAGGTTCGAAATAATCAAGATCGTTGGGAATAGTTTTGTAAAAATTCTCTAGTTGTGATATAATCTATTTGAACATTAGGAGAATTATTATGTCTGAAGACATCGATTTTGAAGAACTGCAGTCCCGATGGGAGACTTATGACAATCTTTTGAGAAGGTTGTCTGATCATAATATCAATAAGGTATTAGATGATTTAGGGGAGAGGCTGGTCATGTGTCCAGCATCCACTCGCACTGATCAATATGGTTGTACTCCTGGTGGCTTAATTGAACATGCCCTTAAGGTAACTAGCACAATGAGGACACTGAATTCATCATTAGAGATGAATCTTTCGACGGCTTCAATTCTTAAGGTTGGGCTTCTTCATGAACTTGGCAAGGTCGGTGATCTTTCAAGGCGATACTTTACCGAACAGGACTCGAGCTGGCATAGAGAAAAGCTCGGGCAATTTTATAAGTACAATGAAGATCTGAATAAAATGTCAGTTTCCCATAGAACATTGTGGCTTTTACAACACTACGGGGTTACGTTGGATAATGATGAGTGGTTGGCAGTTCAACTGGCATCTGGTTTTCACTTTGAAGAAAATCGATTCTATGTTGGCCATGAGCCTTCGCTAGCGTTACTACTTCAACAAGCTAAAGCTGTCGTTATCCACCGAGATAAAAATGAAGAAGTACAATAAGCTAGTTAGAGATAAGATCCCTGAATTGATTCAGGCTGAAGGAAATACATGTGAGTATCATGTTGCTTCCCCTGAAGAATATCAGACCAAACTTTATGCTAAGTTGCTTGAAGAGCTTAATGAGTTTATTGAGACGCCGAATGTAGAAGAAGCTGCTGACATGTGGGAAGTGTTTTCTACTATCTGTATGTTGCATAAGCTAGACTTTACTGAAGTAGCAAGGGTTGCATTCCTGAAGTCTCAAAAGCGTGGTGCATTTAATAATCGTATTATTCTTGAATCTGTGCAGGATAACCAGTAAGGAATATATTTATTCTGGTGAGGTAAAGACATGAAAAACTTGCTTAGACTATATATTCGTGAAGCCCTTCGTCGTTTAGTAGAGAAGGATGTTATTAGTGAGCCTGATGAAAGAGATGAAGAAAAACAAGATGAGATGAGTACTCTGGGTGGTACTACCGGTGGGGTAATTAGAGGCTCTACATCCGCGCTCGGCACTGGGCCAACCCATCCGGATAAGCCAGGCTCAAAGAAGAAAAAGAAAAAAAAGCCTGATGTTAATGCTCGAGCTTTTGGTGGTGGTGAATATAGTGAGTAAGCTAGAGAATATTAGAGATGGCTGGTTTAACTATATTAAGAGTGCTATCAACAAGAAGTCACTATCAAGTGAATTTCAGGAAGAAGCTGAGAAAAGAGCTTCAATTTGTACCGGTTGTCCAGAGCTGACTGTTGTGGCGTCCAAAGGACCTTTACGTGGTAGGTGCAAAAAGTGTGGTTGCACATTTCCAGCTATGATTTATGCACCAAAGAAGCGGTGCCCGATTGGAAAGTGGGATAAGTTTGAAAAAGATCAATCTTAAAGATATTAAAGACGGGTGGACAAACTTATTTACGTCTTACTTTTCAATTAAGTCAACGTCATCTGAATTTAAGGAAGAGGTTGAAAAGCGTGCGAGTATCTGTAGAGACTGCCCAGAGCTTAAACACACAATATTCCCAGAGTCAGTTGCACCCCTTAGGTTTAAGTGCGGAAAATGTTCGTGCTTTTTTCCTGCCGTAGTGTTCGCTCCGGATCATAAGTGCCCACTAGATAAGTGGTAGTTTTTCTTGTACATAAGCATATAACGTAGTATTCTTAACATGTGGTTGATACCACAGTAACAAACAGTTGAACTTTATACAGTTCGAAATTTAAGGAGTTAGAAAAAATGGCAATCGATTTTGATGCAATTCGTAAGAAGCTGGGACAACTTTCCGGCACCAATAGTCGCCGCAATGTAATGTGGCGCCCAGAAGAAGGGGAGGAGCATACTGTTCGCCTGCTTTCCTTTGCTGATAATGATGGACAGCCCTTTAAGGAGCGCTGGTTCTATTATAACATCGGGAATAACCCTGGTCTTTTGGCCCCGAAGCAGTTTGGCGAACCTGATCCAATTCAGGACCTTATTAATACGCTACGGGATGATGGCTCAAAGGAGTCATATGAGCTAGCCAAGAAGCTTTACCCAAAGATGCGGTGTTATGCACCGGTTATCGTTCGAGGCGAAGAAGATAAGGGTGTACGTCTTTGGTCTTTTGGAAAGACAGTATATCAGTCTCTTCTTAATATTATGCTTGATGAAGACTATGGTGATATCACTTGCCCGACTGAGGGTCGCGATGTGAAGGTTGTTTGCACCAAGCCTCCAGGTCGGATGTGGGCTACAACTACTGTACGTCCTCGAGGCAAGGCTACTGCACTTTCTACTGACGCAGATCAGATTAAGACCTGGACTGATAACGTTCCGAATCTAGATGACCTTTATACGCTCAAGACTTTTGATGAGCTGGAGAAGATTGTTAATGATTGGCTAAACGGTGAAGAAGATACCGATGGCACTACTCGGAATGCAACATCCAACTTTACTGAGTCGACAACTAAGACGACGACATCCTCAGCTACCACAGAGGATGATGCTACCACTGAGGCGACCGGCGCGTCGACGAAGTATAGAAGTCTAGATGATGCCTTCGCAGATCTTGAAGATCTATAGAGATTACTAAAACTTAATAAGAGAGGCAGGGGGAACCCTGCCTTTTCTTTTTGAACATTTAGCTACTTTATGGTTATATTCTAGTATCTACCGAAGGAACATTAATATGGCAAAGAAAAAGAAGAACGCTCCCGCAACAGACGATTTTACAAATGATCTAATTCAGTCGTTGAATAAGGAGCATGGAAGTAAGGTTGCTTATAACCTGGCATATGACATGTCACCTACTCATGTAAAGAGGTGGATTTCTACCGGTTGTAAACAACTAGACTATATTGTTGCAAATAGAGAAAATGGCGGTATGCCTGAAGGTCGGATTGTTGAGATCTTTGGCCCACCCTCGATTGGAAAGTCGCACCTGGCAATTCAAATTGCACGTTCAACCCAACAAATGGGAGGTATCGTAGTCTATATTGATACTGAGAATGCTACATCTGTTGAAAATTTAGGATTGTTGGGTGTTGATATTTCGCAGCGATTTGTATATGTTGATACTCATTGCACAGAAGAGGTTCTTTCGATTGCTGAGGCTACAATTATGAAGGCAAAGGCAATGGACAAGGATGTTCCAATTACGATTATTTGGGACTCTGTTGCAGCAACATCCCCTAAGGCAGAGTTGGTCGGTGACTATGATAAGGAAACGATTGGCCTGCAGGCACGTGCAATCTCAAAGGGTATGCGTAAGATTACCGGTGTAATCGCTAATCAAAATGTGCTATTTGTAATCCTTAACCAGATTCGAACTAAGATTGGTGTGATGTATGGAGATCCTACCACCACACCAGGAGGTAAGGCAATTCCCTTTCATTCCTCCGTGCGAATTAAGTTAGGTGCTGGCCAGCGTATTGAAAATAAAAACAAAGAAGTTGTTGGAATTCACGTCTCAGCTAAGACAATTAAGAATAAGGTAGCGCCACCTTTCCGCACCGTTAATTTTGAGATTCATTTTGGTAAAGGTATTGTTGAACATGAACAGGTCTTTGATTTACTGAGAAAGCATGGCAGCGAAGTAATCAACGGTGAAGAGGTAGCTGTCTCTGGTACTGGTGCATGGAAAACGCTAACGGTATCAAATCCGGATACTGGCGAAGTTAAGCTAGAGAAAAAATTCTATAAGCAAGATTTTGGAGATGTTATGTATTCTGCAGAGTATGGTGGATATGTTGATGCCCTACTCAAGGCAGCCTTAGTAAAAGAGTTTGATCCTCAAGATATGAACATCGACTCTGAGTCATATGAAGAAGTTCGGACAATCGCAATGGGACTAGAAGAAGAGTTAATTTTACCGGAGGGTTGATATGTCCGTTGCATCAGCTCGCCCTGTACTGTTGGTCGACGCCTATAATCTTTTTACTCGACATTTCATAGCTAATCCTGCGATGTCGAATCATGGCAACCATATTGGCGGGACAGTGGGCTTCTTAAAATCTATTGCTCGATTAGCTGATATGCTAAATCCATCTGATATTTGTGTTGTTTGGGAAGGTGGTGGCTCTCTTCGTCGCCGCGCTATATATAGTAACTACAAACAAAAAAGCCGCCCTCAAAAACTAAATAGATTTTATGGTGATGATATTCCTGATACTGTTGAGAATAGAAGTCATCAAATTGCGATAACGATTGAATTGCTAAAGACAGTTCCTGTGAAACAAGTCTATGTTTCAGACTGCGAAGCCGATGATGTTATTGCATACCTTGCACAAAACAAATATTCAAACAATCGCTGTGTAATCGTCTCTTCAGACAAGGATTATTATCAATTGCTATCAAATAGAATAATTCAATGGTCGCCAGGTCAAAAAGATTTTGTAACAGCAAAAGACGTAATTAGAAAGTTTGGTATGTATCCAGAAAATTTTCTTGTAGCGCGTTGTTTTTGTGGTGACGGTTCTGACTCGCTACCAGGAATTAAAGGCGCTGGATTTAAGACAATGCTAAAAAGATTCCCAGAGTTATCACAACGCGATTTTATTTCTGTTGATGATATTGTTAAGTTAAGCCATGAGAGAAGTATAACCACTGGGAAAAAGATCAAGCTGTTTCATAATATTAATGATAGCTCAGAGATTGCTTATCGCAATTGGAAGCTTATGTATTTAGGCATTTCAAACTTGGCGGCTGATCAAATTCAAAAAGTTGAAGGTATCGTTGATACTTTTAGCTGCGATGGTAATAAAATTAAACTAATGAAAGCGCTAATTCGTGAAGGGTTATCAACATTTGATGCCGACTCGTTTTATATGTCTATAAGTTCAACCCTTGGAGTAGGAAGTAATTAATGAGCAACACTGTATTACAAGTAGCGAATGGATCGCAGCCACACTTTGCCCAATACGGAAAGCAATTCCAGGAGAAGATTTTTCAAAGTCTTTTATCTGATCACACTTGGGCGGCCCAGATGATTGAGGTAATGAACCCTCAGTTTTTTGATCTCAAATATCTTAATTACCTTGCTGACAAATACTTTTCATATCATATTAAGTACAAGACATTCCCGACGATGTCGTTATTGATAACGATTATTAAAGATGACTTATCCCAAGGCCATGATATTATTCTTCGAGATCAGATTGTAGAGTTTCTTCATAGGATTAAGCATAATCCAGATATGGGTGATTTGCAATATGTCAAAGATAAGTCTTTAGATTTCTGTAAGCGTCAGGCTTTTAAGGAGGCGCTTGAACAAGCTGTTGAGCTAATTTCTACTGATAAATTTGAAAGCGTTGTTACTCTTATGAAAGAGGCAGTTGCTGTAGGTATGCCTTCTTCAACCGGCCATGATTTCTTTGAAGATGCTGATGCAAGATTTGTAAAGATTGCCAGAAGGGTTTGCCCCACAGGTCTCAATCGTCTAGACGCCTCCGATATTTTGCAAGGGGGTTTAGGTCGCGGTGAGATTGGGGTAATTACAGCAAATACGGGCGTTGGCAAGAGTCATTTCCTTGTACAAATGGGTGCTAATGCAATGAAGGCCGGAAAGAATGTCGTTCATTATACATTTGAGCTGACAGAACATGCTGTGGGCTTGAGATATGATTCAAACATATGCGGTATCCCCAGCAACGACGTTTGCGAGAATAAAGCAGAGGTTTTGGAGAGGTATGAGAGTTCTGAGTTAGGCCGACTGATTATTAAGGAGTATCCTACAGGTGCTGCATCAATCGTTACAATTCGTAATCACATTGAAAAGCTATTGCTAAAAGGTTTCCAGCCTGATGTAATCATTATTGACTATGCAGATATTATGCGTTCAACAAGGAGCTATGATTCCCTTCGCCATGAACTTAAGTTAATTTATGAAGAATTAAGAAATATGGCAATGGATATGAACATTCCGATCTGGACAGCTTCACAAGCAAACCGTGAATCAGCGAACTCAGATGTTGTTGGGTTAGAAAACATGTCAGAGGCTTATGGTAAGGCAATGGTTGCAGATGTAGTTTTGTCAATCTCTAGAAAAGCTATGGAAAAGTCAACCGGTGCTGGGCGGTTATTTATTGCAAAAAATCGCGCCGGTAGAGATGGTTTGCTTTTCCCCATACACATTGACACTTCAATGTCTATAATTGAAATACTAGATGAGTCGTCATTGACACTAAATGAAGCCGCAGAACAAGATGAAAATGCTATGAAAGACCTCTTAAAGAAAAAGTGGAATGAAGTTAGCAAGATTTAAGGATAATGGGAAATGGTAAAATTCGATGAAGCATTTAAGAAGTCGCTTGAGTATTTTAACGGCGACGATTTAGCAGCCAATGTATTCGTTTCGAAATATGCGCTGATTGATAGGGAAGGTAATCTTCATGAAGAGACCCCGAATGATATGCATCGTCGGTTAGCAAAGCAGTTTGCTAGAATTGAAAACAAGTATCCAAACCCCCTGACAGAAAATCAAATTTATTCTTTATTTTCTGAATTCAAGTATGTAGTACCCCAGGGTTCACCAATGTCAGGTATTGGAAACCCATTTCAAATCCAATCAATTTCAAATTGTTTTGTTATTGAGTCGCCACATGATTCTTATGGTGGAATTCTTAAAACAGATCAGGAGCTAGTTCAGATTGCCAAACGCCGCGGTGGTGTGGGGTTTGATATATCTACTATTCGCCCAAAAGGACGCTCGACAGGTAATTGTGCTAGAACAACGGATGGGATTGAAGTCTTTATGGATCGGTTTTCTAATTCATGCCGAGAGGTTGCCCAAAATGGCCGCCGCGGCGCGTTGATGTTAACGATTTCAGTCCACCACCCACAAGTTATGGATTTTGTCAAAATTAAAAGAGACTTAAATAGGGTAACCGGTGCTAACATCTCTGTTCGTCTTTCGGATGAGTTTTTAGAAGCAGTTAGGAATGATAATGACTATCAACAACGCTGGCCTGTTGATTCTGACAATCCTGAGGTTTCATATTTCGAAAATGCGAAAGAGATATGGGATGAAATTATTTCTTCTGCTCATGCTTGTGCTGAGCCGGGATTGTTATTTTGGGATACTGCATGCGCGTTAACTCCTGCTGATCTATATTCTAAGGAGGGATTTGCATCAACATCGACTAACCCATGTGGAGAAATTATTTTAAGTCCATATGATAGTTGCAGGCTGATGCTTTTGAACCTATATTCTTTTGTTGATTCGCCCTTTACTGCTGAGGCGAAGTTTGATTTTGATAAGCTGGCTGATATTACCCAACAGGCCCAACGCTTAATGGACGATATGGTTGATTTAGAGATTGAGCAGGTTGATAAGATTTTAGGGAAGATTCAAAATGATCCTGAACCTGATGAAGTGAAAGCAATTGAGAGAAACCTGTGGACAAAGATTAAGCAGCAAGCCCTCCGTGGCCGCCGAACAGGGTTAGGGGTTACCGGCGTTGGTGATGCATTAGCTGCACTCGGCATAAAATACGGTTCAGATGAATCGATTGATGTAGTAGAGCAATTCTATAAAACCCTAACCGTTAATGCATATAGATCTTCATGTATAATGGCTAAAGAACGTGGCGCATTTCCAATTCATGATCATGAGCGTGAAATTGAGCATGAGTTCTTAAATAGGATTTGGGAAGAAGCACCTGACATATACGGCATGAATAAAGAAACCGGTCGAAGAAATATTGCTTTAACCACTACTGCTCCAGCTGGATCAGTTTCAACGTTGACACAGACTACTTCTGGTATCGAGCCGGCATACATGTTGAAATATACACGTAGAAAGAAGTTAACGGCAACTGATGTAAATGCTAGAATTGATTTTGTAGATGACTCAGGGGATAAGTGGCAAGAGTATGATGTTTATCATCATGGGTTTAAGACATGGATGGACGTGACCGGGTTAACTGAGATTAATGATTCACCCTATTTTGAAGCTACGGCAACTGAGATTGATTGGGTCCAGAAGGTAAAAATGCAATCAGCTGCCCAGAAGTGGATTTGTCATGCTATTTCAAATACAACAAACATCCCTACAGAGACCCCAGTTGACACTGTAAAGGACATCTATATGACCGGTTGGGATACCGGTTGTAAGGGTGTAACTGTCTATAGGGATGGTTCTAGAACCGGTGTGTTGGTATCATCAACACCAGCCGAGGATGAGTTTAACCCTCACTCAGCCCCAAAAAGACCAGATGAACTTGAGTGCTCGATTCATAATGCGAACATTAAGGGCGAGGCATGGTCTATATTGGTCGGGCTAATGGACGGCCGACCTTATGAAGTTATAGGCGGGTTATCAAAGTTTGTAGAGATCCCTAGAAAGTATAAAGCAGGAAAAATTGTAAAGCATTATAGGAAAACCAAAAACTCCAGATATGATCTTCATTTTGGTGAAAATGGAGATGAGGTTATTTTACGGGATGTTGTTTCACTATTCGACAACCCTAATCATTCTGCTTTTACAAGAACGATTTCTTTGGCGCTAAGGCATGGAGCTCCTATTCATTATGTAGTTGAGCAATTGCAGAAAGATCGAGATGCAGATCTTTTTAGTTTTTCAAAGGTTATCGCAAGGGTACTAAAAAATTATATCACCGACGGCACCAGGCCAGGTAAGACAGTTTGTGAACACTGTAGCGCAGAGGATTCCTTAGTGTATCAGGAAGGCTGTGTTGCCTGTACTTCGTGTGGTCATAGCAAGTGTAGTTGACGGAGTTTTTAATGAAATGGACAACGACAATATCTCCCCTAATTAAGGAGATTGAACTAAGAAAGCAGCCCGTTATTATTCGGGTAAATAAATTTGACGAAGAGTCTGCAGCTAAATTTCAGCTAGAAGTAGCTCAAGCCCATAATACGGGACAAGGAATTATTCCCGTTATTATTGACTCATATGGTGGGCAGGTTTATTCTTTAATGACAATGATTAGTGCGATTAAGCATTCTGAAGTGCCTATTGCAACAATCATTGAAGGCAAGGCTATGTCTTGTGGAGCCGTGTTATTTACTTTCGGGGCACAGGGACATAGATACATGGATCAGGACGCAACGTTAATGATTCATGATGTATCGTCTATGGATTGGGGAAAAGTTGAAGAGCTCAAAGCTGGTGCGAAAGAAGCTGATCGGCTTAATGACAAGATCTATAAGATGATGGCATTAAACTGCGGAAAGAAAGAAGACTATTTTCTAAAGATCGTTGATAAAAAGAAGCATGCTGATTGGTTTATAGACGCTAATGAAGCAAAAAAGCACGGTCTAGCTAATCAGCTTAGGGTACCCAAATTCAATATCACGGTTGGCGTTGATATCGAGTTTGAGTAATATATCTTGAGGATAACATGGCAATCGATAAGAATTTTTATAATGAAGCATCCGCTACAAAGCTTGGGTGGGATCCTTCATGGTTTGGCGCGAAAGAGTTTAATGATGAGTTAGTTAACGCAATTAAAAAGTGGCAAAGAAAGCACAAGCTAACAGCAGACGGCCTCTGCGGCCCATCTACATATCGCCGGGTATGGACAGAGAGAGAATCAAATATTTCTGATCATGAACCTCCGGGGATGTGCTTTACTACGATGAATAAACATATTGTTCATAATGGGCAGTTTTTTCCAATTGAGTGGCCCCAGGTTGTTTTGTGGGATGAAGATTCCGGCCTTAGTTGCGAGCCTGGAACATATACATCATGGGCTGGAAAAGAAGACAGGGTACCTACATTTTTTGTAAATCATTGGGATGTATGTCTTTCTGCAAAGAGTTGCGCAAAGGTAATCGCGAAAAGAGGAATATCAATTCATTTTTGCATTGATAACGATGGAACGATATATCAGCTATTAGATACTCAACATCGAGCATGGCAGGCAGGTGGCTCAATGTGGAATACAAAAAGTATTGGTGTTGAGATTTCAAATGCGTATTATACAAAGTACCAGGATTGGTATGTTCGTAATGGTTATGGTGAACGACCTGTAGTTAATGACGTTACGTGCCATGGACGAAAACTAGAAGAACACTTGGATTTTTACCCTATTCAGCTAGAGGCTCTTAAAGCCCTCTGGGTAGCAATCCATGGTGCAACCGGTATCCCCTTAGAATGTCCTACAGATTCTAACGGAGAGCTTGTGACAGGTGTTGATAAGCGGTGTGAGCGGGGAGAGTTCGAGGGCTTCATCAATCACTACAATTTAACTCGTAGAAAGATTGATTGTGCCGGGTTAGATTTGGTAGGGTTATTGAAAGAAGCGAAGAATGAGTAAACAACTTACGAAAAATTTCAAACTTTCTGAGTTTAGGTGTAGAGACGGATCAGATGTTCCAGAGGATTTAATGATGAACGTTGAGCGCCTTGCAGAAAATTTACAGGTACTAAGAGATCATATTGGGAAACCGATTAGAGTAATTAGTGGATATAGATCCCCGACATATAATAGAAAAATTGGAGGGGCCAGAAAGAGCCAACACATGGTTGCCAAAGCTGCAGATATAAAAGTTTCAGGGATGCATCCTGATGATGTGCGGCAAGAAATCCTAACCCTGATTAAGGAAGGGAAGATGGCAGTCGGTGGCGTTGGTAGATATACAACATTTACACACTATGATATCCGCGGCTGGAATGCTCGGTGGAGTGGCAGCGGCATCAAGGATGATCGCAAGTAGAGGGATTATGACGCGCACTATTGAATTATACAATGATGGAATTGGTAAAGTAGAGTATGTTGAGCATATGGGCTCTGATCTTACAGTGGTCAATAGTGCGCGTGTTTCCTTTGGGAAGCAGAAGGAGGATCTGGATGAAAGAGACGAGAAGCTCATTAACTACCTCATCCGGCATAAACACACTTCGACTTTGGAGCACAATGTTATTACTTACAGGTTTTGTGTTCCTCTTTTCATACGTTCTCAGCACCATCGTCATAGAACATGGGCTTATAATGAGATTAGTAGAAGGTATACAGATGTAGATCTTAGATTTTATGAGCCATCGACATTTAGGACACAGCATAAATCTAATCGCCAGGCTTCTGATCCAGCCCGGCAGATTGACCCGTGTATACGTGCATACGAAGATGGCGGGCGTCTCCATGCTAGCGCACTAGTGCGAGGGCATCATAAGCGAAGCCTTGAATTATACAACGAATTAATAGACTCAGGTGTCTGTAGAGAGCAAGCGAGAGGAATCCTCCCCCAAAATCTTTATACAGAGTATTATGGGACATGTAACCTTAATAATCTAATTAAGTTTATTGAGCTACGAACTCACGATGGCGCGCAGTGGGAGATCCAACAAGTTGCTAAAGCATGTTTAGATATAGCAGAAGATCTTTGGCCAACAACTGTTGCGGCATATAGAGAGATTAGAGGGTTGTAGGGGGTATTTATGTCAGGTCATATTGTAATTACACAACATGATGAGTTACCAGATGCGGGAACTGTAGAGCATGAGCAGTTGGAGGATTTACTGCAAGGCGAAATTCCTGAGGGACTTCCTGAAGATTTTAGTATCGGAATTGCACTGCTTCCAGAAAATAATGTTTTTTCTGGTGTGAATTCTTTTGATACACTGGTAGTCGAAAACCTTACGGTCACTAGTCACAACCAGGTTGATATTAACAACCTTAATGTTGAGAATCCAGTGATAGTACTGGGGCATAATATGCCAGATCCTGTGCAGGAGTTAGATCGAGGGCTGGTCTTTACTTCACAGGGCAATAACCCTTCGCTATTTTGGGATCATGATCAGTTTGAGTTTAGGTTAGCCCACGTAGATGCTGATGGTCAAACCACTGAGTTTCCTGATCCAGCTGATCCAGCACAGGGTGGTTATGCAAATCTTCATACTGCCGATATCACTGCCGCAGCTATAAGCGCACAGGCCGTTAACGTGAATGACATATCAGTCGTAGGCGCAATTTCTACTCCGGAGTTAAAGGTTTCTTCTTTGAAGACCCTCGGAGGTGATGATTTCTTGGTTTCTGGGGAAGGAATAGATATAGCAGCAAATCCGGATGTACCTCACCAGCTGGTTATTTCTCGCTCAAATAGAATTAAAGAATCTATAATGCTAGAATCGAATCATCCAGCTGGGGCAGTGATGTCCTTTCCAGGTATTGATAATATTTTGCAGTTTGATAATAAATCAATTGATGTCTTCATCAATGGAGTGATGGTTTTAGAAGGCGAAAACTTTGACTATACGATATCTTCAGATGGAATTATATTTACTTTTGCATTGGAAATGAAGGATGCAATTACGATAACCATCGGCTAAAATATCTCTGCTGATAACCAGGTAAGATACTATTATGCGCAATACTTAGTATCGTAAGCATTTTTTAGAAACTTCTAGAGGAGTTTAGGTTTGTCAACTTTAGGTACTAATAAAACATTCGTTACGTCGGACATAGCAATTGCGGCGTATTTGCAGACCCATGGTTTCAAATTAATCGACTGTAAGCGTCTGTCGGATGGTCGGTTTTATTTCGAGTTTGATGACCCTAATGATGAGTGCCGGCAGAAATCAGTAGAATTTCTCAGCTCTGAATGTTGTCAGTTTGATAATAATGTGAGAAACTTGAAAAAAATTCTGTATAAATCTTAGTGAGCTGAATATTTATATTCGACGAGCACTAATCGTCGTTTAAACACGTTGGTAGAGACC
>Ga0163180_10000148_pt1 | contig 37695 bp, 34 predicted proteins | sample AtlANTMetagenome_2_FD_109647 | JGI IMG/M metagenome (GOLD analysis project Ga0163180, IMG submission 109647) | Marine eukaryotic phytoplankton communities from the Atlantic Ocean - Atlantic ANT 4 Metagenome | ecosystem: Environmental > Aquatic > Marine > Oceanic | place: North Atlantic Ocean...
GCGAGACGCTCGTCGAGCATGGGGAGGGTGCGCTCCACACCCTTCACCTCCCTGTCGAGCAGTTCCTGGGCCGCTCCCACGTTTGCAAAGATATGGCCATCGCTGCTGACCTTGATAAAGAAGGGTTGAATATCCGGCTGATCCTCTGAAGGCGCGGCCGAGGGCAGGGCCATGCTGTTGTCCCGCTCCTTCTGCTTGATGGTGGTTGTCACCAGGAAATAGATAAGGAGTAGAAAACAGATATCGATGAGCGGAGAGATACTGAGCTCGGGCTTGTCTTCCTCGAGGTTGGTAGCACGACGATGTCTGGCCATGGGGTCGGGTCTCTCTCCTGCGTTAATTGTTACGGGACCAGAGGCTCACAAAGATAACCTCATTGATGCCTGCGGCCGCAGCCGCCCGGATCGCACGACGAACATACGTGAAATGAACTTTCCCATCAGCCCGCAGGTGCAGGCGGGCCTTCTGGGCCTTCGTATCCCACTCCTCCTTCTGCTTCTTGATAAAATCCACCATATCATCGTCATCAACGAAGACCTTCTTGCCGTCTGCCATCCGGAATCGCCCGTCGGCGGCGTGCTCATCGCTGTAGACGTTGATCACGATCCGTCCCAACTTGTCATTCTGCTTTTCCGAATAGCGGGCAATCGGCACCGTCACCTTCTTGTCCATCTCCACGATGATCAGGGTTGCATTGACGATGAAGAAGATCAGCAGCAGGAAGACCATGTCGATCATGGGCGACATATCCACTTCCGTGTCGTCTTCCTGCCCCTCCTGGGCTTCGCGCAGTTTCGTAGAAGACATCTTGCAGACTGATTAGGTTGCCGGGGGGAACCTCCACCCCGTCAATTTAAACGGCGATTCCTTCCGGAATCTTAGCCAGATATGCATCCTGGTTGACCGTCTGGATCGAGGCGTTGATCAGTTCCTCGGAAGTATGGTGAGCCTCCGCCACGAGATTATTGAGCCTGTTCTTGAAATAGAAGTAGGCAATCAGCGAAGGGATCGCGGTCAGCAGACCCCAGAAGGTGGTGAGCAGAGCGATCTGGATATCACCTGCGAGTTCGGCAGGTTCCGCCGCCCCGGTGGCACTCAGAACCCCGAACGCGTTGACCATCCCGTAAACCGTTCCAAACAGTCCGAGCATCGGGGCCGCCTGGGCAATCAGGGCGATGTAATTGATCCAGATCATGTTCTTGCGGCTCTCATTGATGGTGAAATCCGCGACCGCATCCTCGACTCCATCGCGCCCGAGATCCTCCGGCCTGGTGGCATCAATATTCGGCAGGGAGTAGGCAAGCATGCGCCCAAGGTAGCTCGGATGAGATGCCGCAAGTTCGATAGCGGAGCGCACCCGACAGTTCATCATGTGATCGAGAAGCGCGGCCTTGAGATCATCTGGACAGAACTTCGGCTTGGTCAGGTTGATGAAATTGAAAACGCTGAGGGCGAGAAGGGCGATGATCGCGAGCGCGATCAGAATCATGGGCCACCCTCCACTGAGAACCCATTTTTCGAGGGCGTTCATCTCTTTGCCGCCTCCTTCGGAATCCTGCGCCATGAGGGCGGGTGCCGAGATAAAGAGGGCGGTAAGAACTAGCGAAAAAACGCTGAGGAGCCGTTTCCTGGTTGTATAGATCATGGTAGAGTCCGGGTTCGTAGCCTCTGGGTGCTGACCCATGTTGAGGGCGGGCGATTTTGTAAGGTGAAGGGTGTGAGTAAAGACTGCTTTTGAAAAAATTTATCCTGTTCCGCCTATCGAGACTTGACCTTCGGAACCTGCAAACCCGGGAAGAGCCAAAAAAAAGAAGAAATCGGACCTCACCCGAATGAGGAGAAGGCGTGATTCTCCGTCTCCCCGCGAACCGTCAATCATGCCTTCTTCGTCTGTACCGGGGACTTCCGCCGGGGAAACAGGGTCCGGCAGATCTCACAGGCACGGCCATCACATCCCCGTGCCGTGCAATGCTCCCTGCCATAAAAGATAATCCGCAGGTGCAACTTGTTCCAGTGTTCCTCGGGAAAGAGCTTTTTGAGGGAACGCTCCGTATCCGCAACATTCTTCCCGCTGGAGAGCTTCCAGCGCTGGGCGAGCCTGTGAATGTGTGTGTCCACCGGAAACGCCGGCACCCCGAAGGCCTGTGAAATTACCACTGAAGCTGTCTTGTGCCCTACCCCGGGAAGAGCCTCAAGGGCGTCCAGTGATTCCGGGACCTTCCCTCCATGATTGTCGACGAGGAGCCCTGATAATTCCGAGATCGCCCTGGCCTTGCGGGGAGCAAGTCCGCAGGAACGGATTGCCCCCTCGATCTTAGGGACCGGCACCTGCCTCATCCTCTGCGGCGTGTCCGCAAGGGCAAATAGCCCGGGAGTCACCCTGTTGACCCGCTCATCGGTACACTGAGCAGAGAGCAAAACCGCTACCAGCAGCGTATAGGCGTCCCGGTGATCAAGGGGAACAGGCGTCTCCGGGTAAAGCTCGGCAAGGCGCCCATGAACAAATTCAGCTCGCTCGGCCCTGGTCATTCACGACGGAGGGGCAAACGGTCATAGGGAGGGCGCGCCCCGCCCCTCACCAAGTGCTACCCTCTGCCTTCGAATCTTGGCCAGGGTCGCGTAATACATGAGGGCGCAATGCTCATGTTGCGTCCGCCCGCGCAGGAGATTCGCAGCCTGTTCCCACGACCCCCACCTGATCACATGGATTTCCGCATCCCTCGTAGCCCATTTCCGCATGAGCCGGAGGTTCGGATGATATATGTCGATCGTGTTAGTTCCCGCAAGAGACGAGCCATAGTCATCCACAACATAGACATGCGACAACCCCTTGATCCTGAAGACGGTTCCAACCGGATAACGGGACCAGTCTGCTGCTGCGCTGCGGACCCGCCCGTATTTCAGGACTGTTCCCATCGCATTGAGACGTCCATAGGCTCCCCCCGCCTCATTCTCCTGATGGGAATAGGAGGTTGTTCTTACGAAGCGATGTCGAACACTCTCACTCGGGTAGGTTGGGCGCCCGTGCTTGTCCAGGGACAGGGTCGCGGCGGCAGCTTTCACAGTCAGGTCAACCTCTGCAGGCAGGAACCCATCAGCTTGCCCCCGCACTCCGGTCGGGGAAATCCCCCTCGCGTTCAGCCAGGAAGGAGCTACCCCCGCCCTGGGTGCTACCGCTTTGGAAAGATGACGGGGCTGCGCAACTGAACGCTGGGCAGTGGAGCGCTGGAAAAAACTACAGCTGGATAGCGCCCCAAGGGCAACTGAGGCAAGAACCGTATTCAGGAGCAAAATTTTCACGACAAAAGGCAGGGTGAAGTGATTTTTAATACAGCCGAGTTAGCTGGCGGCCACATTTTTTAGTCTAACAGGTGGTCCTGAACAATTCTTTATTCACAAAACTCCCGGAGAGTTGAAGCTTGGGCCCCCTGATTCTTCCTGCTTCTCTTGGCCCGTGTCCCAGACCGCTCCTCTGATAAAATATCTCAAGCAACTAGAGCGGGAGGGGATCAGGCACATCCGCCTTGATGAAAGCGCCAAGGAGGTGCTGCGGAAGCGCCTGCGAAATAGAAAGGTTCCCGCGCCCACCTCTCCCCCACCAACTTCCCACAAAACCGTTCCTCTGCATGCCGCGCCTCCAGCATCCATTCCCAGCCTGAAGGCCCAGGGCTCCACCCCTGAAGAAAAAATCGCGTCCCTGAAGGCCCAGGCTGAACACTGGGAACCCGCCCGCTCCCTCGGGTCGCTCCGCGAAACCATGGTCTTTGCGACCGGTGACCCTGCCGCCGACATCATGCTGGTAGGTGAGGCTCCCGGTTACGAGGAGGAGCGGCAACAAGAGCCATTCGTGGGCAGAGCCGGGCAAAAACTCGATCAGATCCTGTCTGCAATGGGTCTGGCCCGGGGTGAGGTTTATATCTCCAACATCTGCAAATTCCGCCCGGCCCTGAAGAACCAGACAACCAACAACCGCAAACCAACCCCGGAGGAGATGAAGGCCTGCCTCCCCTTCGTGCAGGCAGAGATCGGTATCGTACAACCAAAATGCATCGTTGCCCTAGGAGGAACTGCAGCGGAAGGGTTACTCGATTATGAGAACCAGCCGGTGGGCCGGATGCGCGGCAGCTGGCACAAATTCGAAAACATCCCCGTAAGGGTAACATACCATCCCTCCTACCTTCTTCACAACGACTCCGCTGTGAGAGAGAAGCGCAAAGTCTGGGAAGATATGTTAAGCGTTCTGGAGTTTCTGGAAATGCCGATTTCTGAGAAGCAGCGTGGATTTTTCTCTGGAAAATAGGCCGTAGCGAAATTGTTCCTGCAGGAAATAAAATTCTTGTACGAATCTCCCCCGATTCATCGTTTCATGTAACCGGTGGGCGGCACCCGTTGCCCCGCCACCCGACCCTTTCTTTTCTTCTTTGCAGTCTTAAGAATCGGTCGAGCCCCGTCGGATTGGTCTCCGACGGGGCTTCTTTCTTTCCCGCTTTCCCCTGCGGGCAGGGCACCGTGAAACAGGCCTTCCCTACGCCCGCCACCTCCTCTCCACGGTTTTGACATTCGGAGCTTCGACTTCCAAACTCCTGCCCATGTCCAATCATCCCTTTCTTGCCGACGACTTTCATATCCGCTGGTCGCAACTTGTCCCGGATAAGGTAGAAGCCGACATCGAAGCCGGTATTGCGGAAGCGCAGGGCCTTATCGATGAGATCTGCGCTGTCCCCCCGGAAAGCGCTACCTACGAAAATACCTTCGCCGCCCTTGAACTGGCGACAGAGTCTCTCTCCCGGGGATGGGGAAGGCTTAATCATCTCTCTTCCGTCCGGGACAATGAATCCCAACGGGTGGCTCTTAACAGGATGCTCCCGAAGGTAACCGCCTTCCACGCCTCTATCCCATTGAATACGGAACTCTGGAACACCCTTAAATCATTCGCTACTTCGGAGGCGGCAAAGGAACTGGGTGGGGTGCCTCAACGGTTCGTGGAGGAAACCTGTGCAGAATTTCGCGATGCCGGGGCGGATCTCCCTGCGGAAAAAAAAGCACGCATGGCTGAATTGCAGAGCGAGCTTGCCGAAGTTACCAAGAAATTTGGGGAAAATGTCCTGGATTCCGTCAAGGCATGGGAGCTCATCGTCGAGGACGAGGAAATGCTCGCTGGGCTCCCTGAAAGCTGCCGGACAGCCGCCCGCACCGATGCGGAGTCAAAGGGTGTCGGATCCAAAGAGGAACCCCGCTGGCGTTTTACCATGCAGTTTCCCTCCTTCTACCCTGTGCTGCAATATGCAGACAGCGAAGAGCTCCGCAAAAAGATTTTCGAGGGCCGGGGCACTATTGGGCTTAATGAAAAATTCGACAACTCGGAACTGGTATGGCGCATCGTCAGGCTACGCCAGGAGCAGGCCGAGCTACTGGGATTCCCGAACTTTGCAGACCTCAAGCTCCAGCGCAGCATGGTCCGGGATGGGACCCGGGCAATCGGATTCGTTGAGGATCTTCACGACAAAATCGTGGACGCCTTCAGGAACGAGTGCGCCCAGCTCGAGGCCTACAAGGCCGAGAAGACCGGCAGTAGCGTCACGGCACTTGAACCCTGGGAAGTCTCCTACTGGGCAGAGCGGCAACGAAAGGATCGTTACGACTTCGATGATGAGGACCTGCGGCCCTACTTTCAGGTCGCCAGCGTGATGCAAGGGCTCTTCGGCCTGACGAGCCGCCTCTTCGGAGTCACCATCACGCCCCGGGACGGTGTCTATCGCGAGCCAGGATCCGGCCCTTCCGAGGATGAAATTGAAGTCTGGCACCCCGACGTCAGCTTTTACGATCTTCATGACCCCGAATCCGGCGAGCACCTTGGGTCATTCTACGCCGACTGGCATCCCCGGGAGTCCAAACGGGGTGGAGCCTGGATGAATTATCTCGAGACCGGTCTCCCCGGCGCCAACGGGAGGACCCGCAAACCACACCTTGGCCTGATCACCGGGAACCTGACCAAGCCGATTGGAGACCAGCCCGCTCTCCTCACCCACAGCGAGGTGGAGACCATCTTCCACGAGTTCGGGCACCTCCTTCATCAGTTGCTGAGTGACGTGCCCATCAAGAGCCTTTCGGGGGTGAACGTCCCCCGTGACTGGGTCGAGCTCCCTTCCCAGATCATGGAGAACTTCTGCTGGGACCGTGAATCCCTCGACTTTTTCGCGCGGCATCACGAAACCGGGAAGCCCATCCCGGACGAACTCTTCGAGAAGATGATCGCAGCCCGTAACTATATGAGCGCCTCGGCCACCATGCGGCAACTTGCCCTCGGGAAGCTCGACCTCGAACTCCATATCCAGCCTCACCTCTATCTCGGCCGTGACCTGGACGAGGTAGACCGCGAAATACTGGAGGACTACAAGGCCGGGCTTGCTTCACCTACTCCTACCATTGCCCGTCAGTTCAACCATCTCTTCGACAGCCCGGGCGGATACGCCGCAGGATATTACTCCTATAAATGGTCCGAGGTTCTGGATGCCGACGCTTTCACCCGCTTCAGGCGCGAAGGCGTTCTCAACCCGGAAACCGGGAGAGCCTTTCGGGAAAACATTCTGAGCAAGGGTAATTCCCGCCCGGTCGACGAACTTTACCGCGATTTCATGGGGCGTGATCCGGAATTGCAGCCTCTTCTGGAACGCAATGGTCTCTCCTGATCCCTAATCCTGTCTCTTCACCCGAAAACCCTCAGGAAGCCAGGAAGTCGCCGTCACATCGTTGATCTCGGCTACCGCTCCGGAAGAATCCCCAATCTTGAACTCGGACTTATAAGTCAGCTTCAGCAGTGCCATCACAGCCTCGTGCCGGTTAAAGCTCACCGGCTCATTGCGCAGAGCGTCAGAAATCTGCCAGTCGTCCCCCAGATCCCGGGGCGCGTAGGCAAGAATCCTGTGCTTCTCGGCGTAATCGTGAAGCATGTAACTCTGCCACTTGTCTGCCTCATAGCCCTCTACATACTCCTCCACAGGATATAGCCACACCCGCATCTCTGCCGGATTCTGCGGCTTGCGGTTCAAGAAATCCGCCCACGACACTTCCCCGACCTCTTCAAAGAACTCCCAGAAGACCTTGGGCATTGCCCCCTCGGGCAGCAGAAGCAACCTTCGAGCCTTCTCGCCGGGCAGGTTCACCCGGTAAAGAAACGTCGCCTTCCCATCCTTTCCCGCCCCGCGATCCTGCAGCTTGAGCTCGTAGGAGTCCGGCTGGGAAATCGGCTTGAAGTAACTCTCGAACTTGTTCCTGATGACCTCTGACTCCCACACGAAGGGGAGCGCCGCTTTTGCGCTGGTCGCATTGAGATAGCCTCGCGCTACTGTTTCCGCCATGGCGGCTTCAGGGTCATCCGCCATGAGCCTGCTGAGACTTGTTCCCTCGGGAGCCACAATATTCAGCTCCTTTCCGTACTGCCGCTCGGCAACAAGATCCTCCATCCAGAAAATGGTTGCCGCGATCAATCCCGCCATCAGGGTCGTACTCACCATCACGGTACTCTTGGGGTAGTTCGCCATCAGCCAACCAAATCCCACCTGTCGGCTGACAGGGGTTGTCCGCTCATCCCAATCTCCCTGAACATGCTTTTCCCTCTGAAAGGCGTGGGCCGCCTTGGCCGCTTCTCTCCGTACAAGAACCCGGGCTTCAACAGGGGTGGCCTTGCTATCCTCTCCATACTTCGCCTTTTCCTCCGGGTGCAGGTGAACCACTTCAGATTCCTCACTCCCTCCATTGCTGGCTACAACCTTCACCCCCTCACCCTGAGCCGCGCTGTTTGCGGAACCCGGGGCCCCCTGCTCTCCGGCAGGGTCCTCAGCATCTCCCTTCCCTTCATCTCGCTCCGAACCCTGCTCCTGTTGCGTCAACCGGTTATCGAGGTGTCCAATCGACTGGGCAAGCGACTCCAGGGCCCTGGCCAGCATCAGTTCCACATTGTTACCGCTCTCCGATTCCTCCGACGGCTTCCTGTAACGCCCCACGAGCAGAGAAGACTTGTCTGCCACCGTGCTTAGGTCCACGGGTGCGAATTCCTCCGGGAGCTTCATGCTGACCGGGATGGCCATCTGCTTGTCGCACTCCCGATAGCGCACCTTGACCTGACAGCCCGGGCAGGTCTCTTCGACCATGGGGGAGAGATCCTCAAATTCAACTTCCGCACCACAGGCGGCACATTTCAAGCTTACGGCCATCGTTGGGTTCCAGCGTTCGCTGTTCGATGTGATCTTGCAAAGCAGAGTTACAATACGGCATCAGGAAGGAAACAAGGAAGAAGATTGAGCCACACTACCCATCCGAACCCCGGTTGTATCATTTTCCCAGGGACGGCTTCCACTGCTGTCAGGTCTCCATGCGAAACCTGGTTTCCCGGCAATAATCCCCGGGCAAAAAAGCGGTCCCTTCCCCGCAAAGGTGGTCCCCGGAACAGCTTAAAGGCGGCTATTCCCGAACAAAATCCTCCGTTGCAAGCGCGTAGGAAGAAGACTCCTCACTGGCGGCCGCAACCTTCGGGTCATCCCCGGCAACTGAAGACAGGGTAGTGGACGATGAGCGAGAATAGCTATCCGTGGGCACGGTCAGGAAATAGGTGGTCGCCAGCCAGGCAAAGATGAGGAGTCCCGCCGAGGCGACAAAGAGACGAATGGTCATAAGTCCAGAATGTAGGGGGTGAACGAAGGCCACTATCTGTTAATTATCAGTTTTTTGCAATTACTTTTGAGGTGGACGAGGACGCGAAAGCCCGGGCCTTGAGGTCGCGCTTTTGTGTGTTTGTTCTCCGGCGGGTGGGCTGGAAGCGCTATCGCCGCCGCAGCACGACAGCTTTGGAAATCGTTCCGTATCGGTTTACACCGCTCACCGCCACCGCGTCGGGAGAGCCTCGCAGGGAAACCTGAAGACGGCTGCCGTGCGTGACCGCAAAGGTATCCCAGCGTGATCCATAGCGCGCCTGCACCACATATTTTGACGCCGACGTGACACGAGACCAACGCACCAGCGTCGCACCCCTCACGCTGCTGGCACTGGCTCCGGGAGCGGGAAGCTCTGCCTTGCTCGACCAGGGCATTGGGGGGACAAGCGCGGGGTGGGTGTATATGCTCTTCGCCAGCGCACTGGTCACACCCCCACGGTTCTGCATGAGAGACTTCGCGCTCCAATGAATATGGCCCGCGTAATTCTTGCCGATACTACGGGAGAGGCGTACCTGATTGATCATCTCACTGGCCGGCCGGCCGGGGTCTTCACTTGATTTAATCCGGGCCGTCGCAAGACCGGGCCAGACCGGGCGCCGCCCCTGCGCACGCCACCATTCCAGAAGCAACGGATAGCTCTGTGGCCCCTTGATCCTCCAGTATAGCTGGGGAGACATGTAGTCGCACCATCCCGATGCCAGCCACTTGCGCGAATCCGCTGCGAGATGCTCGTATGCGTTCACCCCGGCGGTCGTGCCCCGGGGAACCCCCGGTTTCCATATTCCAAACGGGCTGATACCGACCCGTAGCCACGGCTTGGCACTCTTAACCTTGGAATACATCGTGCGAACAAATGAGTCCACGAAGGCCCGCCGCTGCGCCGGTGATCTGCCATCCGGGAAATCAGGCGTGGCTCGTCCGTTAACCACGCTGGGATAAGGATAGAAGTAGTCATCTATATGGACCCCATCCACGTCATAGCGCCGCACCACGTCCAGGATGACATCAAGGGCACGTTGACGTGTGAAGCTGTTCCCCGGATCCATCCATTTGTGCACCTTGAAATTCCGGATAATGGAGGGATGCGTTCGGGAGACATGATCCGGGGAAACCCGGTGATCCCTGTGTGGCACCGCCCGAAATGGATTGAACCACGCATGCACCTCGATATTGCGCGCGTGCGCCTGCTGAATGCAGTAAGCCAGTGGATCGTAGCCTGGATCCCGACCCATTGTCCCGGTAAGCCACGGCGACCACGGCTCAATTCTCGAGCGATAAACTGCGTCGGCCTGAGGCCGCACCTGTAAAATGACCGCATTCATCCGCAAAGAGGCCATCTTGTCGAGGATGCGGGTCAGTTCCTCCTGCTGCTTCCGCGCGCTGAGCCCCTTGCTACTGGGCCAGTCTATATTATAGATACATGCTACCCAGGCTGCCCGGAATTCCCGGGCGGGGGAAGGAGCCTTCTCGTCACTGCCAACATAAGCACGAGCCCCGGCCATGGTGGTAAAACCCATCCACAGTGCCAGCAGCCGGATCATCAGGCCTCCAGCCTTTCAGGTTTCCTTACTATTTCCAAGGCGATTCGATCCCTCTCCCCAACGGGAACGGTCCCGGAAACTACACGCACCCCGGCGCTCTGCCTCACAGGCCTACCAGTTCAACTTGTGGAGAGCCTTCGGAATAAACTTTCCGTCTTTCCGGACAAGTTTGCCGTCAAACCATATCTCTCCCCCCCCGTGGTCAGCGCGCTGAATGCTAACCATGTCCCAGTGAACCTTCGACTTATTGCCATTGCTGGCTTCATCGTAGGCCTGCCCGGGAGTGAAATGGAAAGACCCGGCGATCTTTTCATCAAAGAGGATATCCCGCATCGGCTCCCGGATCTCCGGGTTAAAGCCCAGCGCAAATTCTCCCACATAACGAGCTCCATCATCCGCATCAAGAATCTTGTTAATTTCCCTGTCTTTCCCATCGGCCTCGGCCTTCACGATCCTGCCCTTCTCAAATTCAAGCACGATCCCATCAAAGGGAATTCCGTTGTAAATCGTGGCCGCATTATGGGAAATTATCCCGTTTACCGAATCCCGTACGGGAGCGGTAAAGCACTCCCCGTCCGGAATGTTGCACTCCCCTCCGCAGGGAATGGCAGGAATCCCCTTTATCGAGAACTCTAGATCCGTTCCCGGACCCTTGATGTGAACCCGATCCGTCTTCGTCATGAGCCGGCCCAGGGCATTCATCGCAGGCTTGAGAGCCTTGTAATCAAGAAGGCAAACCCGGAAATAAAAGTCCTCGAAGGCCTCGGTACTCATCCCTGCCTGCTGAGCCATCGCCGCATGGGGCCAGCGTAACACGCACCACTTCGTTTTCTCCACCCGATGACGAAGAACCTTGCGGGTATGCCCCTGGGCCAAGTCCATCCGGCCGGGTGACACATCGCTCAATTCCGCAATGTTATGGCTGCCGCGGATCGCTATGTAGGCGTCCATATCCCGCATCTCCGCCATGCGGTGCTTGGCGAGAAGGCGGTATTGCTCATCGGTCGCCCCATTGAGAAGTTCCCGCGCAACCCGCAGGGAATTCACCGTCACAAAAGGGACTGCTCCCCGTCTGCGGGCTTCCCTGACCAGGGAGATCCCGACCTCTTCCGGAACATCATAAAGGTCAATGAGGACTTTTTCTCCCCGTTTTAAATTAGTCGAATAGCGAACTAATTGTTTCGCCAGCTGGTCGATCCGGGGGTCATGCATTTTTTCTGATTTTCGTTAGAAGCTTCCACTTATTCATTCCGCCACCGCTGGTAGGGCGGAGGCGCAGTCTTTCCCTTTTCATCAGGATTGCCGTCGAGATCCGGATTGTTCGAATCCAAGCGCTTGCCAAGGTAGGAATTCCCGAAGGCTCCCCCGCCCGCCCTGCGATCATCGACCGTTTCACAGGCGGACAACGTCAGCCCACAACCGACTGCCAGAAGCACAGCGCACGAAAGTTTCACAGCGCACGGACTATGTGGGCCACCCCCTTCCGGGGCAAGTGAAAGCCACCCGCCGGGGAATTCCGCAAGGACCCTGAATCCCCACCGCGTCATTCCTCAAGATGGCCCCCGGAGCGCTTGTCTCTTCGCTCCTTCTCTCCTAACTTCCGGCTGTGATCCGCCTCGGTATTCTCGGCTCCGGTTCCGGCTCCAACATGCAGGCCATCCTCGACGCCATCACCGACGGCACGCTCGAGGCTGAGATTGTCCTGGTCCTCAGCGATATCTCCGACTCCTACATCCTGGAGAGGGCGGCCAGGGCCGGACTTAGAACGGGGCTCATCGACTGTCGGGGCCTGACCTCAAAATTTCCGGAAGAAGCACAACAGGAAACCGCCAAGGCTCTCCGTCAATCCGGTGTCGAGCTGGTCTGCCTCGCTGGCTTCATGCGCCTGCTGCGCGCTCCGATCCTCGATGCCTTCGGCGGCCGTATCATCAATATTCATCCCTCCCTGCTTCCCAAGTATCCCGGCCTGAACGCCTGGACTCAGGCTTTGGAGGCAGGAGCCCGGGAAAGTGGATGTACTGTCCATTACGTCGATGCAGGGATGGACACAGGCCAAGTCGTTGCCCAGGCAGCGGTTCCCGTGCTGTCTGGCGACACTGCGGAGAGTCTCCACGCCCGGATTCAGGTCGAAGAGCACCGGATCTACCCCGAAGCCATCGCAAAAGTGGCGGCTGGCCTCAGGCGCGACTAAGCTCTCCATAATCTCCGCGAGGCACATGACTGGGCCTCTGAAACGTTCTATCGTCGGCGGAAATAATCGGCTAACTCCCGAAACCCCGCAAATTTCCCATTTTCTCCTTCGTGTTTCGCGAGTAACTCATCTACGTGCCTCACAACTCTCTTCAGTCCCTCCGCACTACACTCAATGAGACGATCCTTGGTTCCGAACAGGCGGCCGATCTGCTTCTAACCGCCCTGCTTGCCCGGGGACACGCCCTCGTGACAGGGCCTCCAGGGATCGGCAAGACCTCCCTGGCCTCCACTCTCGCTGCATCCCTTGGCGGCATCTTCAAGCGGCTCCAGTTTACCCCGGACCTGCTTCCTTCCGATATTATCGGATACAATATCTATCGCCAGCAGAGTGGTGAATTTGATTTCGTTTCCGGTCCCGTCTTTTCCAACCTGCTCCTCGCCGACGAGATCAACCGCGCCTCGCCCCGGACCCAGTCCGCCCTCCTCGAATCGATGAACGAGAGGCAGGTTTCCATTGATGGAGAAACCAAGCAACTCCCCGACCCTTTCCTGGTAGTAGCCACCCAGAATGATACCTCTTCTACCGGAACCTTCCCCCTGCCCGAACCACAGCTTGACCGGTTTCTCCTTTCCATTCCGATGGCCCTCCCACCGGAAACCTGCCAACTGGATATCCTCAAACTTCACGGAAGCGGGACCCTCTCGCAGGAGGGCTCCCCATGTGTCCTCCCACTGGAGGACCTGATCGCTCTTCAGAAAGAAGTTACTCAACTTTCCATCTCCGAAAATCTTCAACGCTACCTCCTGGCCCTGTGCCAGGCTGCCAGATCCCTGACGGGGCAGGACCACGCCGTTTCCGTTCGTGGAACGCTCGCTCTTCAAGCCGCCGCTCGAGCCTTCGCCCTGCTGGAAGGCCAGTCGGCCGTGCACCCTGACCACGTCCAGGCGGTCTACCCTCACGTTCTGCGCCACCGCCTCCTCACCGAGGACACCCTCGATCCGGAACCCATCCTGAACACCGCTCTGGACCAGACCCCGGTCCCCTGATCGGCACGAGCCTTCCCCATCCAATCCCCCGCCCAGCGGCCCGATTTCCCATGCTCACTCCCCGCGGTGCCATTCTCCTCGGCGCATCCCTCGCTCTTGCGGTGCTGGGCTTTTTCCGGGTCGACGGAATCCTGATTACTCTGGGTGCAAGCGGGGTCCTTCTGCTCGCAGGGTCATGGGTTCTGGTCCAACGAAACTTGAAAGGGCTCTCTCTGGGGCTGCGGGCACCAACAAGAGTTTATGCGGACCACCCCTTCGACCTCCGGATCCTGCTGCATAACCACCGGAGTCTGCTTGATGCCTTCAACATCAAGATCGAGTTGAGACTCGCAGGGCAGGTCGACGTCAGGACCTTTGCCCCCTGGACAGCCGCAGGATCATCTTCAGAAGTTCATCTGCGGGGGTCCATTCCGGGGCGCAGTGCCCGCCTCGAACACGACTACACGCTCGAGACCAACATGCCCCTTGGCCTCTTCTCGGTAAAAGCCTCGGGGGTGCTGACCAATGAACTCCTGGTTTTCCCCCGCCCCCTGACGCCCCGGGAGCTCTCTACCCAGGGGTCCCTGCATGATGCCTCCCTCCTTCCCGGCATCACCCCGGGCAACGCCCCGGGGGAATTAAGAGGAATCCGGCCCTGGCAAGCTGGCGATCCGGCCAAGCATATCCACTGGCCAGCCTCCGCTCGCTCCCTCAGTCGCTGCCGGGGCTTACGCATCCGGGAGAACGATCCCCCGGGCTTCTACCCCCGACACTGCAAGGTGCTTTTCCACTCCTTCGGCATGTCTGGACAATTGATCCGTGCCGATCGCTTCGAATGGGCCCTCTCTCTGGCCTGCGGAACCCTCAGGCACCTCCGGGAGCATGGGATTCCAACAACCTTTCTCGCCGACTTCAACGAATGGCAACCGCTTCCTGTCGTGTCACGGAGTGGCTTCGGCTCTCTCCTTGTCTCTCTCACCCGGGCCCTTCGGCGCAGTGACACGGAAGCACATGATCTTGCCTCGATAGTCGAGAACGTCCCGGAGGACCATTCCCTGATCATTCTTTCCGACATGCCAACCGAAGCGTGGGCAGATACCCTGCCCGACCGCCCAGCCATCCTCGTGGATATCCGCCAGCACAGCTACGGGGCGAGAGCCCTGAAGGTTCACTCCTGACATCCCGGGCCACTCCATGCGCAGCATCTTCCTGATCCTGACCGTCACCACTTCCTATGCTTTCCTGCGCGGTTGGCCTGGGGAGTTGCATCCAGTTCTCCGGACCTGCCTTGCCGTTCTTGTCCTCGTCCTCGGAATCGGAATGTGGCGCAGGAGGATCAGGCCCCGGGCCAGTGTGGCCCGCTCTGTGAGAAGACCCCGCTGGTCTGACTACCTTGCCGTCGGGCTGGGGATTCTGAGCGTGGAGTGCCTCCTGCTCTGCTTCCTGAGCGTAGGCCCTCCTCATGCCGAATCCATCTCCCAGTTCGTGTTCGATACGCTCTCCCCTTCCCGGGCTAATTCCACCGAATCAGACCCCGAAAACGACAACAGCTCCCGCGGCGGCACCGTGTCCGGAAACTGGCTCTGGGATTCCCGGGGCCGGCGACCTCTCCCTCTCAGTAGCAATGCCCGTCCTTCCAACAAACCAGAAATCTTCTTCCGACCCCGGGATGAGGCCACCGCCGGGGCCCTCCTGCGAAGTAGATCCTATCTCCGAGCCTTCACACTCGAAAAGTTCGATAACGCAACATGGACCCCGGTGGGCATGAACCCCAGGCTTCTTCTTCCTGACGAGAACGGCAGTGTCAATCTCGAGCAACTGGAGACACGACCGGGGCCTGTCCTCCGGGGAGAGATTATTCAACCCTCTCACCCGCGCGGGGAAGACCTCCTCACTGCGCCCCAGGGCGCAACCCGGGCCTGGGTTTCTCAACTCCGGCATGTCGACCCCGGAATCTTCAGGCTGAACCCCGCGAAAGACCCCGAACAGGGTTATACCTACGAGGTAGCCGCCAAAACCATCACCCTGACCAGCCTGCTTGAATCCGGACAGCTCGACAAACTGAGCTTCCCTGCCCTGCCAGAGGACTCTCCCCGGCTTGCGCTACCTTCCAACGAGAAGCTCCGCGATGAAATCATCAACCTCTCCAGCAAGACCCTGGGGACTTCTGCCTCCAGGCTGGTTGGACTGCGAAAACTTCTCTGGGAAAACTACCAGTATTCTCTCGAGATCGAAAATCCGGAGGGGTTTGATCCCATGCTCAACTTTATCCGTCATGAGAAACGCGGGCACTGTGAATTCTTCGCCACAGCTGGCGCCCTCCTTTGCCGCGCGCTGAACATCCCGTCCCGCATTGCCTATGGCTGGAGCGGAGGAAAGTGGTACGGGACCCCCGGGTATCTGATGTTCCGTGCCAATGAAGCTCATGCCTGGACGGAGATCTACCTTGATGAGGTGGGATGGATCGTTTTCGACACTACGCCCCCGGCATCCAGAACAAGGATTGATATTGCGGACGCAGGGGAGCAGTTGCCGCTTCCTGGAAACAGGCAACCCGACTCCTCTCCGGCCGCAGCCTCCCGCCCGGGGCCAGACAGCGCCTTCTGGATCTACCTTGCTCTCGGAGCAGGCTTAGCCTGCGTCCCTCTCTCGGTTCTCACCCTGCGCCTTCGCCGTGGGCCTTCTCATAAGTCCAGCGGTCTCTCCGAGGACCTCCTTCCTGAGCCCCCGGGGTATCTTGCCAGATTCCGGCACGCCTGCGTGCAACGCGGACACCCGATGCCCCCGGGGCGGACCCTCCGCCAGCAACTACGCTCGCTCGCCGCGGAGAACCAGAAACCCGCCTTTGCCGAAGACCTTCTGGAATACCACTACTCCATCACCTACGGGGACAATCCTCCCAACAAGACCCGGGAATCTGCCCTAGTGCGATCTATCAGGCTCTGGTCCTGATCCCCGCTTGGGCTGAGTGATGTGGGGAGCGCGCAGGTAAAATGGCTCGGGTGGAATCTCCAGCAGATTTTGCTGCTCCTCCGGAGAGCGCTCCTGCCAAGCCTCAAGCAGGAGAGCTGCGGAGGGAACTTCGACGAGGACATCATGGTCCGGAAGATTCAGCCGTTGCGGCTCCTCAAGGCTGACAAGGGTCCAGTCCCTGCCCCCGGCCTCTCCGGCCCGTCGTTGGAATTCCGGGTGCTCCAATAAAGAAGGGCTCCCAGCCAGCTTCCCTTCCTTGAGCTCAAGGGTGAAAAACGTTCCTCTCCGAGCATCGCCCAGAGCCAGGCAGGGAACGCCGGACCTAACAGCCGCAAGGCCCTCCAGGGAGGAAATTCCCACTACCGGGCATTGGTGGACAATCGCTATCCCCTGCCCCGAAGCAATGCCCACGCGTGCCCCGTTATAGCTCCCGGGGCCCGTTCCGATCAGAACAAGCTCAACAGATCCACTTCCCACATGCCCAAGCGCCTCCTGCAGGATCCGGGGAAGCAATTCCGAGGGGCGCCGGCCCGCCTCAAATTCTGAACTAAATATGATCTCCCCCTTAATGCATAATGCCACCGAACCATGCGATACGCTCGTTTCGATCGCTATCCTGTATCCCGCTCCCACGCCCGGATGGTAACCCTCTCCGGAAAGTCTCCAATGAAGAAACTAATCGAATTCTTCATCTATTACCTCTTGCACCTACCCCCTTGGACCGCTTTTTTCGCGGGGCGCATGCTGCCCCCTCGGGATCCTTTCATGCACCTTTCACCTTATTGATACCCATGTCCGATTACGCTAAAGGCCTAGAAGGAGTCACCGCCAACGAATCTGTCCTTTCGAACGTCGAAGGTCTTGACGGGCGCCTTTCATACCTGGGTTACCATATCGACGACCTCGTGGAGCACTGCTGCTACGAGGAAGTCGTTTACCTGCTTCACCACCGGAAGCTTCCCTCCCAGATTGAACTCGATGCCTTCAAGAAAGACCTGGCGAGCCGCCGGGCCATTCCCCAGGGCGTCATCGATTACCTCCAGTCCGCACCCAGTGATGCAGGCCCGATGGACATCCTGCGGACCGCCATCTCAATGCTTGGCCTCTACGACAAGCGAGCCAAGATTGGCGAGCCCGACCACGAAGCCAACCGTGAGGTCGCCATGTCGATCTGCGCCCAGGTCGGCACTATTGTAGCCTACTACCACCGTGCCCGCCAGGGCCTCGATCTGCCGCCAGTCCGTGAGGACCTCTCGGAAGCCGGACACTTCATTTACCTTTATACCGGAGAGGAGCCGGGCGAACAGGCCACCAAGACCCTTGATGTCGCCTATATCCTGCACGCAGACCACGGCATGAATGCTTCAACCTTCTCCGCCCGGGTCACAATCGCAACCCTCTCGGACTTCTACTCCGCAATCACATCCGCAATCGGCACCCTCAAGGGCCCGCTTCATGGTGGGGCAAATGAGGGCGTGATCAAGATGCTCGAGGAAATTGGATCCGTCGACAAGGTGGACGACTACATCGAGGACGCGCTCGCTAACAAACGCAAGATCATGGGCATTGGCCACCGGATCTACAAGGTCCTCGATCCCCGTGCTCCTCATCTCAAGCGAATGGCGCGCAAGCTTACCGCAGAACTGGGCGAACCCAAATGGGTGGAAATGTCAGAGCGAATTGCCCAGCTCATGAAGGAAAAGAAGGGCCTCAATGCCAACGTCGACTTCTACTCCGCTACCGTTTACTACTCCCTGGGTCTGCCTACGGATCTGTTTACTCCCATCTTCGCAATTGCCCGGACCAGTGGCTGGACCGCCCAGGTTCTCGAACAGCTTGAGGACAATCGGCTCTATCGGCCGCTAACCAAATGGGCGGGCTCCCAGGAACTCAGTCCGGTCCCACCCATCAGCGAGCGATAGGCTCCTCCGTCGCTGCCTGCACTGGCAGACCGGATCAAGACCGCAATTCTAAGCGGCGGTCTTCATGATCAGCATCCGGGCGCCTACCAGAATAAGGAGAATCCCGAAAATCCGGCTGAGCTGCTGGTTGCTCAGGTTTCTCATCAGCTCGGTCCCATACCAGGCCGCCACGGCCGCTCCCACCGCGGTGCAGGCCACAAGCTTCCAGTCGATCAGTTCACTTTTCCTCAGGACGTGATTTGCAGTCCCTGCCAGAGCAGTCACCACAACATTCGCCAGGGAAGTCGCCACCGCATGCTTTTGTCCCATCCCAAGGACGAGAACAAAGGCTGGCACCATGAGAATCCCTCCTCCTACTCCACAGAGGGCCCCGGCAAGACCTGCTGCCGCGCCCACAAGGAGACCAATCATTAAGATTTTCATTAGCTCCAGAGCACCACGAAGATCGCGTTAATCAAGAACACGTTTTGGCTCCTGCTCGCTGAAGCCATGCCCCTCACGCACTCTTGCGCCCTTGGCCCCTTCCCCTGCCCATCGTCAGTTCCGCCACCAGGCGATGAAGAACCATCCGGGCATCCAGCTGGGTAGTCACCAGGCACTTGTCTGCCTCTAGTACCACTTCCAGAGAATGGCGCATCTCTGCGGTGGTTACCTGGCCCGCCCTCCGGGCAGCGAAGAACAAGCCCCATGCGTTAACGCTTCCACTCTTGGTCCGGGGCAGCCACGCCTTCTCTCCATCTGGAAGCCGGTTGAGCGCAGCGGTAAAGGATTGGGCGTTACGGAGAGGAAGATCCGGGTGTGCGTCCAGCAACACGCGGATTGTAAATAGATTTCGCACCGTTGGAATGATGGCTGCACGAATGAGGCCTATCGCGCTTTCTCCCCGCTCAAGCTGGGCATCCATCAGCGTAATCGCCCGGGCGGCATCGCGGCTTTCAAGGGCCCGGCTGATCTCCCAGATCACCCCCTTGCGGCTCAGAGGAACAAGCTCCCGCACATCTGCCAGTTCCACCATTCGTCTGTCCCCAAGATAGAGGTTGAGCTTCTCAAGTTCGTTGCCGATCTGCCGCGTCTCTTCCCCCACCATCTGTACGAATAGCTCAAGGGCCTCGTCCTCAAAAGCAAGCTCCAGCTCCCTGGCCCGCGTCGTCACCAGTCGCCCGACCTCCCCTTCCCAGCCATCCTTGGATACATCAATCTTGTCAAAGATCGCGACCTCCGCATTTTTCTGGAGCCACTTGTAAAAGCCCCTCCGCTTGTCGATCGCGCTGGCGCTGATGAGAAAGGTGACCTCTTCGCCGGTTCCTCCTTTAAGAACATCCAGCAAATCCTCTACTCCCTGCTTGGCTCTCTCTGAACCTCCCGTTCGGTCATCCGCGAGAAAGTTGGCTCCCTTCAGCCACACGATCTTATCCGAACCAAAGAATCCTATGGTCTGCAGGGCCTCAATAGCACGCGCGCAGACTTGGTAGGCCTCCTCGGCGTTGGCTGCGGTCCCTTCCACCAGGTCATTGGTGAACTCCTCGGCGTCGCCCTGGGGTTTGAGCTCGTTAAAGAGGGCCAGGGCTTCCTCCGAGACGCGTCCGTCATCGCTCCCAATCACAGCATGAACCGACCCGGGCATGCCTCATCCTTAGGCCTGCCGCCCCAATCCGGCAAGTCCGCACCAACATCGCATGGAGAGAAGATATCAATATGAATGGAATAACGAGGCCTCGTAATGATTTCTCCCGAATTTTCGATTCCTTCCGTCCACGAAGTATCATAGGAAATATTCCCGCATGAAAGCCATTGCCACTCTCCTCGCCATCGGGGGAGGTCTCACGATCTCCTCTCCGGGAGCCCTCATCATCACCGGGGTCTTCGATGGCCCGTTACCGGGGGGAGATCCCAAAGGGATCGAGCTCTTCGCGACCTCGGATGTTGCAGACCTTTCTCAGTTTGCGGTGGGCGTTGCAAACAACGGAGGAGGCACGGATGGCGTTGAGTCCATCCTCCCCAGCCAGGCACTCGCGGCGGGGAGTTTCTTCCTCGTCACTACTGAGCTCGACGATGCCACCCAGTGGTTCGGGATTGAACCGGGTCATTTGGCAGGAAACGGAATCAATCACAATGGCGATGATGCTATTGAACTTTTTTTTGACTCCACGGGAGCATTCTCAGGTGACGAGAGCGTTATCGATGTCTTCGGGGACATTGACACCGACGGAACTGGCACCCCTTGGGATACTGTGGACGGGTGGGCCTATCGGAATAATGGAGTCCTTGCCAATGACGGGATATTCAATCCGGCAAACTGGAGCTTCTCCGGACCCAACGAATGGGATGGCGACGACAACTTTGATGGGGGTTCTGACAACGGCACTAATGTCACGGCAACCCCACCCTTCCCTGCTGGAACCTTCCAGATTCCGGAACCGACTTCTACCCTCCTGGGGGGAATCGGCCTCGCTCTTCTATGCTTCCTGAGGCGCAAGAAGTAAGCATCTCCCCTGGTCAGATTTACGAGGTATTGGTTTCCGGTGCTCGCTTGGCCTTTTTGGCCCGCGCTTCCCGGAAGAAACTCTGCAGCAGGCTCACGCAATCATCTTCCAGGACCCCTCCAGTCGCATCGCAGCGATGATTGAGGGGCGGGTTCGCCTCCAGCAGGTTGATCCACCCTCCTGCAGCCCCGGCCTTCAGGTCAGGGCAGCCAAACACCACCCGCGCCGGACGGCAATGTACGATCGCGCCCGCACACATCGGACAGGGTTCCTTGGTAACGTAGAGCGTACAACCTTCCAGACGCCAGTCCTCCATCGCGTTCTGGGCCGCCGTAAGCGCCAGCATCTCAGCATGCGCGGTGGCATCCCTGAGGGTCTCCACCTGATTCCAGGCCCGCGCAATAACCCGTCCTTCCCTCACAACTACTGCTCCAATAGGGACTTCTTCCGCAGTGTAGGCCTTGCGCGCCTCACGAAGGGCCTGCCCCATGAAGTATTCGTCGCTGGCCAGGTCGATAATCGGCTCCTCGATCACGCTGCACAGGCAAACATAAGCAGATAAATACCCAAACTCCCAAATCCCATCGCCCTCCGGCCAGTCCCGGAAATCTTGAAAACCACCGCCACCCCGCTAAACAAAGTGCGTGAAGAGCTGGAACCACTCTGACCGTATCGTGGCCCCCTCGGTGCTGGCCGCCGATTTTTCCCGTATCGCGGAGGAGTGCTCAAGGGCGATCACGGCTGGTGCCGATTGGCTGCACCTCGATGTCATGGATGGGCACTTCGTGGATAATATCTCCTTTGGCCCCGCCATGGTGGAAGCCATCCACGCCACCAACGACATCTTCCTCGACGTCCACCTCATGATCACACGCCCAAATCATTATCTCTCACGATTTATCGAGGCGGGAGCGGACCTCATCTCCATCCACGTGGAAACCGAGACCGACCACGACATCACCCCCAGCCTGACCGCCATCCGGGAGGCAGGCTGCAAGACCGGCCTCGCCCTCAACCCTGCGACTCCCCTCAAGACAGCAGAGCCTTTTCTTGAGCAGATTGACCTTCTTCTCATCATGACCGTCGTTCCCGGCTTCGGAGGCCAGGCCTTCATGCCCGAGATGATGCCCAAGGTAGAGGAAGCCGTCCGCCTCCGGGAAAAGCACTCGCTGTCCTTTCATATTGAAGTGGATGGGGGCGTCGACCCGCAAACCGCTTCCACCGCTGCTGCGGCCGGGGCAAATGTCTTTGTGGCCGGCTCTTCCACTTTCAAGGCCCCGGATATCAAACACGCCATCCGTGCGATCCGGGAAGCCTGAGCGCACTCCTTCCTGTCCCCCGGCCTTTCCCGCGAAGCCCCCCTTACACCCGGGGAGCCTGCCAGATCCTGGCACCGCTTTTTCTGGTGATGCCCCAGCTCCCCCGGCTAGCCTTCACCCATGCTTCACCCCATCCCGGCTCTTCTCATTGCCTGTGCGATCCTTGTGGCTTCTGTATCTGCTTCCAGTGAACAAGCCCGCGACCGCCCTAATATCCTGCTCCTGCTGGTTGATGACCTCAAACCAGCCCTCGGATGTTATGGGGACCGCCATGCCAGGACTCCAAATCTTGATGAACTGGCCTCCCGCGGCCTGAGATTCGAGCTCGCCTACTGCAACCAGGCCGTCTGCGCGCCCTCTCGGTTTACCCTGATGCTTGGCGCTCATTCCACCACCACCGGCCTCTACGGATTGGGCAATAAGCTCCGACGCTCTCTCCCAAAGGCCGTCACCATGCCCCAGTTTTTTGCGAATCATGGCTATCGAACCGAATCCCTGGGAAAGATCTTCCATATCGGTCACGGCAATGAAGGGGACCCAGCCTCCTTCAGCATCCCACACTTTCACGACAAGGTTATCGAATACCTCGATCCCGCAAGCACGGAGGGAGGGAAGCTGACAAGAGAAGAGGCCTACTTTACCAACCAGCAGCTCGACAGGATTCATTCGCTTCCCCGTGGGGCCGCCTTTGAGTCCACCAACTCCACGGACGAGGACTACGCGGACGGGAGAGTCGCCGCCGAGGCCATCAGAAGGCTCAAGGCCGCCAAGAATCGCAAGGGCCCGTTCTTCATGGCAGTTGGATTCGTACGTCCCCACCTGCCATTCAGCGCCCCGCAGAAATACTGGGACCTCCACGATCCAGCCCGGCTACCACTCTCCCCCCATGAAGAGCACCCGGAGGGCTCCCCCGGAATTGCCCACAAGCGGGCCGGCGAAATTGCAATGTATTCCCCTGTCCCCCGTAAAAACGAGGACTACACCATTGCCCTGAAGCGCCAGCTCGTACACGGCTATTATGCCAGCGTGAGCTACATGGACGCTCAGGTCGGCAAAGTCATTGCCGAACTCGATCGCCTCGACCTCGCACGCAACACCATCATTGTGCTTTGGGGGGACCACGGGTTCCACCTTGGAGATCTCGGCATCTGGACAAAACACACGAACTACGAACAGGCTAATCGCATTCCTCTTCTACTGGTCGCCCCGGGGGTGACTAAAGAGGGCTCCTCCACCCGCCAGCTGGCGGAAAGCGTCGACCTCTTCCCCACCCTCGTGGAACTCGCGGGCCTTCCGGCTCCCAAAGTCCCGCAGCCACTGAATGGAAGAAGCCTGGTCCCTGTTCTCAAGGATCCAGCCAAACGGATACGCGATCATGCCTTCCACTGCTATCCGCGGAGAGGCGGAGTGATCGGCCGGGCCATCCGGACGGAACGCTACCGGATGGTTGAATGGAAAAAGCCCGGCGCCCCGGTAAAAACCGCAAAATACGAACTCTATGACTACGAGGAAACGGCCGTGGAGCAAAAAAACCTGGCCCGGGAACGCGGCGAGGTGCTCGCCCGCCTGAAGCAGATCCTCTCTCGTTATCCTGAAGCAGCAAAACGCTAAGTCCCGTAATGCTGATCGACCTGACCCGCACTATCACCGAGGACCTCCCAAGGGTTTCCCTGGAGCCGTTCAAGACAACCGCCCGGGACGGATGGAACACCAGCATCTACCACCTTTACTCCCATTGCGGGACGCACATGGATGCTCCCTGGCACTTCGACTGTGGCGAAACCTTCATCGATGAGACTCCCCTCGAAACATGTCTGGGAACCGCCGACATCGTCCGCCTGCCCGACACCACCCCCCGGGAGGTTCTCACCGTCGCTCATCTCGGCGCCCTTGCAGAGACCTTTACTCCCGGCAATCATCTTCTCCTCAACACAAACTGGAGCAGGCACTTCGGCGAAACACTTTATGAGCAGGAGCTCCCCCGGATCGGCTCCGACCTTGCTCACTGGTGCGTCGAAAACGGAGTAAAGATCCTTGGCGTGGAGCCACCTTCCGTCGCCGATGTCACTAACGCCGAGGAGCTCATCCGGATTCATCGTATTCTGCTCAGGGGAGGAGTCACCATCGTGGAAGGTCTGATCAATCTCGACATGATCCCCGGCAACCGCTGTTTCTTCGCAGCCCTTCCCCTTAAAATACACCGTGGTGACGGCTGTCCCTGCCGGGCCTTTGCCTCCACCACTCCGCTGGGGGCCGTACTCAATCCCGGGCCGGAACGATAAGGCCCCGCCCCACCAGGAATTCTTCCATGCTCGCCAGAGTGGCCCAGTAGTTCTTGTTGTCCCCCCGTGGATTGAAGAATCCATGTTTCTGGCCCTCGGAGATAATCAATCGGCAGGGCCGCTTGCGTTTCTGCATCCGGTCCGCAAAGAGCTGGTCTCCGGCAACAGGAGTAGTGGTATCAGCCGAGCCAACCATGATGAGGGTGGGGGCCGCCCTGTCGTGGACATGCTCTACCGGCGAGATTTCGCGGTAGCGCTCCTTCAACCTCTCGTGTCCATATCCTTTCCTTGAAGTGTCAATGACCGGATTGAAGAGAACCATGGCCGCTGGAATGAAGGTGGGCTCGCCTTCCCGTAATTCGTCATGCCCGGGAACCAGCCCGCAACAGGCCGCCAGATGCCCTCCAGCCGAGCCTCCAGCCGAGACAATCCTCTTGCGGTCAACCCCCTGGCTCTCCGCATTCCGCCAGATCCAGCGAACGGCGGCCTTGGCATCTGCCACCGCCTCGAAGGGAGAAGTCTTATGCCTGCTACGTACCCGGTAATCTGCGCAATAAGCCACCATCCCGAGCGCCGCGAGCCGGGCAGCCTGGGGGTGAAACTGGGTAGTCGAACCGCCCACCCAGCCGCCGCCGAAGAAAAAAACAATGGCAGGCCGCTCGTCATCATACTTCCACCCCGCTGGTCGGAAGATCTCCAGCTTAAGCTCGGCCTGTTCGGTTTTCCGGTAGGTCACCACCTCATCCGGTTTCCGGACTTCCGGCTTGGGAGCTCCAAGAGCAATCGAGCAGGGAGCCAGAAGAGAAATGGCCAGAAGCATGCGCATGTGGCATTCTTTCCCCGTCAAACCGGGGGCGCGAGAAAAAGATCCTCTTCCCACAGCAAGGGACACCCCCAGACCCTGAACCAAGCCCCATGCCCTCTCCCCTTCATGCCCTTCTCTTCGACTTTGATGGCTTGATTGTCGATACCGAGTGGCCGATTTATCAGGCTTGGTCCAAGACATTCCGGGACCACGGGCACCCTCTGCCCCTCGAAACCTTCACCAAGTGCATCGGAACAGACTTCGATACCTGGTCCCCTAAAACCCACCTTGAGGAATTGACTGGCACCGAGATCAACTGGCCTCCCCTTGACGCCGCCCGCCAAGCCTCCATCGAAGAGAACCTGGAGGGGGCCGGTCCTCTGCCAGGAATCCCCGAAGCGGTTCAAGCTGGCATAAGGTCCGGGCTCTCCCTCGCGGTGGTCTCCAGCTCTTCACATCGCTGGGTCGATGGCTGGCTGAAGAAAATCGGCCTCTGGGACCAGTTCTCTCTCACCATTTGCAGAGGGGACGCCCCTCGCATCAAGCCTGCTCCAGACCTCTACCTGGAGGCTGCCCGCCAGCTTAAACTCGATCCTGGAAGCTGCCTTGTGGTGGAAGATTCTGTTAATGGGGTCAAGGCCGCTATCGGCGCAGACATGCCCAGTGCCGCCATTCCCAATCGGGTCACCTCCTGCTGCGACTTCTCCATTGCCGACCATGTGCTGGAAAGCGCCCATGACCTGCCCGGTCTTATCGCAAGCCTTCGCGCAGAGCCCACGCAGTAATCGCCTCCCCGCCAGCCGGGGCTACAGGCCCGGGGGATGGCGCAACACGTATCCTCGCATGGAGCGCGAATATGGACGCCAACGTGGACCATCCTGTCGGTAGCGCCCATAGGTATCAAAACGCAATCCTGCAATAATCAGGAAGACATGCCCATTGCGGGCGCAGACGGTGATCCACTGCCCATGACCCCTCCTCCCATAGCGGAGGAAGCCCCTCGAAGGCATCTGGTCTTCGAGCAGGCCAGCATTCCGGAGAACGTAGGATGTCGCCCCGGAACAATCATAGCCGCTGTCATTTAACCGGGCGTGACCACCTCCCCACTTATAGGGCAATCCCTGAATCCGGTTGGCTGCTGCAATGGCCCGTCGCACTGGAAGAGGCGCATTACCAGGGGGCACGGCCCTGCCATTTACAAGGACGGCCCTGTAGGGGTGGGCCTTGTAGGCAGCGTCATACCTGCCTCCTCCCCCATGACGCGCACAGGAAGAGAGAACGATTGCAGTAACCAGAGAAAAGAAAACTACCCTCAATCTCATCAATTTAAAGAATCAGTGATCCCCTCAAAATATCCTAACAGCCGAGACCCTCAGCTGTCGATTCCGATTACTCCATTCGGGCTGGGAGAGGGAGCCCGCTCCCCGGCCAGCGACCTCAGTCCGCTAGGCGCAACCATGCCACTACTTTCTCCATCGCACGCGCTCGATGACTTAAACCATTCTTGATGCGTGGGCCGAGCTCCGCAAATGACTGGGTATGGCCCTCCGGCACAAAGAGCGGATCATAGCCAAAACCCCCGGCCCCCTTTTCCTCCTCAAGAATCATCCCCTCAACACAGCCTTCAAACTCCTCAAGAACCTCACCTTCCCGGGAGATAACCATGACACACCGGAAGCGTCCCGTCCTCTTCTGCTCCGGGATGCCTGCAAGCTCTGCAAGCAGCTTTCTGTTGTTTGTCGCGTCCTCCGCACCCGGTCCCGCATAACGCGCAGAGTAGACTCCTGGCTCCCCCCCCAGGGCATCGACCTCCAGCCCGGAATCGTCGGCGAGAACCAGCCCACCGGTTGTCTTGCTGATCGCAACCGCCTTGAGCCGTGCATTCTCGATAAAGGTGGTTCCCGTTTCCTCCACCTCGGGGGCATCAGCAACAGCGGAGAGGTCGAGGACCCGGAACAACCCCTCCAGGATAAACGATATTTCTTCGGTTTTGTGAACATTCCGGGTCGCTACCAATAGTTGCCGCATAGGGGCATCCTTCCTCCACTAGATGCGGAATAAAACCCGAAAAGGGCGAGATGGCGTTACCTCTTTCCGGGACCCGGGGAAATTCTCTTCACCCTGCTCCTAACAAAAAAGAAGGATTTCTACTCGCCCGCTCCCTCCGCCCCTCTCACCATTGTATAAATCGTCCCATGGGTTGCTGGGGAATTCGCTCAGCCTCCCTGGGGAGTATGTAAACAGTTCTCCACTTCTTTCCTTCCGGAAAGGAGTGACAGAGACCCCGCCGTGGTTTCGGTGCTACCGCGGCGGGGTTCTGCCCTCTCCCGACAAACTGCTCGAGGCCACTACACGCAAGCTCACTTGCCTTGTGACTCGCCATCGGGGACAACCTCCTCGATGAAGATACCTGTTACCGCCTCGCTTGCCGTCCTGATGGCAGCTTCTGCCCCGGCCGAACGACCCGGGAAGAGCTGGGAACTGCCCTCGGCCAAACCGGCTGCAGTGGGCATGTCCGGGGCGAAGCTCGCGCGAGTTGATGACAAGGTCCGGGAGTTGATTGCCGCTAAGCGTCTTGCCGGGGCGTCCGTTATGATCACCCGCAGAGGCAGGCTGGTTTACCGGAAAAGCTTCGGCTTCCGGGACATCGAAAAGAAGAAACCCATGGAGGATGACACCATCTTCCGAATTTTCTCCATGACCAAGGCCATTACATCAGCAGCCGCCCTGATGCTTGCTGAAGAAGGAAAACTCCGGATTGACGACCCCATCTCCAGGCACCTTCCGGAATACCGTCAGGCAACGGTCTGGAAAGACGGAAAGGCTGTTGCCCCCGATAAGCCCCCCACGATCCGGGACCTGCTCTGCCACACCGCAGGTTACTCCTATGGATCCACCGGAATTCCAGAACTTGATAAGATCCATCGCGCGGCCGGACCGCTCGTGGAAACCGAATCTCTTACGAACTTTGTCAAGCGGATGGCCAAGGTTCCCATGGCCTTCGAGCCCGGGCGGGGCTGGCTTTACGGCATCTCAACCGACCTGCTTGGTGCAGTCGTGGAACGAGCATCCGGCATTCCTCTGGACCAGTTTTTTCTTGAGCGCATTTTTATGCCGCTCGGAATGCACGATACGGGGTTTGTCATTCCGGAGGCCAAGCGGAACCGCATGGCTGTGGTTTATAAGTCCAACAGGCGAGGGCGGCTGACGAGGAACGAGGACAACCTTTTCAGCTACAGCGCCACGACAAAAATGCACTCCGGGGGGGGAGGCCTGGCCTCAACCATCCGCGATTACACCAGGTTCCTGCAGATGATCGCCAACGGGGGCGAATTGAATGGAAAACGGTTCCTGAAAAAGGAATCCGTCGCCGCAATGACCCGCAATCATCTGGAGGGCCCCGCAATGCCCATCAGCTTCCCAAACAACATTCGTCACGGGACAGGCTTTGGCCTCGGCTTCTGCGTGAAGGTCGCCCAGACGGATTGGAACAAGGCCGGGCGGCTTGACGAATACGGCTGGGGCGGAATGTTGAGCACCCATTTCTGGATTTCCCCCCGCGATGAGCTCGTGGTTGTAACCATGGAACAGACCCTCCCCTACGATTTCATGCTCGAGGATGCGCTCAAGCCCCTGATCTACGACGCGATCGAGTAATCCCGGAAGAACTCAGGGGGCCGGAGCAACTCAACTCTCAGGGACGCGGGGCGCTTGCCCTGACCCGCGTTATCTGCCACCGTCCCGCCCCGTTTTGGGATCACAGGATTTACGATGAGCGAACGACGCAGACCATATCCCTTCGATCATTTCGAGCCCATATGGCAGGAGCGATGGGATCAAACCAGGGCGTTCCACATGCCGGGACCCGGCGATGAGGGATTCGACTCGGCCGCACCCAAGTTCTATGCGCTGGACATGTTCCCCTATCCCAGCGGAGCCGGCCTGCACGTGGGGCATCCTGAGGGCTATACCGCCACCGACATCATCACCCGCTACAAGCGCAAGAAGGGGTTCAATATTCTCCACCCGATGGGGTGGGATGCCTTCGGCCTGCCTGCCGAGGAGCACGCCCGGAAGACCGGGGAGCACCCGCGAATCAATACTCAGAACAATATCGACAACTTCCGCCGCCAGCTGAAGATGCTCGGCTTCTGCTACGACTGGGACCGGGAGGTCAATACCACCGATCCCGGCTATGTGAAGTGGACCCAGTGGATCTTCCTCCAGATCTACAACAGCTACTTCGACAAGTCCGAACAGAGGGCCCGGCCGGTTTCCGAGCTGGAGGCTCAAGGCTGGACCAAGGAGCAGATCGATGAGGTCCGCCTGGCCTACGTGGCAGAGGCCCCCGTCAACTGGTGTCCCAGCCTGGGCACGGTTCTTGCCAATGAAGAGGTTGCCGAGTGGGAGGAGAAGGGACACGTGGTCGAGCGCCGCCCGCTGCGGCAATGGATGCTTCGTATTACAGCTTACGCCCAGCGCCTCATTGACGAGCTGGATGCCCTGGATTGGCCCGAGGGAATCAAACTCCTCCAGCGGAACTGGATCGGCCGGTCTGAAGGAGCGCGGGTCGTCTTTGATCTCGCAAACGATCCGGAGAGCTCCATCGAAGTCTTCACAACCCGGCCCGATACCCTCTTCGGTGCAACTTATATGGTCCTGGCCCCGGAACACCCTCTGGTCGACCGGATCACAACCGAGGAACAGCGTGAGGATGTGGCTAACTACCAGAAGGCCTGCTCCACCAAGTCCGAAATGGAACGGGGCGAGCTCAACAAGGGAAAAACAGGAGTCTCCACCGGAGCCTTTGCCATCAACCCGGTCAACAACTCGCAGATTCCCATCTGGATCGCCGATTACGTCATGATGGGCTACGGCACAGGTGCAATCATGGCTGTCCCCGCCCACGACACGCGTGATCTCGAGTTCGCAAGGGAGTTCGATCTCCCTGTTCTCCAGGTCGTGGAGCCTCCTGCGGGCGAAGACTGGCAGGGATTTACCGGCGACGGAACAGCCGTGAACTCCGGCCTCCTTGATGGCCTGACTACTTCCGAAGCCAAGCGCACGATAACCACCTGGCTGGAAGAGCAGTCCCGGGGGGAAGCCCAGATCAACTACAAGCTGCGCGACTGGCTCTTTTCCCGTCAGCGCTACTGGGGAGAACCTTTCCCCATCGTCTGGAAAGATGGGCGGCACGAACCCATTCCAGAAGAGGAGCTGCCGCTCCTGGCCCCGGAGTTGGAGGACTACAATCCTACCGGTGATCCCGAACCGCTTCTTTCAAAGGCCACGGAGTGGGTTCAGCTTCCGGATGGGGCAAGGCGTGAAACCAATACCATGCCTCAGTGGGCAGGATCATGCTGGTATTATCTTCGCTACTGCGATCCCGACAACGGCAAACAGTTCCTCTCTCCCGAGGCTGGCAGCTACTGGCTCGGGGGCAACGGGAATGCCGGGGCTGTCGATCTCTACATCGGGGGCACGGAGCACGCCGTTCTCCATCTGCTCTATGCCAGATTCTGGCATAAGATCCTGAACGACCTTGGACACCTCCAGACCCCCGAGCCCTTCCAGAAACTGGTGAACCAGGGACTTATCATGGGAGAGGACGGCCGCAAGATGTCCAAGTCCCTCGGCAATGTCATCAACCCGGACGACGTGGTGGCGGAATATGGGGCCGATGCCTTCCGGCTCTACGAGATGTTCATGGGGCCGCTGGAACAGGTAAAGCCCTGGAACATGCAGGGAGTGGAGGGCGTCTCACGCTTCCTCGCAAAGGTCTGGCGGATCGCCATGACTGTGAACCAGGAAGGCGAGTGGGAGCCCGGCAACAAGCTCGGAAACGGAGAAGCAGAGCAGGGGCTCCTCAAGGTGGTTCACGCCACCATCAGGAAAGTCGGCGAGGACGTTGAAAAATTGCGGTTCAATACCGCCATTTCGCAGATGATGGAGTGTGCTAACGCCTTTACATCTGCCGAAAATGTTCCCCACGAACTCTTCCGCCCCCTGCTCGTCCTGCTCAACCCCTTCGCGCCCCATCTCACCGACGAGCTCTGGGAGCAGCTGGAATACCCCGGTAGCTGCCTTGAGGAGGCCTGGCCTTCCTACGACGAAGCCCTGCTTGTGGAGCAGGAAATTGAAATGGTAGTACAGATCAACGGGAAAGTGCGCTCGCGAATCCTGGCCGCGGCAGAGGCGGAACAGGATTTGGTTGAGGCTGCCGCCCTTGCTGATCCCAAGGTAAAAGGGCACTTGGAGGGACTGATCGTCCGCAAGGTGATCGTGGTTCCGGGCAGACTGGTCAACATCGTGGCAAATTGAATCATTCTTTCGAGTTGGCGATCTGCCACTCCACCGCTACCTGTCGAATATGCTTCGCGTCAACGGAGAGCTCATCGATCCCAATCTTCTTGAGGATGCCTTCGCCCGGATCAAGTCCGAGGCGGAGGCCCGCCTGCAGGTATCCTGCTGCGAGCGGGATCCCGAATTCATGGCCCAGGCCGAGGAGGAGGTTATCGACTCGGTCCTCATCGCCCAGGAAGCCGAGAACCGTTTTCCCGAACTTCCAGAGGCCGAGGTTAAGGCCCGCCTTGAAGAAACGCTCCGGGAATACCGGAAGCACGGGGCAAGCTGGGACATGCTGGAGGCTCAAAGGGACAGCCTCCACGATGAATGCGAAGCCACCCTGCGCATGGAAAAGTTTCTCGATAACGTGCTGGCGGGTAAAACCGAAGTGAGCGACGAGGACATCGAGACCTACTACCGGGAGAACCAGCGGGAGTTCCGCACAGTTGCCGAAGTCCGGGTCCTCCACCTCATGAAGTCCCTCGAGAAGCATGAAGACCCCGTGCTCCTCCTCGAGGAAATGGGGGAGCTCCGCGAGAAACTGGTCGAGGGAGCGGATTTCGAAAAGATTGCCGCGGAGGAAACCGAAAAGGAATCCGGAGAAATCGATCTTGGCTGGATCACCTTCGACCGGCCTTCCAACCCGATCGAATCCATCATGTTCACCATGCGGCTGGAAGAGGTCAGCCCTGTCGTCGCCTATGAACATTCCTACCACATCCTCAAGATCGCAGAGATCAGGCCGGCCGTCGTCCGGCCCTTCGATGAGGTGAAGGAAGATATCGCCCAGCGCGTGGAATTCGAGAAGCGCCGCAATGCCCTCCGCGAATTTGCCTCCGGGCTCCGCAAGGACGCTGCCGTGGAGCGCGTCGATTTCAGCGGAGAAGAGGAAGGCCGGGACGAAAATGGCTCTGCTCCCTGAGGGGCCTGTCCGGCTGCTGTAGGAACGGCTCTACCGCATCACTCCATCCACTTGTTGTGCCGCAGCCATTCCTCGAGCCGTGAGGGCCAAGATTTCGAGTCTCCCGAACGCCCAAGCCCATACCCGTGACCTCCCTGCGCATAAAAGTGGCAGGTCACTGGAACGCCTTTGGCAGAGCAGGCCGCGGCAAAATCCGTCCCATTGCGGAGCGGGACAGCCCGGTCATCGGCAGAATGAACCAGAAAGATCGGCGGGGTCCTGCTTGTGATTCGCAGGGCCGTGTTGTTCCGGTCCATGAGCTCCTTCGACGGATTCGCTCCCAGAAGATTTCGCACCGACCCCTGGTGACAGTAGGGCTGGCCCATCGCAATCACCGGGTAGCAGAGAACCCCAAAATCCGGGCGGCAGCTGACCTGGTCGACAGGGTCATTCGTTTCCTTCTCAAACTCGTCACCAAACATGGTCACCGCAGTTGAGCAAAGATGCCCCCCGGCAGAAAACCCAAGAATCCCAATCTTCCCCGGATCAATATCCCAGTCCCGGGCCTTGAAGCGCATCGTCCGAATGGCCCGCCGTGCGTCCATCTGGGGAACCGGATAATGATATCCCAGAGCCGGATTGGAGCTAACCCGGTATTTCACGACAATCGCCGTGATCCCCCGTTGTGCGAACCATTCTCCGACCTGCCGGCCTTCATGATCAGCCGCAAGCATGGCATATCCTCCCCCGGGAAGAATGACGACTCCTGTCCCGTTCGGATTGCTGGCCTTGAAAAGAGAATACTGAGGAACTTCAACATGGGCAAAGCGCCAGCCCTTTCCGCCCGTTTCCGTTCCGGAAGCCGGGCGCCCTGCCCCCGGGGCCTCTCCTGACCACAGGTCAATCCACTCAGCTCCGCATGCAAGCGGTCCTGTCATCATAAGTGCAATGAGAAGTTTCTTCACCGGGACAGTCTGGACTGTCCCCGGGCAGGCTGAAAGAACGGAGTCCCCTTTACACCCCGAAGCCAGACCTCCGACGATATCCCACGATATATCCGATAAAGGCCCATAGAAGGCTGTTGAGCGCGATCAGGATGACCATCAGGCCCAGACCAAGGAGCGTTCGGGTCGGGGGCGTCCCGTCAAGGGCAGGCAGGATTGCTATCACGGAGGCAAGAAGACCAATCACCAGCGCCCATCCGATAAAAGAGCGCACTTCCTTGAAGATGATGCTCCTGCTCACCCGGTGGGCGATGCCAATGGTGCGGAGCACTCCAAATTCGCCCCTCCGCTCGGCAAGATTGCGGGCCGTCACAATACCAAGTCCTGCACTTCCAAGGATCAGCCCCAAGCCACCAAGAACGTGAAAGATCGCAATATAGGTGTTCTCCACCGAGTGAAATTCTTCCAGTCGCTTCCTCGTCAGGGTAACTGTGCTTCCCCGGTCCGCGGTCGCCTTCTGGAGTTCTCCGCGCGCGTGATCGAGATCCCCGGAGGCATCTGCGAGAAAGAGGCGATAGCCTTCCTGCGAGGGGAAAAGCCTGAGAAAGGCCGCCTCATCTACAATCATGTTTCCCTGGAAGATGCTATCGGCCAGAGTTCCCGTGATTTCGACCTCGAAGTCTTCTCCCCGCTCATCCTGATAGGTGATGCGATCCCCGACTTTTTTCTTCAAAACCCACATCATGGTGGTCTGGTCTACAAAGGCCCGCAGGACCCGGGAATCCCCCGGTTCCTTAAGGAGTTTCCACCCCTTTTCCATCGCCAACCCCTCGACCACCGCACTGAGGGCAAAGGCCCCGCGCTCGGCCATGGCTCCAGCATCCGTTGCAAGCAGGCGGGGGCGGGCAGCTGTATTCAGGTTGAAGCAGCTGGCATCGTCGCCCACTCCCATCCGAAAGGGCCGAATACTCCCAAGCAGGTTCCGCTGGTCACCCATTTCAAAGTAATCCGGGTCCTTCTTCGCATCGGCCGCCCGATTGATCGGGTTGGTGGTTTCAATCCAGAAGGCAAAGCCCCCCGTGCCGCTGCCCTTTTCTGCCAATTCTTTACCTCCATGCTTCTGGAAAGCGGTCACCGCAATGACGAGAAAGATTCCGCAGGCCAGGGTTCCCACCACTACCAGGCTGCGCGTGGGCCGGCGCCCACTGTTGAGAGCTGCTAGTGCGCGAGCGGAAAGGGTCCGGCGCCTCTGGATGCCCCTTCTCGCCAGCCAGGCCCGGTAGTGCAGCAGGCCCGCGATCAGGAAAAACATGCCGGAGAGAAAAAAGGCTCCCTGGGGACCCATTGCCTCCCTTGCCAGGAGGCACCCCAGTCCCATGACCAGGCAACCAATCCTGCCTGCATGCAGAATCCACCTCCGCAGATTTCCAGGGACCTCTTCCACCCCTGCCTCCAACCGCAAGGTCGCACTCCGGCGGGACTGCTTCCGGACCGAAAACCAGATCGCAACCATCGACAGGACAACGAAACATACAAGGCCCGTAATCATGCTCGCAGGGTTGAGGTGAACCACGAAGAAGGCCGCATCCGAATCCTTGCTCCAGATCGTTTCCAGAAACCGCAGGATTCCAGCCGAATAGACGATCGCCAGGCAAAGCCCGATGACTCCACTCAGCGAAACAATGACTAGGCCCTCCCCGAGGCGCCACTGCAGGACTTTCTTCCCGGAAACTCCCAGCGCAGCCAGTAGCCCACTCTCCCTGTTACGTTGTTCCGTATTGAACCGGAACAGCATCGCCGTCAGGGCGACGGATGCCACGATCAGGAAAAAGCTCATGCTGAGAAAAAGCCCCGCGATATCCACCGGGGAGCGGGAGGACTTCAGGGCCTCTTCCCTGAGATTGCGCAGAAGCAGCCCAGCCATTTCAGGCCTGAGCAGGGGCAGGAGCTCCTTTTCAAGCAGGGGGCCCGCAACATCTTCGGTGGGAACCCGCAGGGACGTAAACTCTCCCCAGCGGTTCCCAAAAAGCTCCCTCCCCCGCTCCTCGGAAATGAAGGCCTTCGGCGTTCCCCGGTGATCATCCCAGTAATCCTCATCCTTCTGCCGGATGCGCCCCAGGTCGAGCGGTAGACCCGGGGCCCAGTCCTGGGCGTCTTCTGCTTCTGCCACCCCCGGAAAATCCGGCATCCAGAGCTGATCCGCAGCCAAGCCCTCCAGGGGAATGACCTTCCGGACTTTGAAGGTCGCCGACGCTTCCTCCAGCTCGTTGCCCCGCAACAGCCTGAAAAAGGAGAGACTTAGTTCCTGTCCCGGCTCCAGATCAAGGTCTTCTGCCAGCCAGTCATTGACCACCACATCCTCCTTCTGGAATGAATCAGGAAGAAAGGGTGCCCCCGTCGCGCGAACCGCCGCCACCATCGAATAGGGTGTTTCCTTGCCATTGGCAGTATAGGTGTTGATCAGGTAACTGGTCACCGGAAGAGTCTCCGGAAAGCGAGACCTGACCGCTTCAACCATCGGGGCCTCGAGAAAAATGCGCGCCGAGCGAATTTCCGTAGCCTTGGCCAGGGGCACATCAACAAGGGAAAGCCCGTAGTCTTCCAACACCATGCGGCTGCGAATGTGCTCGGTTAAACCGCCCCCGGGTAAGGCCCCTTGCTCTCCCGTGTTCAGCAGGAGGAGGTTGGCCTTGGCAGGTTGATCTACTACCTGCTGCAGCCGCGCCAAGGGAACGAAAACCGTCGGAATCGACAACTGGGTAGCCTGCAGGTTGAAGCGCCCGAACTCCCCGTCGCCTGCTACGGCCCGTACTTTTGCCCGAAAACTGATCACGTCCTCCGCTTCCCCGGAGAGAGGCGCGTCCCGCGACAACATCCCGGGTTCCTGAAGACGCAGGATAACAGAGTCATCTTCTTCAAGGTCCAGGGACCGGGCCAGATAGTCATTGATCGCAACTTCGCGGGGCTGAAGAACCACGCTCTTGCCAGGGTCAGGCGAAAACCCCCAGAACCGATCGTCCACCCCCAGAATCTGAACACTCCCCAATGCCCGGCCACTGGAAGGAGAGCTGAGCTGCCCCCGTAGCAACAGAACGGGTGCGGCTCGCAGGGAACCCGTACTCACATCCGCGGCAAGGGCATCACGGAAGAACCCCTCCCCGGCTGCAAAAACGTGGTCCACCTGTCCGACCCTCTGGCGTGCCACCTCTGAGAGGGTCTCCTTTACGGAGTCGCCAGCGATCAGGGCTCCCAGCAGGACCATCGCCCCCAGAACCGCTCCTGCCCCTACTCCCGAGTAGGACAATCTATAGTGCCAGATCCCGCGCCAGATGAACTTTAGCGCCCTCATTGCTTCTCCAGCTTCCCGCCGCGCAGCTCGTAGTAATTCTGCATTCTCCGGGCCAAAGCAGCATTATGGGTAACCACCACAAGGGTCACCCCCTTCTGTGAATTGAGCTCTTCCAGCAGATCCGCCACAACTCCAGTGGTCTCCTGGTCCAGGGAACCGGTAGGCTCATCCGCCAGTAGCAGCCTGGGTTCGTTCACCAAGGCCCGGGCAAGCGCTGTCCGCAAACGCTCTCCCCCCGACAACTGGTAGGGAAAGTGAGTCAGGCGGTCCTGCAATCCGACCTCCGAGAGAAGTGCCTCCGCCCTCGCAGCGGTTTCCTCTTCCGACTCTTTCCATCCCCCGGCAAGCCGGGGCAGCACCACGTTTTCAAGCAGGGTGCACTGGGGAAGCAGGTGATGGTGCTGAAAGACAAAGCCCAGAGCCTGGTTCCGGAAACTTGCCGCCTGCTCCTCGTCGAAGGACGCCAGGTCTCTGCCGTCCACCAGAATCTTCCCCTCACTGGGGCGGTCCAAGGCCCCCAGCAGGTTTAGCAGGGTCGTCTTCCCGCTCCCGGACGGCCCAACAACCGCAGCAGTTTCTCCGGCGCCCACCTGCAGGTCTATTCCATCAAGCACCCGAACCGCCTCGCCCGGCATCTCATACAACTTGCTGACATTCTGAACTTCGATCATTTGGCAATAACCTTCCACCGCTGGGCCTTGACTTCATGAACCGGCAAGGTGCCGGGCTCGACTGCTCTTACTGGAATACGCATCGAAAAAACAGAACGGAGTCGAGCCTCCAGTTCCTCTTCCACCTGACTGTCTCCACATTTCTCAATCATCAGGCGGATCTCCGGGAGGGCCCCCCGCTGGTCCACTTCAACCTGGTATTCCGCTATGCCCTCTACCGAGCAGACCAC
>Ga0163180_10000150_pt1 | contig 37602 bp, 37 predicted proteins | sample AtlANTMetagenome_2_FD_109647 | JGI IMG/M metagenome (GOLD analysis project Ga0163180, IMG submission 109647) | Marine eukaryotic phytoplankton communities from the Atlantic Ocean - Atlantic ANT 4 Metagenome | ecosystem: Environmental > Aquatic > Marine > Oceanic | place: North Atlantic Ocean...
GATGCACTCGTGACCTACTACCACGGCCTCGACATCTGGGAGCACAGCTTCACAAAATGGGAGAGAGCCGAAGAATCCTGCACCTGCGGCAGCTAAGCCCTCACTGCAGAACAACAGAGAGGCCAGGCTCAAACGCCTGGCCTCTTTTATTGGATCTGAGTCACCCACCATCGGTGAAAGTGGTGCACCGCTTGTTCCTGTTGAGGCGCGTACCGGCCGCGGGTGTATAGCCGAGACCGTATGCCTTTTTGTACGGCCTCCACCACCGCTTCGTCTTCCAACTCCACCCGATGCAGATCAGCCCCAGCACCCTGGTCGCGGAGCGTCTCATCCCAGTAGTAGCTCCTAAATATGACCTCGGTTTGAGCCGCAGATACTGGATTCACATGATTGACCGATATGCCCCAGGGATAAACATTGACCAGGGTGTTGGGAAACAAATGAAAGTACAACGCTCCCACATGTTGTCCGGCCAGGGGGTGGTCATCAGCCAAAGGCAACGCGGGCTCACCGGGGCCCACTCGACCTATCTGTAAAGAGCCTTGCTCAAGCACCACCGTCTCGTAGCCTGCCACATCCAATGCAGCGGCCAAGCTCTTATGCACAGTCGGGATATGAAAACCTTCCAGGTAGTTGTCGAGGTAGAGTTTCCAATTGGCGGCGACCTGATACCGTTGAGTCTCCTCATCCTTGAGTCTCAGCGAATCCAGACAGAGACCTCGCATCCATAAGCGAACCGGTGCCATCCAGTCTTCAAACCCGTCTTTCGCTGCCACCGCGGTAAAGGGAATGGGACCCAGCCGCTCTAATGGCAGCCTGGGGAGATCGTCTGACTTCGAGGGGAAATTCTCAGCCCCTTCAAAACCGGGTGCAGCCTCCAGCGCCCCTGACAATGAAAACCGCCGCCCATGGTAGGTACAACGAAGGCGCTTGGCCGAACGGGCTTCGCAGCTCAACTGCATGCCTCGGTGTGTGCATACATTAGACAACAGCGCTTCCTCTCCGTTCTCATCGCGGGTCAACACAAGCGACTCATCCAATGCCCCTGGAAGCAATAGGAAGGGTTGGACCCACCCAATTTCAGATCCCAGCGGGGGTATGCCCACCCAAGAGCGTGCAAAAATGCGATCCATCTCCCTCGAGTAGACCTGCTCATCACAGTAGGCCTCGCCAGGGAGTGTCGCGGCGTGGGCAATGCGCGGGTCGAGTTCAAAGCCTGTCATCGGATCGCTCCTGGAATCCATTTCGGCCGTCACACCAGAACTATGGTAATTCTAGTGACGATGAGGGGTGGAAATGCGTTTCGAGTCTATCGTGTTGCTTTTGTTTTTGGCGGGATGCGCCAAAGAGGAAGACAGTGAATTCCCCAGTATTGGAGTACCCACAGACGGGACCGGAAATTCGGATTCCACTGACGCCGACGCCGACGCCGACGCCGACGCCGACGCCGACGCCGATGCCGACGGGGATGCCGACGCCGATGCCGATGGGGATGCCGATGCCGATGCCGACGCCGATGCCGACGGGGATGCCGATGGGGACTCGGACAGCGATGCCGATCAGGACAGGGATGGCGATGGCGTCACGGCCGATCTCGACTGTGATGACAACAACGCCACCGTCTTTCCCGGCGCAAACGACAGCGTGTGCGATGGCATCGACAACAACTGCGACGGATATGAAGACAGCGCGTGGGACGGCGATGACTACGAGCCCAATAATCCCGACGCATACGACCTCGGCGATATTGACGGCGAGACTGTGGAAATCGAGGGTGCTTATATCCACCCTTCCTTCGATCAAGACATCTTCAAATTCTACGTCGAAGATCACTTTTTTGATCCTGGATTGGTCTTCAACCTGGAAGTGACCTTATCGAACGTCCCGGCCACCAGTGATCTCGCCCTGACCCTATTATGGATTGCGGATGGCGATGAAGTCAGCCATGGAGAAGTGGACAGTTCAGATGAAGAAGGTCCTGGCGGCGATGAATTCGTCTCATTTAATGAAGATGTCGGCTGGTCCAATCAGACGGGTTGGTACGAGGTTATCGTCGAATCCACCGATGGAAGCAGTTGCTCACGTGACTACACCTTGACCATCAACGGCAACAGTCGCTGAGGGTTGGAGTTGAGCGCCTTCACAGAACTGCAAGCCATCCTTCCAGAGGACGGCCGCTTTGTGTTTTTGACCGGTGCCGGCATCAGTGCCGAGAGCGGAATTCCCACCTTTCGGGGGCCAGAAGGCTTTTGGAGTCATGGTAGCCGGGTCTATCATCCTCAAGAATTGGCGACGTGGGACGCCTTTTCTCGCGATCCCCAACTGGTCTGGCCATGGTATTTGTGGCGTCGTCAACGCTGTCACGAAGCCCATCCCAATGCCGCGCATATGGCGCTTGTCGAACTGGAACGCGAACTGGGCGACCGATTCACTTTGGTGACCCAAAACGTCGACGGTCTCCATGGCCGTGCCGGCAACAGTGCAGAGCGCACCTACGAAATCCACGGAAACATCGATTATTACCGGTGCGTCAACGACTGCGGACCCCGGAAAGCCGTGCCGGAGTTGGATCACATCAGCCGAGATGGAGCGTTTCATGACTCATGGGGCGATCCCCTGGAATGTACGCCGTGCCGGGCATGGATGAGGCCTCATGTGTTGTGGTTTGACGAATGCTACGACGAACCCAATTACCGCTACCGGAGTGCGATGGAGGCGATATCCGAAGCCGACATTCTAGTCGTGGTGGGAACCACGGGAACCACGTCATTGCCCGCGCACATGCTTCAAGTGGCCTCGATGCGGCGAATACCGGTGGTCGACATCAATCCGGCAGACAACCCTTTTGCACGCGCCGCCATAAACGGACCCGGAATCTGGCTTCAAGGATCCGCGACCGATGGCATGAGCCAACTGCTTCAAGCCATGACGGATGCTTAGGGCGCCACTTGAAAGGAGCCCGAGTAGGTCACCGGCACCACCTGGCCCGCAAATTCGACGCTCATATCACCATCAAAATCACCGCTGATCTGTGCGCTGGACCCCGTGCCTGACCAGGTGGCGTCCAGTACACCAAATAGCGCCAAATCCAAGGTTAGATCGCCAGTAACAGCAGAATTGTTATCGATCTGACCATTAAGAGAACCCTCAAATGTCTGTCCTGCCAGTACGTCATCGAATGGACCTGAAAAGTTGCAGAACAAGGTCCCAACTACCACGCTGTCATCCACATCGATACCCAACTCTCCTTCACACACATCGGTGAGAGTCTGCTCCACGACTTTGGCTTCCACATCGATCGTAATGCTACCCGTAAACTCGCCCGCTATAACCATGCCTCCTGTATCCAACTCCACAGCCTGACATTGGCCCATCGTGTCCCGTTGATAGCCATCCGCACAATCGGGCGGAGTGAACGCACAACCGGCGAAAAGCGAAGCCGTAAATAGAGCGATCATGACGCCTCCAAGGCACAGCCTACGTCGCACTTATGCTCGGGTCAATCCCGTTCTGTAGACACAAGACTTGACGAGTCAAGACTTAATTCAATAGACTGATAACAAAGCGCTTGGGAGAAGCCATGACATGCAACGAGGAATTGCTCGAAGGAGCCCGTGCCGCATACCTCGCGGCCCGAGGAGAATCCGACCTTATTCCCATCAAAGAAGCCGCCACCCTTGTCGACCGAACGGTGCCGACGCTGAGAAAGTGGATCAAAAAAGGCGAACTCGCAGGTGAACGCGAAGATGATGAGAACCCCAGAAGCCGAATGTTGGTGTCACGAAAAGCGTTGATGCTTTTGATGGCGACATCCGGAAAAGCCACCAACCCACCCCGCCCCAAAGCCAGCAGCAGTGGTCCATCCAAAGCCGTTCTACAGGCCGAACTTGCGGGCCAGCAAGCGCTCGTGGCTGCCCTACAGGGCCAGTTGGAGCTCATCCAAGCTCAAATCAGCGCGGTAGAAGAAGCCAAACGCAGCGAACAGCGACGCGCCGATGATTGGAAAGACCGTGCTGAAGGACTTCAGGCCGAACTCAAAGCGGCCCGCATGCAGGCTGGACTCCCGTGGTGGAGGAAACTCCTCACCACATCGACTGCTCTACCAGAGATCGGCTAAACTGGGCTGCCCCACGGAGGCAGACCATGTCCAAAACCCTCTCCATTGAGACGATCCGCGACGCGGTCAGTCGGATTGCTGACCACATTGTGAGAACGCCTGTACTGGAACGGCAACTGGACCACTGCACGCTCCTCATCAAGCCCGAAGGCCTTCAGCCGATTGGTGCCTTCAAAATCCGAGGCGCCATCAACAAAATGGCTCAACTGCCAGAGGACTGCCCAGGAGTGGTTGCCCACTCATCCGGTAATCATGCGCAAGCGGTGGCCCGGGCAGCCAAACTGCTCAACCTTCCTGCTGTCGTGGTGATGCCGGACAATGCGCCCCCACTCAAACGACGACGAACCGAAGCAGATGGAGCGGAGGTCATCATCGTTGGGCCCGACTCCGACGAACGAAAACATCGAGCCCGGGAGATCGCCGTCGAACGGGGTCTGGTGCCCGTGGAACCCTACGATGATCTGGATATCGCCGCGGGGCAAGGCACCTTAGCGCTCGAGTTGATCGACGATGCCGGCCCCATCGACCAACTCTTCGCCCCAGTGAGTGGAGGCGGAGTGATGGCGGGATGTGCCGTGGCCGTACGCGCCTTATGTCCATCCGCAGAAATCATTGCGGTAGAACCTCGGGTGAAAGACGCCCTGCATCGGTCCCTGCAAAGTGGCGTGCGAGAGGCAGTTCCCACCCCAGAAACCATCGCGGATGGACTTCGGGTCAGAGTGGTGGGAGAAAGCAATTGGCCCATCCTAAAAAGCCATGTGGATCGAGTCGCACTGGTGACGGACGAGGAACTCGAGAGTGCGATGGCTTGGGCGTTATCGGAATTGCGAATCGTTCTCGAACCATCGGGTGCCGCAGCACTCGCCGCGGCCCTCAGAGAAGGCCGCGGTCGGGTGGGCGTGGTGTGTACGGGCGGGAATGTCGATCCTGAACTCCTCGTTCGAATCGCCGCCCAAGCCGCATCAGATAGCTGATTGGCGCCTGCGAATCGAGACCATCAAGCCCGCTAAGAACACGAGTCCAACAAGGGGTGCTCGCCGTTCGGTCACCGAACATCCTGATGATGACTCCGACCCGCTTGTTTTGCCGTCCCAGGCGTCGCTTGAGTCCGGTCGTTGACCGCCACCACAGGCGCAGCACATTTTGGCCGCGTTGAAATCCGCGTCATCAAAGTCGTCTTCACACCACTCTGGAAAGTCACTGTATTCCGCACACGAGTCGCCATCGCGGTCCGTAGCGCCATCATCGGTATCCGTGCAGTCTTCATAAACATCCGAACCGCCGTCAGGGCCGCCGTCGTCAGGGCCGCCGTCGTCATACCCGTCCTCATCGCAGCTGCCCGGGTCATCTAGCATGCCCTCTCCGCAGACTGGAAATCGATCTTCCATCTGAATGTTGTAGTCGATGAATCGGATCTGCTCGTTTTCGATGATCCCGGAGGTATACAGGTTGATATCTTGGGTGGCCGCCTCGGGTGTGTAGCGAATCCGCAACCGTGTGAAGTAGGCATCCCATGGGTCGCCATTAAAGCCCGCCTCTTCAAACTCTTCGCTGGTCGGAGGTTCTGTTGAGCACGGATCACAAGAACTTGGAGACCAGGCATATTCGACGATCCACCCGGCTCCTTCCTCGGCAGCCCAGGCGTCCGCAAACAACCCACCGTAGTAGGTGTCGGCTCCACCAGCCCCATAAATATTAACCATGCATTCATCTTCGATGGTGACCTGCGGGTAGTTGGAAATCCCCGCCTTACCGTCATCCTCATCGTTGAGAATGTACATGACAACATCCTGCTCGCCCGGTGAGTTGATCGTGCCCAAGCGCACGGGCAAGGCGAATGCATCGCTGTCATATTCAAACTGGAGAGGCTCAAGAAAACTCACTTCTTCGGCCACATCTTCCAGGTTCACTTTAGCGGCGAAGAAATAGCTCCCGGATTCAATGTAGTCGGCGAGTATGGACTCGGCATCGGGAGAGAGGCCATACCCATTGGAGTCCAGCCACACCAGGAGCGCTCCCGATTCCTCAGCGGAGAGAATCACCACATCGTAAATACCGACTTGATATTCCGCCTCTACGACGACATCAGGAGGCGTATCCGCATCCGCATCTGCATCCGCATCCGAATCCGAATCCGAGTCTGAATCCGAATCCGCATCTTCCCAATAAAAATCGTCACATTCGTACCGAACGACCCGAGGGGCTGAATAATTATCAAAGCGCTGGAAAAGCTCCGGCCGAACGGTTCTGATTTCATCTTCTTCTAGAACTTTCGGTACCGGAATCAGCATCGCAAACTCTTTAGCCAAACCTTGGTAGTCATTGGCCAAGGTCAACGTGGTTCGACTGTCCTGACGACTCAAGATGACCTGACTCGTCTGGTTGACCAGTTCGACTCCAGGACTACCGACATAGGTTCCACAGAAGGCTGAAGCGGTGCCGGGTAAAAGAAAACTGATGAGTGAAAATAAGATTCGCATGGAAAACTCCTTTGGCGTTCTCTACAAGATTAGCCACCACACTTCCGACCAACAATGGCGGATATGCACAAACCATGAGGCAAAATAGCCCATATATGTGCATTTTTGACAAGACCTGGGTTACCTCGAATCCGCCTCTAAGCGATCGAGAGCGGTCGACGCTTGATGCAGTGCCTTACTCGCCAACACTCTGGATCGCGTGTATTGAGCAATGGCTTCGATGAAAAAACTATTGCGATGCGCGCGGCGATCGATCTCTCCATAAACTGCAATGTCCGCGATACAGAGAAGGCGACTCAGATCTCTGGGTCCAGCGCCATTGGCGTTCGGATCATGATGAAATGCGATGGCGGGTATGATCTCTGGATCCAGATGCCAAGCATCCGCTACCAATACTGAAAAATTGGTGTGATGCGCAGCGATGACACGCTTGACGGTATCCACTTCTGGAGAGGTGTCGCTGGCGACTTGCAGGAGTACTAAACTGCCCACATCGTGCAATAAGCCCGCCATGAATGAGGGTCCGCGTCGAAGACCCACCATTCCTGAAGTCACCTCGGCCACAAGCGCACCATGGACCCGAACAATTTCGGCCATCTCTTTGAATACACCGGCTCGAAATTCAAGTGAATCCAATGCCGACTCCAAACTCAACCGCCAAACTTCCACCAAACCGATACGACTCACGGCCATATCCAGACTGCTCGGCGCAGAAGGGAAGCGAGCCGATCGGGATCGCTTCCACACCCGGCCCACCAATTTAGGATCCCCCTCAATACAGCGCATGACCTGCTGAGAATTGGGCTCCTCTTCATTCATCAGCTGATCAAGACGAGCCGGAGTCTCTGGAAAATCAGGCAACCCCAAACTTCGCTCGCCAAGCCGCTCATACAGTCGGGCCAAAAACTGCTGATCTCCGGGTGTTCTGACACTGGAACGAAACTGAGACACTGCCGCCATAGTCTGACTGCGCACGTCTTCCGGGTTCACCCCAAAAGCATTGTTCGAGCCGACCCAAGCACCTTCAACCTCTCGCCATTCCGGATCCACATGAAAAAGCTCGACCTCCTCGGAAGTCTGCCCACCCCCATCAAAAGGGAGTATTTCGGCAGACTCATCGGCCTCGGAGACCGCCGTTTTTCCAAACAACTTTCTCAAGGTCATATTGATACCTGATTCGGACTTATCATCGCCAGACATTGTCGGTAGAAGCTCGGTTTTTAACGTACAAGCCTTATCGTAGCCTGTCATTGTCTCAATGGCGAGTCTCACCATGCTCGAGCAATCAACCACACGCCGATGGGAAGAACCAATAGGCAATATCCAGCCTTCAAAACAATCGTCGTCAACAAGCCCAACCACTGGACAAAGGCCGATCGGAAAACCCGTGAAGACCGCTCATTTGCCGTTTCTCCATCGGGTCCAACCTGTAGACTTTCACCCACCACGGCACCCAAAAATGGAGTCACAAGAACAAGCGGAATGGGCAAAGCAGCCAATACGGGGATGGCGACTCCAAAACATCCTGAAACCAAACTGAGCATCACACCCAAGAATAAGCCGACCGCCGACCCTATCGCAGCTCTCCTGCTGCTCTTGCCCAACACGCCCTCATACAATTTGGCGAGATAGGGCGAAGCGATATCAATCACCGTAATGAGCAAACCCAACACGGCTGTCGAACTGGCCACCCACCATGTGACCGAGTCCACCTGGCCGGCCATATCCGGCCAAAATGGAATCAACATGATCCCCAAGATTGCAAATGGCGGACCAGGCAAAACCGGCATGCAGGAAAAAGTCACCGCCAAAATAACGAGAATCACAAAGAGTACGAGAAGTGTCGTCATGGTTCCCTCCTTACGCCAAGCCAAGGGGGTTTATTCGTTTTCGAAATCAATTCATCATGGTGAGAGGGTCACCGGATACCGAAAGACCATCCCATCAGGCATATCATGAGCCGGAAATCCCACCTGCCGAAGATCGGCCACCATGCAACGCACAGCATCTGCCGATACTCCCGTCGAATCGAGGACTCGAATATCAGCCACGAGACCATTGCAACCCACCGTAAATTCAAGGTCCACAACGCCATCGGGCCAGCCACTAGAAAAACATGGGTTGAGTCCCTTCAAGGCTCCCCCCAAAGCGTTCCGAATCTGCGTCCTCGTGAGTCCAGCCGATGACCGAACATCCGGTGTGTCATCATCCAAATCATCGAGCGAAGGGCCCTTCAGACAGGGCTTTCCTTTAGCCCGCCTGGGTCCCGACTTCCGAGCCTGGGAACCCTTGCGTACCTTCGAAACCGCAATTTCACCCGATGGGTTCGAGATTCCAGGACCGACCGATAGCACCTGACCGACATCGATGCGATCCGACGTCAGTTGATTCCACTGACGAAGATCGGTCACCGTGACACCGTATTGCTGAGCGATCCGGGTCAACGTATCGCCCTTCACAACCGTGTATTGCTGCACCGGATCGTCACTTAAAAAGCCGCAACTGGTCATCAAACAGAGCCATATGGCGGCGCCATACGCATTCATCAGACAGTCCCATCAGGGGGGTGCGCTATTCGGTCCTCAGATTGTCGACACTGACGGCGGTCGTCCGCTCAGAGTTACCCACATCTGTCACAAAGAAAGAAATAGTGGCGTTCGAGCCCACAGTATCGAAATCCGTCACCGCGTGGGTTCGCCAATCGCTTCCCTCTGCGTCAATCAAACCTGGGAACTGCGTCTCCGAAGAGCCCGATGCACCGATCCGATTCACACTGGTAATCTCTTCCAGAACCGCGTTCTGTTGCCCGTGAATCATGACCAAAAAGCTGTCGTCATGGATGGACCCAAGATGCTCATCGAACTCCTCGGAAATGAACTGGTAATCAAACCGGAGCGTGGGTTCGGAAACAAGCGGTAAAGGCTGAGACGTCACAAAGCTTGTGGTCGCTCGCACACTGGCATTACCCAACACTTCCCCTGTGGTCATGAGCAAACGCGAATCCCCGTCTGTGGCCGTCGTCGTTCCTGCCGCATCACTGGTGAAAGCAACATCCCCAAAACCAATGAAATTATCGGTGAAATAGGTGTATTCGCATGGCACACCATTCGCTGTTGCTGGGTTCTCGAAGCTCAAGTTCGGATTGCCCGCTGAAGCATCCTCGTATGGCCCGGTGTGGAACTGCCAATCCATGGTGTCGACAGAGCCATCCTCCATCTTCACTCTCAGTTTGACGACGACTTCGCCGGCCACATCGTAAGGATCCAGAGGCGCAAAGCCAACAATGACCGTTCCGCCGCTCTCCAGGTCAACGACATCACCATCGATGGCCCAGCCATTGGACGTCACCTCAAACTCGACGTCATCCTGGGTAAACCCCTCCTCCAAATAAACGATGGCCGGAGTGTGAACACTGACGTTCCTTGCTCCCGAAGGTGGAACGGTCTGTACCACCGCTTCAATGTTGCTTTCCACTTCGGGTTCGGGGCCACATTCACCCCATGCACTGAGCGCTGATGATGCGGCTCCAGGCGTATTCTCCCCACCTACGGACAGAAAACCATGATCGGTATCTCCGGCACAGCCGCCCAGAATGGCCACAACAATTGCTGACCTGCACACAGTCCGCATCACAACCTCACACATCTATATTGTAACGCCTCAAGCACAGACTGGGTCGGAGAACCTCTCACCGTCACTCGAAAAAGGCAAGATCCAGCGGATCATCTCGCCAATCACAATGCACATGAGTGTCATAAACCTTGGTAAAGCCGGCACCAAAGTCATCACACAACTCAGCCAGATCCCCCAAACTGAGTACCCCCGAATACATATCAACGGCATCGCCATAGATATGCCGACTGTGTTCGGCCCCTCCAACGCTCTCGTTGTAAGTGATGTTCCGATAGCCAGAGTTGACGAAGATGGGCCCACCGCTCGCCTCTCTAATTGCCTGAAGTGTTTCCAATGCATGGACTTGAAAGAAGCCATACGGACCTTTGGCCTCGCTCATAAACTCCTCAAAGACGAAGTTGGGAGCCAGGGCTTCTTCGTGGTCGGCAACACGCAAATCGATATACCGAGTGGGCGGATTGTACTGCGGATTACCAAGGTATGGCTCAGGGTAGGCATAATCCACCCCCATACTCGCACTGGCTTCGACTAAGGGGAAGCACGCCGTGTAATCACTATCGAGTCCGGGATAACAAACCGACAGCCCCGAAGGAGACTCACCGGTATCTTCGGGCAAACCCGTATCGGGGTCAGGATCGGGGTCAGGATCGGGGTCAGGATCAGGATCAGGATCAGGATCGGGGTCAGGATCGGGGTCAGGATCGGGGTCAGGATCGGGATCGGGGTCGGTCTCCGGGTCAGGATCTTCTTCAGGATCAGCCCCCGAAGAGGGCCCCTGATCATTCTCGTCCGGACCTTCCCCTACCTCGGGGTGCAATGATTTTGATACGCACCCAGCCACCAACGGTATGCCCAGCGCCATAATCCCTTGCCACTTCATGCGATCCCCCTTCCATCTTAATGGTAGAGCGCGCGGAAACCCTAGCGCACTGTATAGGATCGAAATCTAAACACCCGTGTCTTCACCGTCACCCGTATCGGATTCCCCGAAAACGCGATCGGGCGCACACCCGTCACCGCTTCGGTGCATTCCTTCTTCACAGTCAAAGAGATTGCCGCCACAACCCGTATTGCCAACGAGCAGCAAGAACATCAAACAGCGCATGGTGTCACCTCCATCAGAAACACCTAAGCTGCTGAACACGCAGAGCCCAACAGCGAGATATGCAGAGAATCGTCTATGAACATTCCTACGCCATTGTTGCCCCTGTACGATGACGGTTTCATTCTTTCCGTCACGCGTCCGCTCATGAGTGGAAAGGAAGCATCTGTGTTTCTGGTGGAGACACGGGATGGGCAATGCGTCGCCAAAGTGTACAAAGAGGCCAACAATCGTTCCTTTCGACAACGGGCCGACTACACCGAGGGACGACGGGTTCGAAACAGCCGGCAACAACGCGCCATGGCAAAGGGATCCAAATACGGCAAAGCCCTCTTGGAAGCCGAATGGCAGCAGGCTGAAGTCAGCGCCTTATACAGACTTCATGCTGCGGGGGTTCGAGTTCCCACCCCGTTTCACTACAGCGACAACGTACTTCTGATGGAGTTGATCACAGATAGCAATGGCCAGCCTGCGCCGAGATTGTGGGATATTCAACTCCGTCCGGACGAGGCCAGAAAGCTCCACAGCCATCTTGTGCGACAGTGTGTGAAGATACTCTGCGCCGGTATGGTTCACGGAGATCTGTCCGAGTACAACATTCTGATGGCGGACTCCGGTCCCGTGATCATCGATCTTCCTCAAGCGACCGATGCCGCTCAGAATCGAAATAGCGAACGCTTATTCCTGAGGGATGTCAAAAACATCAAGAATTACCTGGGACGCTTCGCTCCAAGCTTGCGAAAAACTCAATATGGCCGAGAAATCTGGGCACTGTATGAATCCGGCCAACTCAAACCCGATTCAGAATTGACGGGCCGTTTCAAAGGGAAATCCAGAAAAGCCGACACCGAGAGTGTCATCGCCGAAATTCAGGCCGCGGCGGCAGAAGCCAGCAGCCAACCTTTGAGCGCCTATCAACTCAAAAAGCAAAAGAAAGCAGAAGCCGCTCGAGCCGAGCGGGAACGCGCTGAGAAAGAAGCGCTCGAAAGGGCCCAAGCGCGTGCTGCAAAGTCCAATAATCCTGCCCAATCAAAGGATGGCGACGGCGCGCCCAAGAGAAAAAGACGCCGACGTCGCCGCCGTAGAGGACCGCCCCGGAATAGTTCGTCTTAATCGTCTGTCTATGGACACCATGACATCTCACTCAAAAAAGGACATCCGCATGTTGAGCACAACCCTTTGCCTTATGGCCACACTTCTTTCACCCCTGACTGCACAGGCCGAAACGTTCCAAGAAGTCCAAATCGGTGCACCTGCCCCAGCATTTGAACTCAACGATCTTTCGGGAGAAAGCCTGAGCCTGGCAGATCAAAAAGGCAAAGTGGTCGTTCTCGAGTGGTTCAACCCCGGATGCCCCTTCGTCAAACAAGCTCATGAACCGGGAGGTGCCCTGGAGACAATGGCCTCATCCTGGTCAGAAAAGGGCGTCGTTTGGTTGGCCATCAACTCCGGTTCACCGGGAAAGCAAGGTACCGGCGTAAAGACCAATAAAGAGGCCCAACAAAAATGGAATATGGCTCACCCTGTATTGCTCGACGAAAACGGTGCCGTCGGCCGAGCCTACGCCGCTAAGACGACGCCTCAAATGGTCGTCATCGACGAGAAAGGTCACCAGGTATACAACGGCGCTCTCGACAACGCGCCTTTCGGCAAAGTCAAGGGCGACAGCCTGACCGCATTGACTGCTGAGGTCCTCGATGCCGTCATCAACGGAAAAGAAAGTCCGCACAAACGGACAAAACCTTACGGATGCTCGGTCAAATACTGACGACTGCTGAAAAGCAGCCACAACAAAACCGCAAAAAACGCTGCATGTCGACTCCACCCTGGAGCGATGTGCAGCGTTTTTTTATCTGTAACATCCCGTAACAAACTCCAGACTCCTGCAGCCATATCTTGTTTGTGTCGGAAGGGATGAACCCTCAAACCGGCTCGAACCCACTCTCAGGAGATCATCATGAAAACTCTCAAAACAAACACTTTTAAGTCCTTGCTCGCTCTTCTGGTCATCGGTGGTCCAGTCTCTGGCTGCGACATCGAAAAACTAGTGGATTCCGTCACCGATAGTGAGACCGAGACCATCGAAGAAGAGGACGACCCGTCCATCAATCTCGGGGGTACGGAAGAAGTCACACCAGTAGAACCCAACTCCGACTGCCCCGCGGATACATACTGCTCTATCGAGTCCGATGACCAAGCTGAAGAAGCTGTGGGCGCCCTGTGGAGCCACCTGAGCAGTCCCGATTGCTGGAGGGCCGACGGTGGTGAGGGACTGATTCAAATCACCTTCGCCGGCCAAGGTGAATATGAATTCATCTATGCCAGCGATCCTTCATCTGGCTCAGCAGAAATGCACGAAGGCGGCGACATGCAAATGCAGGATATCGGTACCTACAACGGTATTCTGACCGGTGTCGTCCAGACATTCACAGCAGAGGCCGAATACCTTCTCTTGGAATCAGAAACGACCATGCTCCATAGCATTGTCCTTGAAGGGGAGACCTACAACTTGCCTTACGAAGCCACAAACGACTGCTACTAGTCTGCCCAAAAAAACAAACACCCCACCGCCCTATGGCTGTGGGGTGTTTTTCTAATTTAGATCCCGCACCGCGTTTTCCACTCCCGAAACGGTCGAAATTTGGCTACGATAGTCCCATGATCCTGTGGGCCATCATCGCCGCGTGCGGCAGTGCAGACAAAGCGTCTTCCACCGCTGATAATGTGTCTTCCTCTACTGAAGAGGATTCTGAACCGGATACCGCACCGGAAACCACCGAGCCCTTAGACAGTGGAAGCCCTGAAGATACCGGCGAACCGCCTGTTCAACTGGAGGAGGGAGTAGCATTTATACGAGCCGAATTGAGTCCGCCTTTCGAACACGGAAATGCGGCTTGGGCCGGCGTCGCGCTGCTCGACTATGATGCCGATGGTTGGCTCGATATTTACCTCACTAATGGTGAATCTCAGCCCAATGCTCTGTACAGAAATGAGGGCAACGGCCGTTTCCAGAACGTCGCCAATCAAACCGGCACCGCTATCATGGAACGGTCAGGTCCTGTGACAGCCGGAGATTTAGACAATGATGGCGACACCGATCTCGTGGTCGGTATCGAGTGCTCTCTCGGGACGCTTCAAACGGATGGCAGTTCGCTGGGCGACGGAAGTACCGTGGTGTTGCTTAACGATGGGATGGGTCAGTTCACTCGGACTCAATTGGTCTTAAGCGATGCCATCGAGGCGCGTGGATACTGCCCCGTCAGCCTCGACTTGGTCGACATCAATGGCGATGGAATCCTCGATTTGAGCAGCAGTAATGGCATCGATCCCGATCAGGTCTATCCCTGGAAGTTTGGCCTCACAGCCCCAGAAGCCCTCGATCACATCATTCTCGGAGACGGTCACGGAAGCTTCTCCGAACCGGTCGAAATCACACCTCCAGACATCGTGGCCATCCCTTTCCCGGACAATCCGGATCGTTGTGAAGACGGGTGTGCCACCACCACATTTGTCTCGGCATTCATCGACCTCAACCAAGACGGACGAGTCGATCGCATCAGCGGAGAAGGTGGACGCCCTCTACAGGTCTTCATTCAACAAACAGACGGTTCTTTGGCCTACACGGATGCGATGAGCCATTCCGGTTTAGGACAATGGATGGGTTTCGCTACCGCAGACTTCGATGGCGATGGAGACCTGGACATCTACAGCACAAACCAGGGTCTTAGCCCGCTCGTGGCCGGATATGACAACATCCCTCCTGCCGTTGAAGCCAGCCGTTGGGTGAACCCCTTTCACAGCATCTTCGAATGGGACGAATCGGGGATTCTATGGGAACGTCCAGATTGGCCCACCGCCATCGACCGACCTCAAGCTGCGGATAGCTACGTTCCGTTTGTCGACCCCGGAACAGGTGAGATGGACAATGGCGACTGGTTCCCCCTGGAAGGCTTGGCGCGTTTTTCCTGGGGATGGGGAGCTGTGGCTTTAGATGCGGACTTGGATGGCTGGACCGATGTGGCCTTCACGGGGAATAACTGTGCAGCCCCCATGTCTATTATCTGGGATGAAACTAAAGGCGCTGGTCCTGGCGGACTTCTGCTAAACAATGCGGGCAGCGGGTTCACCGAAGCCATTGTGGACTGGGAAATCCCAAATCTCGATGAGGAGGGCCGCTACCAGGACGGACGAGGGATAGCGACGGGTGATTTAAACAACGATGGTATCGCCGACCTCGTTTTTGCGAACCGAAGCTACAACCCCACGCAGTCCGATCCGCTCGCCCAAGAACCCGGCATTCCGCATGTTTGGCTGAGTAAACCTCGCGATGGCCAATGGCTACGAATCGACCTCGAAGGCACACAATCCAACAAAGACGCCATCGGGTCACGGGTGACGATTGATCTCGGAACGCATCTGTTGGGCCGGGTTTTGGGCGCCGGCGGAGCGACCAACAGCGCCAATGAACGCACCATCTTGGTGGGCACCGGCACTGTTGATACGGTTGATCTCAGGGTAGACTTTCCTTCAGGAGAGACTGTTGAGATGAATGACGTTGCCGTCAATCAAACCGTTCGGGTGGTGGAGCCATGAGGTTTCTAATGGCCATGATGGGGCTTTTGCTGACCATAGGATGTTCAGAAAAACCCTCTGCGGAATACAAGACCCGACCTGTCTCCACCACGGAGAGCATAGACTCAGGTGTTCCTCAAACGGACACGCCGACACCGGATGACGATGACGATGACACCGGCATGATCGAGTTTGACCATCGCTCCGCTAAATGGTGTGCAGAGTGTCATCCCTCTCAGTATTCCGAGTGGCGTGAGTCCATGCACCGATACGCCGCACACAGTCCGGTATTCGACAAAATGGCCCTAAAAGCATTCAGGGATACGGCTGGAGGTACAGGAACCTTCTGCACAGGTTGCCACTCACCCCTCGGAACCATGGACGGCGAGCCCGGTACGACCACTGCCGCCGAGCGGAGTGAGATTTCACTAGAAGGGGTCAACTGCGTCGTTTGTCATCAAGCGGTGTCTCACGCACAACCCATCGGCAACACCAGCCTAGAAATCGACCTGTCGGCAAAAATCCAGGGCCCTTTTTCGGATGCCATCGGAGGCGGGCACGATTCGGTCAAAGGCGAACTGATTGATAAGCCCGAACTCTGCGGCAGTTGCCACGATGTGTTCAACTTTCCCGGTCTCCGCATCGAAGAAGCGTACACAGAGTATCAATCCAGCCCTGCTGCCGAGGATGGTGTTCGATGCCAAGACTGCCACATGGGACCCAACCCGGGCGTCGTATCCGAACGGACGATCGGTAAGGCTGCGGTAATGCCCGGCATCGACCTTCCAGACCGAACACTATCCAGCCACCGTTTCGTAGGCCCCGATTACAGCCTGATCGATCGGTTTCCTTATGACGACGTCGAAAGGTCTGCCGAGGCACAAGAAGAGATGCTTTCACAGATTGACACCCTGCTGAAGAACGCCGTCAAAATTGCTGACGTTTATACAGAAGAAAGCACTGACGAAACACTGCTCACGGTCGTGGTGAAGAGCCTCACATCGGGACACAATGTGCCCACGGGCTTCACATCAGAACGTCAGTTGTGGGTCGAAGTGGTCGCTTCAGACGACGGGAATATCCTTTTTAGCTCTGGTGACCTGGACACCTATGGGGATCTGCGCGACCACCTGAGCTGGTCTGTGATTGCGGACGAAGCGGAACTGGATGAACAACTCGTAAACTTCCAATCGCTCAACCTTCTACGAGTGGGCGACGTCGCGATTTCAACACCTGAAGTGTACGAGACCATCTTTCCATTCGATGCGGACTACATCGTTAGACGCAGCCTGAAACCCCTCGAAGAGCGGCGACTTCAGTACACCCTTCCGCCACTCCCAGAAGATGCTGAGGTCACGATACGACTCCGCTATCGAAACCTTCCGCCATACATTCTGCGGGCACTCCAACTCGATGAGTTGGTCGAACGATTGCAGGTGTTCGACATCGACACTGTGACTCTTGGAGCTGGGTAACCATGCGCATCGCGCTCTTCGCTCTTTTGTTCGCTTGCAGCCCGGAACAAACTAAACCCGCACATGTCGATACCACAACCGTCGAAGCCGCCCCCTCAAGCGACCCGGCGGAAGATACCGGCGACCCTATCGATACGGGCGGCAACACGGAGCCTCAGGACCCCATAGAAGAAGATGACGCCTGCGATGGCGAAGAGCCTGCGACCGGTTTTCCCGAAGGCATTGTCGACTGTGAATCCGAAATATGCCGGGTCCCCGAAGGCGATTTCTATATGGGCTTCCAAGCGGGCCACCCCGACGAGTGCCCTACACGCCTCTTATCTCTGCCTGAATTTCGGATTGACGAAACTGAAGTCACCTGGGCTGCTTTTGAGGCATGCGTCTCCGCAGGCGCATGCACAGCCGTTCCCGACTATTGCCGGTCTTGGGCGAGCGATCTTTCAGATGGAGACCCCTCAAACCTTCCCGTCACTTGCGTCACTTGGCAGCAGGCACGCACATTCTGCCAATACAAAGGTGGCCGACTACCGTCCGAGGCAGAGTGGGAAAAAGCGGCCAGGGGAACCCAGGGTGCGTGGTGGCCCTGGGGAGGAGCGGTTCCCACATGCCAGTTCTCCAACTTTCGTTTTGTATCCTGGTATTGCGAAGAGGGAGTCGTCCCTGTGGGCTCCTATCGGAACGCAAGCCCTTATGGCCCCTTAGACATGACTGGGAACGCATGGGAATGGGTCGAGGACTATTACGATGCCGAGTGGTACCGCGAGGCACCCGGGACCGACGGTCCGACGGTAAACTGTCGATCAGTGGTCGGCGCCGAGCCCAGCGATTGTGTAGATCGAGTCATGCGAGGCGGTGCATTCAATGTCACCGAATTCAACACCCGCAATTCAGCCCGGACGGCCGCCTCTCCTGAGCGAGTCGACAACAATATCGGCTTCCGGTGTGCCTACGACGGATGACTATGGCGTCTCCGGCGCCCACCGAATTCGCCGAGGTAAATCGAAGGGCTCGGTGAGGTGAACCTCACCCACACCGGGTACCTGAGCCACCACGCGGTCGACCGTTTCGTACCCACCCAAACCCATATGATGCTCGACAGGGCCAAATCCTGAATAGCCCTGATGATGCGTCACCAAACCCGCTCGAACCTCATCGCCCACAAAGACCTGTACGACGGTTCCCAGTGGCGCCTCTACCGCCAACCAATTCTCCGCAGTACACCCATTGGACAGCATCAACCACGGGGAGCGTCTGTAATCGGCAATAAGAACATCCAGCACCCCATCATCATTGACATCCCGGGCCACAAGTCCACGCGTGTTGGCCCCCTGTGGAAAGCCGAGAGCTGCCCCCGATTCCTCAAAAACACCCGAAGCCGTCTGCAAATGAACGTAGGCTGGCTCTCCATCGGGATCGACAAAGTGGGAAAAGGTGCTCGAGGTCAGAAGTAGATCGGTCAAGCCATCATTATTCAAATCTGTTGCCGCGCCTCCCCATGGCATATCATCCGACTCCATCAACGTTGGAAGCCCCCAAGCGCTCCAGTAATCCACATACCCAAGCTCATCTTGGAGAAGGGCAAACTGATCTCCGATACCTGCGATAAAAAAGTCCAACAAGCCATCATGATTGAGATCGGCTGCTGAGCTGCTCATACAATAGGTTTCGACTCCTGATCCTCGATTGACCCCTAAGGAAAAGGTGCCGTCACCATCGTTCATCAGCCATTGGTTAGGCCCATTTTCCGGGCCAAAATCGTTGCATAAATAAGCATCCAGATCGCCATCCCCATCCAGATCCATCACTTCAGTGTCCAGGGTGGCACCCACATTGAACAAGCTGGTCATCACCGTCTCACCAAATACGCCCGGCGCCGTCTGAATGGCCAATTCTGGACGTACCGGCACTCGACATTCAAATCCCGTTGGCGCCAGAATATCGGCCAGTCCATCACCGGTAAAATCGGCCACAATGAGTTCTATCCACCCACACTCCTCACCCGGTTCCGCCGTAAACAGTGTCTCCGCGATGGCATCCTCTTCCAGAACGCCCCAAACGACACCCACCGAGAGCCCAAAATTAACCAGATCGATGCGCCCATCGGCATCCATATCAAAGGGTATAAAACGCGTGCTGAAATCTACATCGACACTACCGCTTCGCGTCCCATCGAGCATCTTCCAATGAATGCCATCGGGCTCTTGCCACATCGCGGCCCAATTCCCCGAACTGTCTTGGAGAAGCCCAGCGGGGCCGTACTGTACAGAATGAGCAGAAGCCCAAGGCTCCCCATCCCCCAGGCGATCCGATTCATCGGTGTACCCGAAAGCAAACGGCTCGTCACAGGCCAAATCGGGCCCAAGCGTCCAGCCCGGATCGGTATCTGGAGGACTGAGAGGATCTCCGGTATCCCCGACATCCCCGGTATCCCCGGTATCCCCAGAACCTCCCGCCCCCGAGTCTTCGGGGTCGGGATCCGAAGCCACCCCAGAATCACCCGTCTTCGGTCTACAGTTTCCGTCCGTCGCCCGTTCAAAGCCCTCGGCACACTGATTGGTCGCCTTCGTTTCACACCCCAAAGACAACAGCAGGGTGAGATAGACGGCCGTGTAAAACTGTTTCATGAAGCCAACGATAGCATTCCCCATCAAGACACTCACCTTTGTTTGTCTCATAGGTTTGACCGCTCCCAGTGAGATCCGTGCTTGCATTCTGCACCTGAAGCGGTCAAGTGCGACAGATGATCGGACTATTGGCCAAGGCTTTGTTGACGCTCGTGGTGGTATGTGGCGTCATGGGTGGCTTTCTCTACACATTCCAAGAGCGGCTTATCTTTCATCCTCAACCCCTAAAAGCCGACCATTCATTTTCCTTTCCCGTACCCTTCGAAGAACGGTTTATCGCTAACGGCGACATCCAACTGCACTCCATTCGATTTCCGAAAGAGAATAGCCTGGGAGTGATTCTATATTTCCACGGAAATGCCGGCTCTCTGGATTCTTGGGGTCACATCTACGCCGATTTCGCCTTCGCCCCGTACGACCTTTGGATTCTTGACTATCGAGGCTTCGGAAAGAGTCAGGGAAGAATTGCCGGAGAGGATAGTCTCCACGAGGACGCGCTTCTTTTTTACCAGGAAGCCCAAGCCCAATACCGGGAAAAAGATATCCTTATTTACGGACGGTCAATCGGTACCGGAGTAGCCGCCAAATTGGCCGCCGATCATCCACCCAAAATGTTGATCTTGGAGACGCCTTACTTCAACTTTGTGGATCTGGTGGGACAGATAGCCCCTTGGGCTCCTGAGTTTCTCCTACGCTATCGATTGATGACCAATACCTACATCGTCGATCAACCCTTTCCGATCCATCTTTTTCACGGCGACAGAGACGCCTTGATTCCCGCATCATCATCGGATCGGTTGAGTCATTTGGATTCCAACATCCAGTACCACCGAATCCATGGAGCGGGACACAACAATATCTCCGCATTTTCTCAGTATGATCGACAACTTAGGGGCCTACTGACCGTACCGTGATCAACTCGACCGAAGCGACGCCTTACTGACCTTGATTGGCCGCCCATTGGCCGAGAGCGGACCCGCCCATATAGCCGGCCATGCCACCCAAAAAGCCGCCTACGGCTCCGCCCACCACGGTTCCCATCCCAGGTGCGACCATCGTGCCGAGGCCCGCACCGAGGGCGCCCATCGTCTTGGCTCCGGCGTAGGCTCCAGCCCAACCTCCCGCCACTCGTGCGCCTTCATCAATGGTGTTGTCCCAATCTCCAGTCTGCATGCTTTCATGGGCTTCACTGCCCACTGAGTACGCGTCCATCCCCGCACCTACGAGCATGGCTCCACGCGCCGCCGGTTTGACCGCTTTAAGGGCCGAGGCCACCTTCGCGGTCGCTGGGCTGGTCACCGCATGATTGGGCTGACCAAAAGCGTTCATGGCGCCTTTTTGATTCCAATGCCAATTCGTCTGGCCGTTCGTTTTGACATTGGGTCCATGGTCGAGTCTCAACCCTTTCCATTTCGACCCACCGCCCGCCTTATTTAAAAAGGCCTCGCTCGTGGATCCTTTGTAGCCAGACTTATCTCGAAAACTGAGATTGTAATTTTCTCTCGTGCCCACCTGAGCACCCGGCCGGTCCTGCAAGAGCGGATACTGTAGCTCTTGAAACATACCGCCGGCGCGAGCCGATTGAATGGGCGGCGAACGCTGCCGATCAAACAACTTCTGCATCATGGCTTGATTGCCTTGGCCGCTCACCCCAGTCGCACCCGCCTCAGCAGCCACTTCTGGCGGCAATGTCGGTGTGACGGGCTTTCGGCTTTTGTTGCTCATGGGGTCCTGTGTGTGAGTGCACTCACTTACCCATTTTTATTCACGCGCGACATCAAATCAAGATTCCGAAGGAGATCTCCGTGCTCATGGCCAGTCAATCAACGCGACACCATCATGCGTCTCGGGCATCGACAGGGACATCCATGGTCCAGACATCCCGACAGGCACAACGATCTCGATGCAGAACGCTGCATCACCAGACTCTTGCGTCCGGCGTCTACCACAGCCCATCTCGTCAAACTGACGACTATAGACTGTACATCATGTATTGCAGTGTCAGCACCACACTGGATTCAGCATTCTGGGCGATTTGGAATGTCGAATAGGCCACTCGTCCATCACCCGCAGCGAAACTGACCAACAGCGGTGATGCGCCAAGACCCACAATGTTGGTTCCGATTCTGTACTCGATGTCACCCTGAAGATGAACGTTCACGAAGTCACTATTGACTTCAGTAATCGGAGCCCAAACCGGGAGTTCGTATGTGATTTCGATCTCGTCCAGTTCAAGCCATGCCGCGAGGGGTCCATCGGTGACAGTCGCTCGGACCACACCATCCTCGCCCAACTGGGCCGCGTTGGGCAATTCATCGGCGCCCACGAATTCGATGGCCTCAGGCCAAGCCCGTTCCACGACGTCGTAAGCCCAATCGCTGGCGTATACCGAGCCCCCAGAGGCCACATAATTTCGAATATTATTGATGATGGCTTCATGGGCATCCAAAGGCTCTGTGGGTTCGCCTCCGTCGCTATCCGCGTCCCCATCGAGGACCTCGCCCGTATCGCCATCCTCCGACAAGCCAGTGTCGCCTTCTGACGATGAACCGGTATCATCATCCGCTCCACCATCCGCATCCGCGTCCGCATCCTCGTCGAAAACAGGCCCTCCATCCGCGTCAATCTCATCATCCCCGCTGGCCGGGCGCGGGTAGATCAACCCTTCTTCAATGTGGCCTCCGTTGAACACAATAATGTCGTATTGGAGCATCTTGTCGACATCGGTCAAAAAGCCCAACATCTCGTCACCCAGAAGCCCATCGATGACCTCGTAGTTGGCAAACCCCATGTGGCCAAGAACGGCCGCGAAATCATCGTAATCGCCGGTAATCACAGCCACATCCAGCTCAAGTGGATCGAAGCATGAGGGTTCTTCCAAAACGACTTCTTCACCATCCCCCACATTGATTTCATGGGTCTCAAGAATCTCATCGCCATATTGGATGTAGACGGTGTAAACGGTCCCAGAGGGCATATTGTCCAACAAAAAGTAGCCATCTCGGTCGGTATAGGACTGCCGCGTATCGTACAGCTTTCCGCTCTCATCCACGAGGTTGGCGTAGGCCATCGCATCGGGCAGCCAGTGCCGACCCGATGGCTCACAGACACGCCCCAAAATACTTCCAGGGGATGAGCCTTCCACCACTTCTGGCTCTTTAAAGAAGGTGTTTTCCGAACATCCTGACAGTGTAGCGGCGGCAAAAAACAGGTACAAAGCTTGACGCATTGCGTCCTCCAGGACGGTCTGGGCTGCACCGATATGTGCCCCCACGCTTCTTATATAAGGTAGTAACGCCCAGAAAGTTAGCCTCGAGTGACCCCCAGGGTCAACTCCTGTCTTGGCTTTGTCACGATCCAGAGACCAGCCAATCGCCCGAACGGCCACCTCGTTTCTCCAATAGGCGTACAGTCTCAATGACGATCCCTTTATCGATCGACTTGGTCATATCGTAGACCGTCAACGCCGCGGCATTGACAGCCGCCAACGCTTCCATTTCAACACCGGTCTTCCAATATGCAGAAACCGTAGCTTCGATGCGAATCGTCTCGCCGTGAATCTCTGTGGTGACAGTGACAGAATCTATGGGCAATGGGTGACACAGTGGGATCAAATCCGCGGTGCGCTTGGCACCTTGGATCCCGGCCAACTCCGCAATTCGCAACACATCTCCCTTTTTTACCTGGGAATTGCGAATGGCATCGATCGCCTCCGCTGTCGTCCGGACCCACGCTTCCGCGCGAGCCATGCGTTCGGTCATCGGCTTGGCACCCACGTCCACCATTTGAGGACGCCCACAATCATCCAGATGGGTCAACTTTTTACTCATGCATCCCGCCAGATGGGGCACGTCAAGCACCGAGGGCCCCCGCGACCGCGAGACAGTTCACTCCCCACGAGGTGAATCGCGATGCGTCGTTCACTGTTCAACAGTGCTTCGACATCGCCATTGAAGTCCGCCTCCAACACCGCCAAATAGCCGCTGGGGCTCAGAATTTCGTAGCCTGCCTCGCTCATCGCAACCGCTGTTCGGTGGTTTCGCGCATAGCCCACCACCAAGCCCGGCCCCAAAGCGACATAGTTCGCCCCATCTGTCCATTGCTCTCGTCGTGTGTGGATGGGGTGTCCACCACCACACTGAACAGCATCGATGGCATGTCCCGCATCCGCCAACGCATTGACCAAATGGAGATCCAGGTCGTTCACTATCGTCCGACCTTCCTCTTGATGAAGACTCAACACCTTGGCTTCTTCCGGTCCACCGGGCTCAAGTAGGGGCGGATACACCACACCCACGTTGCGATCCGTCAAGGTGAATACGGTATCCAGATGCATGGAACTGCGCTGTTTGGGCATCTCCACCACCAAGACCCGGTCCAAACCGTCACCAAGAAGCTCGGTCGCCAAGCGAATAATCATGGCCCAACTGGTCCGCTCCGACGCTCCAATAAGGGCCAATCGGTCCGAGACCACCAGCACGTCACCACCCTCTATCGTAAGTGGAGCCGATCCTCCGGCCTGATGGACACGCGTAGAACTGCGTGCAATGCGGGCCTCTGCAAAACGGTGGTGTCCTTCAAAAACAGACCACGCGAGCACCGTTTCCCGGCGACGCGCATGCTTATTGGCATTCCCAACAACGATCGTTTGCCCGACGACTGCGGCCAGATCCCGGGTGAAGATCAAATTCGGTGCGGGGGCGAACAATGCTTCGCCTGAGAGCGTTCCGCCCACAGTACCGACCACGAGGGTTGATGCTAAAGCCTCTGGATCCAGATGCTCCAAAGACCCGATCTGTGTCTCAGTCAACCGTTCGTGCTGCCCTACATCTCCAATCAAAGAGGCCCGACGACGATCATCCTTTAAAGCCTCCGCTAAAAGCGACTGGAAGGGAATGACCTCCGCCACTGTCTCCAACACATCACAAAGCTGTTGATGCTCATCCGCAGCGGCACGCACATCCACCAAGTCGTCAAACAGCAAATAGTTGGGGCTGCTCGGATCGATATGCTCTGGGAGCATGCGCTCCATGGCCGGCCCTGGCGAATGAACAATCACCGAGCGCAAACGGCCCACTTCGCTCACTACGTTAATCATGAACCGGGACTAACACAGCGCGTGAGATAATCTTGCCAAGATGAAGCGTTCACTGACTCGACTGTACAGAAAAGCCTCCGCAGGGGAGTTGCCCTTATTCGATACGGTTTGGGCGCAGAAACTGCTGAACGTTGTGCATCTAATTGTCATCGTGACTCAGCAAACGGCGCGTGACCGTCTTCATGTCCGGTCTGCCACCCTCGCGTATTGGTCCGCGGTCGGGTCCGTCCCCCTCCTCGTCCTGGCGTTCGCGCTCACCGGTCATTTGGGCCTGACAGAAGCCACAGTGGAGGGAGTGCGCGGCCTTTTGTATTCGACCGTCTTGTCCGACGCCGTCGGGGAGGAAATCACCGCCGTCGTGGAAGGTCTCTTGGGCGAAGTGGATTTGAGCACGCTGGGCGGAATCGGTGTGTTGGGCCTCATGGCGATCGCCAGTCAAATCTATTTCCAAGTGGAACTCGCCTTCAACGATATTTTCTCCACCCGACTGCATCGCAGTTGGTTTTGGCGATTTTCGCTATTCAATCTCTCGCTGCTCGTGGCTCCACTGTTTATCGCCACTGGCATTGTGATTGCTGCGCAGATGCCAGAAACATCGGCTTGGTTTAGCTTTTTAGTGACCTGGCTGATGACCTCATTGGCCTTTGTGCTGGCCATCAAATATTTGCCCAACACACCGGTACAGTGGCGATCCGCCATCATCGGGGGGCTGGTCTCCGCGGCTCTTTTTGAGGGTGCAAAACAAGGATTCAGCCTGTACACCGACCTGCTCGGCACACGGGACAGCATGGCCCGGCTTTACGGATCCGTCGCCTTCGTTCCAGTCTTCCTCATCTGGCTCAATTTTGTGTGGCTGGTGATCCTTATGGGTGTGGAACTCTCCTATGTCATCGACAAAGGCAGTCAGCTTCTCGATGTGCAAAAGGAACGGGCCGCCGATCCGCACGCGCTGAGACGAAACCCCGATGGTCTCTTTGCTGTGGGGATCTTGATCGCTCTATACGATGCATGCAAAGAGGGTTCAGCCAACGCATCGCGCATTGCTGACTTGGCCGGCGTCCCACAACATCACACCACCGCCGCATTGGAAGTCCTGGAAGATGCTGGAGTGGTGGAGCAAGACAGCGACAGGCGATGGCTCCCTTGTCACTTGGCAGAGAACATTACGGCCAGCGAAGTGTTGCGAGCGTGGCAGAGCCTAGCGGCGCCACAGTGGGGTTCCGAAGGGCCCGGTCGACAACTCGTAGCCCAAATGCAGCTTCGCCTCGAACATTCGGCAAACACCAGTATGGCTGAATTGAGAAACGAGGTCTGAGGTGAAGCGGCTTGTCGTCGTCCTCGTTCTGGTGCTCATGGGGGCACTGGCGGCAGGGGTCTCTATTCGCCATATGGCGATTGAGGAAGTGGAAAGGCGACTGAATAGCGTCGGGCTGGAGTGGACATCGCGCACCGATGGATTCGCAGACATACAGTGGTCAGACTTATCGGGGAGCGGTGTCGAGTTTTCCCGTCTGACAGTGCACGCAGGGTGGCCCATCAAGGTCGAGCTGTCGAGTGGAAACATCGATCTGATGGCGCTCGCCCAACCTCAACCCGTCACAAATCCCATCCGTCAGGGAGCCCAGACTTCCAGTAAGAGTTCCTGGCAACCCGATTGGTCACTGGTATGTTCGGATATCAACATTCAGTGGGAAGGCGAAAACCTCCTGTCCTCCATGAACGGACCGGTCTACCCCCACTTAGACCTGAACAATGGAAAAACGCGAATCCATGCGTCTTGGAGTCGAACCGGCGACACCCTTCTCAAGGGGGCCATAGATGGGGATCTGCCCCACCCAGCGGTTCACGGTAAGGGCACTTTATCATTCAGTCTTGGAGAACCGTTGAGCTTCAGCCTGGACGCACCCGAGGCCCAACTCGACCATTCCATTCTGACGGACAGCCGACTGCCTAAAACCGAACTCACCGCTCGTGGAGTTTGGAGCCCCAAAACCGGAGAAGTGGCAGTCGACGGTCAATATGGAGATGTCGCCTGGTCTGGCATCGGCAAAACCAAACCGGGGCATGTGAGCTTAGATTTCCGCGTTCCTTTGACGCCACTGCAAGCCATTGTCGACCTTTTTGGAGACGGAATCCCCGAGGCAGCACGAACGAAACTGTCCGGAGAAATCTCTCTTGATGGCCACATCGAGGGACCACCCTGGACATGGCGGATCGAACCCGGGGCAAAAAACCTCGCCGCCGCCGGAGCGGTGCCCGCCGACTACCTTGGACCCATCATTCGTTGGGAGACCTCGGGCGCACTCCCGAAACATTGCTCCACAGCCACCCGATCCAACAATACCCCGCCCGGGTGCGATCCAGAGGACTCAAAAATCCCACACATGACCGGCCCGAGAACTCCAGACTGGGTGCCATACGACCGAGCCGGCTGGATGCCCGAGGCCGTGATCGCAGCGGAGGACATTCGGTTTCGTTCTCACGATGGTTTTGACTTGGTGGCGATTCAAGAAGCGCTCGCCAATGCGGGTTCTGATGAACGTCTCCGAGGAGGCAGCACCATCACCCAACAGTTGGCAAAAAACTTATTCCTGGATGGTCGGCGAACCTTGCTACGCAAACTTCGAGAACTTCTCTTTGCGATGAGCTTGGAGGAACGCATGACCAAAGATGCCATCCTGACGCTCTATCTCAATGTCGTGGAGTTCGGACCCGGGATTTGGGGCATTAAAAATGCCGCGGACGCATGGTTCATGAAGAGTCCTGATCAACTCACAGTGCGAGAGGCCGCCTTTCTCGCCTCCATCTTACCAGCCCCCAATATGTGGCACCGTCGCATCACTGCAACGGGTCGCGCACCCATCAGCCGAGTCAATGGCGTCCTCGACCGCATGCGGCGACGAGGCAGTTTGAGCAAGTCCGAGCATCGGCGAGCCCGATCGGAATCTCTCCGAATCGTGCCTCCGTCGGGAAACCACTAAGGGCAGGAGTCCACAAACTCGTAGTTGGACCCGGCCCCTTCTTGCCCATTCAAAGCATTGGCCAGGCTTTCATCGAAATGCCAGACTCCTTGCCAATCCGACGTGTCCATCGGGTCGAGGATGCTCATACTCGCCCCGGAATAGTTCACTGCTTCTGCGAAACGAATCTGATCCATGGCGCTTTCCCAACTCTGTGAAAACCCATGTGAACGTGCCAAATGAAGCTCATCGTCATCGGGAGGGGGGAAGGTCTGGTCAAATGGGAGCACCTCGCTAAAGAGTTTCTCATCCACGTACATTCGAATCTCATCCAGGCTTTCATCCTTCACCAAAGCCACATGATGCCAGTCCGATGTCGGCGCATCACCCCGGATTTCGGTCTCTTCGACACGAAAGACGAGATCACCCTCTTCGACGCCGATCCACCAGGCCGAATTTGAGCCCAAAGAGAGTAATGTGCGCGACACACTCAGGTCGACATCCGAGAACCATGCCCAAAATTCGACGGTGAAATTACCATTGGTATAAAAACTACCCGAGGTGAGGTCCGACGCTTGGAATGACACGTGCCCGTCCGTATCAAACACGATGGATGAACACTCGAAAGTCGGTGCCGCAGAGTCATCTGGTGAGTTTCCAGAATCATCCGCATTGTTCGACATGCCGTTCCCGCTATCCGTTGGCTCAGGCCAAGCATGAGGCGGCGGCAAGCAAGCGGTGCTCAGCAACGGTACGATGAGGATTGAACGAATCATGAACATCTGCGATACCCATCATATCGGTTCTGGCGGCCTGCCGGGACCGGGTTACCGCAAACGCCCCCGTTGGAGGCTCAGATGCAGCGTCAATTTGAGGAAGGAACCACCCTCGATCGTTTCATTTTCGAGACCACAAAAGAGCACGCGGATGCCACGGGACAGTTCGCGACCCTGCTCAAGCAAGTGGCACTGGCCAGCCGACTGGTCTCGGCCCGAGTCAACCGTGCAGGATTGGCGGGCATGCTCGGAGCAACGGGCGAGATGAATGTCCAGGGAGAATTCGTCCAAAAACTGGACATCTATGCCAACGAAACATTCAAACGTGCGCTTGAGCATCCTGGGGTGTGCGCAGCGATTCTATCTGAAGAAGATGAAACGCCCACACTCACTCCCGAGCGGTTCCACTCCGGCCGCTACGTGTTCTGTATGGACCCTCTGGATGGCTCTTCCAACATCGATGTCAATGCCACTATCGGTACGATTTTCGCCATTTTCAAACGGCGTACACCCGAGGGAAGCCCGGCCACAGACGAGGATATCTTGCAGCCGGGCAATGAGGTGGTTGCTGCGGGCTATGTGGTGTACGGATCGGGAACCGTGATGGTTTTAGCGGTAGACGGTCAAGTCAACGGCTTCACTCTCGATCCGGTCGTGGGCGAGTTTTTCCTGAGCCATCCCGATATCCGACTCGAACCGTCCGCAAAGACCTATTCGGTCAACGAAGCCTACGCGTACAGTTGGGACAGTCGGCTGCGGGAGTACATCGACAGCCTCAAGCAGGCCAACGCAGGATGGAGGGCTCGGTACATCGGCTCCTTAGTCGCCGACTTCCATCGGAACCTCATCAAAGGTGGCGTATTCCTCTACCCGGCCACCACATCCAGCCCGCAGGGCAAACTGCGCCTTCTATACGAAGCCTTTCCTCTTGCGTACATCGTCGAAACAGCCGGGGGTGCCGCATCGAACGGTACAGAGCGCATTCTCGATATTGAGCCCTCCGAGCTCCACGCTCGGACACCGTTGTTTATCGGCAACGCGGACACGGTGACAGACATCGAGGCTGCGCTCAAATGAAGCCTGGGGTCCACGCCCCTTTTGTCGTTCATCACGACGCTATTCAGTCGGTTCACTTGCATGCCGACGACACGGTGGACCTTCGGATTCAAGATATCGAACTCCCCGGCGAACAACCGTTGAGGATTGAACGCACCATCCAGCCCAACGGCAGCAGTCGTCCTCCCGTGGTTCTCGTCCACGGCTTTGCTCAGAATCGGTTCAGTTGGAATACACAAATCCGTTCCATGTCTGGCTGGTTGGCCCATCAAGGGTGGGATGTCTGGAACTTAGAACTCCGAGGTCATGGCCGCAGTCGCCGATTGAGCCATAGTAAGGCGACTACATTTGGTGATTATCCGGCTGATCTCAATCGTTTGGCGGAGGCCATTGGGGAGCCAGCCTTCTGGATTGGCCACTCTCTCGGCGCCAGTGTCACTTATGCGGCGGTCGCAGCCCATGCGGCGAACCCTCGATGCCGTGGGGTAGTCGGTATGGGAGGACTGTACCGGTTTGGTCAAGCAGGTTGGCTGCTTCCATCGATCGTCAAAATCACACGACAGCTTCCGGAAAGCCTAAACGTGGGAGACATCCAAGTCCACACCGGACTGTCGGGCCGAATCCTTGCCCGGCTGTTTCCGTTGGTGGATCTCGCAGCCTACGGCATGCCTATTGCCGGGTGGTGGCCGGGCAGTGTGGAACCCGAATTGGCTCAAGAACGCATGCGGCGCGGCTTCGACTACATTCCAGTACGCGTCTGGCAAGAAATGGCCCGATGGTCGGAAGCCGATGATGTGCCTTGGGATACCGGCTGGCGTCAGGCCGACACGCCGTGTTTGATCCTCCTGGGCGATCGGGACAGCATGCTGTTTATTGAAGAGGGCACGGCAGCCTTTGAACGATCCGGCTCACAGGACAAGACCCTCCGCATATTTGACGACCGTGATGGGCTGACGCACTGGGGTCATCTCGATATCGTACTGGGGAAAAAGGCACCCATTCATGTCTGGCCGACCCTTCATGAGTGGATGGCTGCTCGGACATAGTTCACCCCACGCGAGTCAAACCCTTCAAACGCACGAGAGCCCCCACCGGCATACACCGATGGGGGCTCTGCGAATAGTGTGTTCAGTCGATCAGATGTCGAAACGAGCTGACATCATCGCGCCGAAGGCTCCGCTGCTGTTACCAGTCAGGAAGTACGGACCATCAAGCACGCGACCGGGGTCGATCATGAGGTCGATATCGGCACCCTCGAAGTCGAGCGATGCACCGAAGGCAGTGCTCACACCGTCTGTGGTGACATCGAACTCTTTGCCCGCCATTGGAAGAATAGCGTCAAGACCGGAGACCACAGAACCGCGAAGACCGAACCAATCGTTGAGAGCGAACTCACCAGCGATGTTGATCTCGGCAAGACGCAACGTGATGTCCATGTCGCCTTCAGAAGGCTTCGAGACCATCAGGTTGGGTCCGACGGTCACTGCAGCAGTGGATGTGTCGGTGTTGAAGCGCCAACCCATCCGGTAGCTACCGGATGCTTCGATGGCCTTATCGATCATGCTGAGCTCAGCGCCCCATGCGCTCACTTCTTTCTTCTTGAGGGTACGGCTGTTGACATTGAAAAGAACGTCAATGCTGTCCGCACCTTTACCGAGCGTACCGCCGAAAGCGATGTCGGTCTTGCCGTTGGTCATTCCGTAACCACCGCCAAGCGAGAACACGTCTTTACTGAGGACGTCGAGCTCGATTCCGTAACCACTGTCGCCATTCGCAGCGTAGTAGCCCACGGCGGTTCCGTAGTTGGACTGCTCCAAGGTGACGGAACGGCCGTCTGCCTTGTAAGCGGCGGCAAGCGTGCTACCGGAATCGGCTGCAGCGGCTTCGTCGCCACCGGCTTCGTCGCCACCGGCTTCGACATCGACAACGTCTTCGTCATCTTCGCCTTCGTGCTCTTCATGACCTTCGTGCTCAGCTTCTTCAGCCGCAGGCACGTCGCCAGCGAGATCAAACCAGATGCTGTCTTTACCGTTATCGGTACGTGAAAAGTAAGTACGGTAATCGACATCATCGCTGATTCCGACGTTACCTTGATGGGCACCCACACGAGCGTTTGTCGCGAATGCGGATGTTGAAAACAGCGCGAGTGCTGTAATTGAGAGATGTTTCATGACTTCTCCTAAGTTGGGTTGGGTAATCCTGAGTAGTGCTTTGGGCGCAGCCCATTTTGACTTCTCTTTAAAGGGACCGGACCGGATGGCCCGGTTCGCAGCGAAGCATCTGCTGCGCCACCTGGATGGGATGCAATGTCCGTGCCAAAACACCCTAAACAGTTGACATGCCAATACCAGTGGTAAATTTTACCTTAAGAAATGGGTACCCGGATACGCAGAAAATGGGCCTGAGGTGCGAAATTGCTTTCGCACCTGTTATGACTCAAACAACGCGCTCTGCAGGAGGTGCCAAACCTTCATTATCGACCCCCCATTCTTGTTCACCGCAGGGTGTTTGATTGCCTTTGCGGCCAGACGCCAACTGGTGGCCAAGAAACCGAATCTATTCGGACTCAGCGCATGGGTGACGGTGGGGTTCGCGCTGTTTTTTTGGGCAACGGTGACCTGGTTTGTACTGCATGCGCCCGATTGGATGCTGTCCTACTTTATGCCCGCTGAGACCGTGTCCGTGTTTTGGGTCCACAGCCTCTTTGCGGTCACCTTGGTCACCGCAGGCCTATCCGGTCACACGCTGACCGCAGCCTGTTTACAGCGATCCAATGTTCTCGGCGCCATCGGATGCTTACTGGCCGGTGCACTGATTTGGATCGGTCTATGGATCCTGACCTTAGATCGATACATGGTCGTGGGTACACACGCTCAATTCCTGGCCGGTAATGCACAACCCCTGCAACAATCGGCCATCACGGGTGCGATGAATATCGTCGGCATCATCCAAGGTCTCGGCGGTGTGGGCCTGCTGGCCTGGCTGTTCACAAAGGGACGCTCCCTTCGAGCTCGATAATGTCTATAGAAACGATTCCCACCATCGACCCCCGGACAGGAGAACAAACAGGCTCCGTCCCGTGCACACCCATTGCCGACATCCCCTCCCGGATCGAGAGAGCCCGAACGGCTCAAGCCGATTGGGCCGATTTGGACCTCCACACGCGCAAGCGGGCCATCTCCGCGCTGCATCAGGGCTTTCTCCAAAAGGCAGAAGCGATCGCGGCCTCCCTCGCAGAAGACTGCGGACGCCCCGCCGGTGAAGCTTGGACCGCAGAAATCGTGGCGAACCACGAACTTTTTGGCTGGTGGCTGGCCCATATTGATGATCTGCTCACCGCCACACCGATCGACCTCAATCCCATCAACTACCCTGGCAAAGAGGGTCGAGTTCGCCTCGACCCAAAGGGGCTGATCGGACTCATCACCCCCTGGAACCTGCCGGTCGCCATCCCATTGCGGACCATCATTCCGGCCCTATTGGCGGGCAATGGCGTCGTCTGGAAACCTTCCGAACACACGCCCAAAACCTCCGATGTTTTGGGAGCGCTCTTCGACGAACACCTCCCGCAAGACCTGGTTCAACTGATTCAAGGACCCGGGGCTCACGGCGCGGCCGTCGTCGACTCCAGCATGGATACGATCATCTTCACCGGAAGCGTCAAAACCGGTCGTATCGTCCAGCTAAAAGCCGCAGAACGAGGCATCCCTTGCGCCTTGGAGCTCGGTGGTAAAGATGCCGCCGTTGTCCTGGATGATGCCGACATCGATCGGGCGGCCCATGGCATTACCTGGGCAGCCTTCGGTTTTGCAGGTCAAAATTGCGCCGCCGTTGAACGGTGCTTCGTGCATGCGTCCGTGTTCGACCGCTTTGTCGCCGAAGTCCAATCCAGAACCGAAGCCCTCCGAGCCGGCATCGACGTGGGTCCATTGGTCACCGAAGCCCAACTGAAGACTGTTCAACGGCACTTAGACGACGCCCTGTCCCGCGGGGCATCCATCGTATGTGGCGGGGGCGACGTGGGCCCAGGCTATTTTCATCCACCGACCGTACTCACCCAGGTCCCACCGGATGCCCTCGTGATGAAAGAAGAGACCTTTGGTCCACTTTTACCCATTGTTTCCTTTGAAGACCCCAACGCACTGGCAGAACTCGTCAATGACACCCCGTTCGGGCTCACCACATCGGTATGGACAAAAAATGTTGCCTATGGCGAAGCCTTGTCCGAACAATTCGACTGCGGTGTGGTGACGATCAACAACCACAGCTTCTCCGGCGCTCTGGCCTCGGCAGCCTGGGGTGGAACGAAAGATACCGGCCACGGCGTCACCAATTCGCGCTTCGCCCTGTATGAAATGACCCGTCCCAGAACCATCGTCGTGGATCGCTCAAAACAGAGGGAGATGTGGTGGTATCCGTACAATGATGCCCTCGCTAAGGTCACCCTTGGTTTGGTTGAACTGTCGCGTTCTGGCGGGAATCGGTTACCGGCCCTGGGTCAAGTTGTCGCTGGATTGATGCGACGCTGGAAGGAATGAACGTGAGCCGCCGACCCCGACCCCCCCGTTTTCTTGGTTTAGATCTTGCCTGGGCACCCCGCCATTCGTCGGGCGGTGCCGTCATGGAAATGCATGAGGATGGATTAAAACTCTTGTCTACCTGCTCCCTTCGAGCGCACGAAGACATCTTGTCTTGGATCGCTCGAAACCGAGGTCGCGATGGCGTGACCCTCGCTGTGAATGCACCGATCATCGTAGAAAATATGGGTGGTCAACGCCCCTGCGACAGTCAACTTCACGATCACTTCTCGCAGCATCAAGTGGACGAATATCAAGTCAATCTGGTCAATGCGTCACACCCCCGAACCATCGGCCGGGCCCTGATGCGAATGGGCTTCGATCCCGACCCGTCCGCGAGCGGTGACCGCGTCATCGAGACTTACAATCAAGCCACTCAAGTCCTGCTTTTCGGTGTCGAACGGCCCATCCGAATGAAAACAGGGCCTGTAGGGGCTCGAAAAGATGCCGTGGCGCGATTCCGCGAAAGCATCGACACCATGCTGACAGACGCGCACCCTCCCATGATCGACTCGTCCGCACTCGACGAACTGGTAGAAGCCGACCTTCCCAGCTGCAACGGCAGTCGGGTGGGAGAACTCGAAGAACAATTGGAAGCCGTACTCTGTGCCTACACAGCGGCCTACCTCAACGTGCGCGGGCCCGAAGATTGTGCTTTCTTGGGCGATTTAGAGCGAGGATATGTCTTGCTCCCCACCACTCGAGGCGCACCCGCTGAGGCTTGATCTTTGGACCGAGTTCTGGCACCATCTTGCCTGTCGAACTCAAGAGACGGTGGATCCAATGATTCAAAACTTAAAGCCATTATTCCTTGTCCTTGTTGCAGTCCTTGCTTGGGGTTGCGGCACGAAGAGCAGTTGTCTCCAATATCAGTCGGAGATTTGCAACTCATGCAATATGACCGACAGGGAACGGGATTTAAATTGTGCCTGCCTTGAAGATGGCGAAGTTCGCAACGGCGCTAAATATTTCGAAAACCGAAGCGCGGCTGAGCTGTATTGCGCAGACCTCAAGGCATCGTACGATCCAAAGCACATGTCTGCAGATGAGTTGGCTGAGTGTGACGGAAGACTCGATGTGATGGAAAAGTACGGCGACGATGCTTGCCACCTCTTCGGGTACACCAGCGGAGGGGGATATGACTCCGGAGGCTACGACGACTACGAAGGCTACGAAGGCTACACCGACGAAGACCACGACCACTAGGCGGACAGAGTCATGATCAAGCTTTTCAACATCATCGTTCTTGCCGTTAGCCTCGTCGGTTGTGGCAAAACCTATTGTGCGGATCTGGCAGAACAGATTTGTAAGAATTGCGATGTCGGCGACGAAAAACGCGACGTCGAGTGTGCTTGCCTCATAGACGGCGAAGTTCGCAATGGCAGCAAGTATTTCAAGACTCGCAAACTCGCTGAAATCCGTTGCTATGAGATTCAGAATAGCGTCAAAGACGAATACGTCGGTCCCGATGGTGTGGCTGAATGCCGAGGGGATCTTGAGGTCTTCGAAAAGTATGACTCGGATGCCTGCGAACTGAATGGCTATGACGCCCCAAGCGGAGGCTATGGTGGTTCGGGTACGGACGCCGATGCCGACAGTTTTTGTGAAGTCCGGGGCGAGACCTGCGAAGCCTTTGCATCTCACTACTTGCAATGTGAGGGTGCCGACTATGATTACGCTGAATCTCTCTTAGATTACGACGACTCCGGTTGCGCCGCTGTATATTACTCCTGGGTCGATTCAGGCTGCTGCTAAGGCCTATGCCAAAGTTTCTCTACATCATCAGCTGCTGCTTCCTGCTCACAGGCTGTGGCAAAAAAGTCTGCGCCGATCTCCAAGAACAAATCTGCAAGAACTGTGATGTGGGTGAGTACACACGGAACACCTTGTGCGCCTGTTTAGAAGACGGCGAAGTCCGAAACGGAAGTAAGTATTTCGATACCCGGGAAGAGGCGGAAATCTACTGCTACAACGCGAAGAGCGAGCTGGAAGACAAACATGCTGGGCCCGACCGTGTGGCGGAATGCACGGGCGACTTGGATGTTTTTGAGAAGTACGATTCCGACGCCTGCGGACTGCATGGATTAGCGAGCGGTGGGGGCGGCTGGAACGACACCGGTAGCGACTACGAATCCATCGAAGTATACGCCGATGCCGATGCCGACTCAGATGTCGATGCCGATGCCGACGCCGACGCCGACGCCGATGCCGACTCGGACAGTGACTGGGACGACGACACCACATACTCCGTCACATGGGGGGGAGAGGCGATCGTTGTCTATGTCGAAAATGGTTCGAGTGATGGATACTACTTCAGCCTGGCCCAAACCGGTGCTGGGGATGCGGGTTGGTACGGCGAAAGCTGCCTCTACGAAGAGACGATCTGCCACGAAGTCACCTATGATTACTTGGAACTCTATTGTGTGTCCTCTGTGGGCGATGTTCAAGCCAGCTACACGACCCTTCTCTGCGACCACGAAGCAACGACAACGTGGGCTTTATGGGGCGGCGAAGGTTGGGAAACCGTGGTGGCTTCTGGCGGGGATGACCCAAGCTATTTTGAGGATTATTTTTAGCCGACGTCTTTCCTTCTGATGGCAAAACATCATGAATATACTTTTCTACATCATTGGTCTTTCCGTCCTGCTCACGGGCTGCGGCAAGGAGGTCTGCGCCGATCTGCAAGAAGAGATTTGTAAGCATTGCGATGTCGGCGACAGGCTGCGAGATACGATGTGCGCCTGCTTGGAAGACGGCGAAGTCCGAAACGGAAGCCGGTATTTCGAATCCCGTGAAGAGGCGGAGATCTACTGCTACTACGCCAAGAGCGAACTTGAAGCCAAACACGTGGGGCCCGACGCCGTGGCCGAATGCACCGGCGATTTGGAAGTCTTTGAGGAGTTCGATTCCGACGCCTGCGGACTGCATGGATACGCTGCTGGCAGCGGAGACTGGACTGACGTCGACGGTGGCTATTACGACTACGACTACGACGCCGACGCCGACGCCGACGCCGACGCCGATGCCGACGCCGATGCCGATGCCGACGCCGATGCCGATGCAGACGCCGATGCCGATGCAGACGCCGATGCCGACGCAGACGCCGACGCTGACGTAGACGCCGACGCAGAC